>Ga0247804_10001309_pt1 | contig 11529 bp, 10 predicted proteins | sample UWRJL029104C1_FD_181142 | JGI IMG/M metagenome (GOLD analysis project Ga0247804, IMG submission 181142) | Plant litter microbial communities from Arlington Agricultural Research Station in Wisconsin, United States - UWRJ-L029-104C-1 | ecosystem: Environmental > Terrestrial > Plant litter >...
CGACACCGACGTCGCTGATGTCCGGGACATCCTTGAGGATGGATGCCGTCTCGCCGAGCAGCGCCGCAACCATCGCCTTGGTGGCGAGGTTCTTGGCCCCGCGTACCTCAATGCGTCCCTTCAGCGGCTTGCCGCCGTTGATCACGATCTTGTCCGAGAGGAGCCCGACGCGCTGGCCCGCCTTCGAAGCGTCCTTCACCAATGAGTTCATGTGTACTGCACCTTCTGCTATCGAGCCGGAAGTGTCAGTGGCCGCCAGCTTTCGCGGCGAGCTTCGAACTCCGTAATGTGCGCCTCGCTGCGCAGGGTCAGGCCGATGTCATCGAGCCCTTCGAGCAAACGCCACCTAGTGTAATCGTCAATCTCGAATGGAACCGTGAGATCGCCGATGGAGACAGTTCTGGCAACAAGGTCGAGGTGCAGCGCTATTCCCGGCTGCGCATCGATGATCGCCCAGATGCGCTCGACGTCGGCTTCGGGCACCTGTGCCGCGACGAGACCCTGCTTGCCGGAGTTGCCGCGGAAGATGTCGCCGAACCGCGACGCGATGACCGCCTGGAACCCGAAGTCGCGGAGCGCCCAGACCGCGTGCTCGCGGCTCGAACCGGTGCCGAAATCGGGACCGGCGACGAGGATGCGTCCCTCCGTGAACGGCGGCGTGTTGAGCACGAATGCGGGGTCCTGGCGCCAGCCGTAGAACAGCGCGTCCTCGAAACCGGTCTTGGTCACGCGCTTGAGGAACTGGGCGGGGATGATCTGGTCGGTGTCGACGTTCGAGCGCTTGAGCGGCACGGCGATGCCCTCGACGATGCTGATCTTGTCCATCAGTTGGTCGCTCCTTCCGCGGCCAGGGTGGTCGAGCTTGTCGAGACCTCACCCTCGAGATCTCGTTCGGGAGATCTCGACAGGCTCGATCCGCTCTGGAGGTCCCACGGCGAACTGAGCGTGCCACGGATCGCCGTCGCCGCCGCGACGAGCGGCGACACGAGGTGCGTGCGACCGCCCTTGCCCTGGCGCCCCTCGAAGTTGCGGTTGGAGGTGGACGCGCAACGCTCCCCCGGTGCGAGCTGGTCGGGGTTCATCCCGAGGCACATCGAGCATCCGGCGAAGCGCCACTCGGCGCCGAAGTCCTTGATGATCTGGTCGAGGCCCTCGGCCTCGGCCTCGATCCGCACGCGGGCACTGCCCGGCACGACCATGACGCGAACGCCGTCGGCCTTCTTCTGGCCCTTGACGATCGATGCGAACGCGCGCAGGTCTTCGATGCGGCTGTTGGTGCACGAGCCCATGAAGACCGCGTCGACGCGGATCTCCTTCATCGGGGTGCCGGCCTCGAGGTCCATGTACTCGAGCGCGCGCTCGGCTGCCGAGCGCTCGTTGGGGTCGTCGACGTCGGCCGGGTTCGGCACGCGCTCGCTCAGCGAGACGCCCTGCCCGGGGTTGGTGCCCCACGTGACGAAGGGCTCGAGGTCGTTCGCGTCGAGGAACACCTCGGCGTCGAAGACCGCGCCCTCGTCGGTCGCGAGGGTGTTCCAGTACGCGATCGCGGCGTCCCAGTCGGCACCGCGCGGCGCGTGCGGGCGGCCCTCGAGGTAGTCGTAGGTGACCTGGTCCGGGGCGACCATGCCGGCGCGCGCACCGGCCTCGATCGACATGTTGCAGATCGTCATGCGACCCTCCATCGAGAGGGACCGGATGGCGCTGCCGCGGTATTCCAGCACGTAGCCCTGCCCGCCGCCGGTGCCGATCTTCGCGATGACGGCGAGGATGATGTCCTTCGCCGTGACGCCGGGACGCAGCTCGCCCTCGACAGTGATGGCCATCGTCTTGAACGGCGTGAGCGGGAGGGTCTGCGTGGCGAGCACGTGCTCGACCTCGCTCGTGCCGATGCCGAAGGCCATGGCGCCGAACGCCCCGTGGGTGCTCGTGTGCGAGTCGCCGCAGACGACGGTGATGCCTGGCATCGTGAGGCCGAGCTGCGGGCCGACGACGTGCACGATGCCCTGCTCGATGTCGCCGAGCGAGTGCAGTCGCACCCCGAACTCCGCAGCGTTGTTGCGCAGGGTCTGGATCTGGGTGCGGCTCGTGAGGTCGGCGATGGGCTTGTCGATGTCGAGCGTCGGGGTGTTGTGGTCCTCAGTCGCGATGGTGAGGTCTGGGCGGCGCACCGGGCGTCCCGCCAGGCGGAGTCCGTCGAATGCCTGCGGGCTCGTGACCTCGTGCACGAGGTGCAGGTCGATGTAGATGAGGTCGGGGTTGCCGTCCTCGCCCTTGACGACGAGGTGGTCTTCCCACACTTTCTCGGCCAGCGTACGCGGCGAGTCAGGGATCAGGTTGCTCATTGGGCTGCGGTCTTTCGTCTCGTTCGATGGTCAGCCGGCGGCGTCGGATTGGACGCCAGACTCCGCGACGAGTGAGGCCAGAAGGTTAGGACTCGTCGCGGCGACGAAGAAGAAGCCGATCGAACTGCATCCCCAGAGGATATCACCCGCCGTGGGCTCAGCCGTGTTCGACTTGGATGGCGAAATCGCCCAGCTCGATCGTGCTGCCCGCGGCGACCACGGTGCGGATGCCCGGCTCGAGTGCGGTGTGCAGGCCTGCGCTGTCGGTGACCGCCGACCCGTTGGTCGAGTGCAGGTCGGTCAGCCAGAGGGCGCCCGCTTCGAGGTCGAGCAGGGCGTGGGTCTTCGACACCGACCTGGCGGGGTCGTCGATGGTGAGCAGCGCCGCGCGATCCAGGGGCGGCAGCGCGGCCGGGTTGCGGCCGATGTAGAGCGGGCCGCCCACAACCACGGCGGGCAGGCCGGCGAGGGTGAGGCGCCAGGAGCGGTTCGGGCGGCTGACGTGCACCGTCGCGTCGGAGGCCTCGACTGGTGCTGCGGCAGCTGCAGCAGGCGGTGCCGGAGCGGGTGGCGCAGGTGGCGCAGCCGCCGTCGGAGGAGCTGGCGGCGCAGCCGTCGCGGGAGACACCGGTGGCGCAGCCGCCGCGGGAGCCTGTGTGGGCACCGGGATACCCGGTGCGGCCGGGAAGAAGACGATCTCGGGTCGAGTCGGTCGCTCGCGCTCGATCGGGGTGCGGAGTGTTGCCGAGTCGCCGACGCCCGGAGGAACCGTGATGACCTCGTCGGCATCGATCGCGGGCGGCGCAGGCGGGGCGGCTGGCGGCGGCGGCACTGCCCACGCCGGGGGCACGATGATCTCGTCGTTCGCCATGTGCCCTCCCGGAATCGACTCGCGCAGCGAACCCATGCTAGCCCGCGGCAGCGGGCACAGAAAAAGGGGAGGCGCTCAGCGCCTCCCCTTTCGAATTCTGATCGACTAGCTGCCCGCGAGCGACTCGTCGAGGTCCTTGATCGCCTGCATCATGCCCTTGAGCGATTCGCCCATGTCGCCGATGCCGTTGGTGGCGGTCTTGAGGCCGTCGGTGAGCTCGGTGTATCCGTCGCCGAACTTGCCCGAGGCGTGCTGCGTCTTGAAGTCGCTGCCGAGCAGCTCATCGACAGAAGTCTTCAGGGTGTCGAGCTGGCCCTGAATGTCCTCACGCGCCGTGTTGAGCTTGTTCGCCATGGCTTCCATCTCCGCGTAGGAGGCTCCGAAGTCTGCCATTGTTCTGCCTTTCCGTTTGAGATTGGTCCGAACAGGTGGACCATGTGGTTGTAAAGCTATCGAGATATATTCGAGCGCTCAATGGGTAGAGGTACCCACCTCGCTGCACTCGTCAGGACGCCCGCTCGGCAGATCTGAGTTTACCGCGCTTCGGATATGGGCCCCCGCCGACAAGCGGCTCGGCCGCCGCGAACAACGCGAGTTCGCCGAGCGCCTTCTTGTTGACGAACAACGGCACGGCGCCTCGGTACAGACCGCGGTTGGCACCCAAATTCGAGATGACTGCGTCGCGCTCGCTCTTCAGCTTGGTTCGCACGGCGGGCTCGATGGTCTCGACGGCATCCTCGATCTCGACGAGCGCCCTGTCGTACTTGGGCCCGATCTCCCCCAGGTATGCGGCGACCGCGGGCTGCACGTGCGCGAGGTCGGCCTTGAACCGGTTGGCCGAGCCGATCTGGCGGGCGAGGGACAGGCATCCGAAGGCCACGGCCACGAGGGCGCTCAGCACGGCGATCGTGAGGAGTGGACCGGCGTCATGGTTGTCGTACGCGCTCGACCTGTAGACGAGCCACAGCGCCGCGACGATCGAGAAGAACCCGCTCGCGAGCGCCCATCGCGGCATGACGCCGACCCAGACCCTGTCCCGCAGGGTCGTGAGGATCTTGATGACGCACAGCACGGCGGTGCTCGCGAGCAGCACGGCGAGCACGAGTGCGGTGAACTCGAAATCACTGCTCCCACGGAGGCCGAACGCGAACGCGACGACCGGGAACAGCACGATGAGGAACGACACGAGCGCCAGGAGCCCGTTGGGCGAGGTGCGGTCGTCCTGCATGCCGCGGGCGTGCACCGTGCGCATGAGCTCGCGCCCGCCATGGCGCTCCTCGATCTCGGCGGCCTGCGGCGTGAATCCCTCGACCGCGGCGTCGATGCCCGCCAGCACCGCCGGGTGGTCGCGCAGCAGCTCCCGCTCGAGCCGCGCGAGCCCCGCGGGATTCATGTCGGCAGGCCCCATCGTGTTCGACCACTTCATGAATTCCGACACAGCACCCCAATCATCGCGCCACCGCGAGGTGGCGATGTCACTCCCACGCTAACCCGTCGACCGCGGGAATCGGGCATCAGGCGATCTGCTCGACCCCGTCGATCTCACCGGGGACGAGGCGCACCGTCTGCACAAACTCGTCGAGGTAGGCCTCGAGGATCCCGATCACGTCGAGCCGCGCCTGACTCGTCTGGATGTTGACGAGGTGGCCCGAGGTCGCGAAGACGTAGCTGATGCCGCCCTTCGCCGTTCCATCGGGGAACGGCTCGACACCGATGAAGGCGGCCTTCGATCCCTCGCCGAGGTGCTCCGTCGCCATGGGGGTGATGACGGGCGGGATCGCCATCGGTTCGTCCGGGATCATCCCGGTCGCGATGTACGCCGAGGTGTCCGCGCCCTGCGCATCGAAGAGCTGCACGTGCACGACGGCGGTCACCGGCAGGCTCGTGGGGCGGAACAGCACCGTCGCGACGTCGTCGGGCAGCACCTGCTGGCGCACGCCGCGAGCGAGCGCCGGCACGAGTTCGCGGGTCTGCCCGCCGGCCTCGCCGACGGTCACGACGTATGCCGAGACGAGCCGTTCGATCCAGGCCGCCTCGGTCAGGCCGTCGAGGGTCGGGAACGACTTCGGGATGATCTCCCACACATCGCTCGGAAAGCCGTACTCGACGATCACTTGCTGCCCCAGGTGAAGGTGCTCATGATGACGTCGCACGCGTAGATGTACGACTCGACGGCAGTGTCATGGCGGTCCAATTCGATGGGGTGGGGCACGACGCCGACGAAGAGGAGCGCTTCGCGGCGGGCGGTGCCGGGGATGGGGGTGAGGTAGGAGATGGTCTGGGTCGCGATGCGCTCCTTGCCCATCGTGTGCGTCTGGCTGGACTCCCACCGGATGACGACCTGGTCGTCGTTGAGGGGCTTCGCGCCGTGGTTGCGGATGAGATCGGCCACCTGCGTGTCGAGCGTGAGGCCGTCGGGCGCGATGCGCTTGGAGACCGTGATCGACAGCGGCAGCACCCCGTTCTCGTCGGACGGGACACCCATGTAGAACGCGAGGGCATCGGTGCGGCGCATCTGCGCGAACGCCCGCTTCGTGATGCCGACGAGCTCCGCGGCGAGGTCGGGGCGGTGCGCCTCGCGGAGACGGATCTTGGCTGCCCGAAGCAGCTCCTGCTCCGTCAGGTCGTCTGGACGGTACTCGGTCCATCCCTGCGGGAGCACGATGCGATACTCGGGGGCCGGGGTCGCCGCCTTGAGGAGATCTGCCTTCAGTGACATTGCGTCGTCGTGCCTTTCCTGGCCGTGTGGCGGAGGGATGTCGATCGTCCTCACCCTACTTGCTGGCCGCCAGCTGCTGGCTCCAGTTGTCGGCGTTGTTGGCTGCCGGCGCGTTCGCGGCGTGCTCCATGCCACCGGCGACGATCGGCAGGATGACGGTCTTGATGTTCCAGTCGAGGATGTGGCTCACCGCGACCTCCGCCGCGCCCGAACCCGACTGCATGAGGGTGTTCACGGCGGGCATGTCGAGCCCGCCGAACATCGGGGCGATCATGTCGACGGTGCCGAAGGTCACGTCGTCGCCGATCTTTGCCCACAAGCTCGCACCACCAGCGGTGAGCGACGGCAGGAAGCCGACGGCCGGGCCCGACCCCGCGCGGAAGGCGGAGCCGAGGGTGGCGAACTCGTCGAAGGCGACGATCCCCTTGAGGAAGCCGGTGACACCACCAGGCTTGAGCAGCACGGAGAGCTTGCCGAACGGGATGACGCCGACGATTGCCAGCGCAAGGTCCCATCCGTTCTTCTTGCCCTGGGTGAAGAGGTAGATGGTGCCGATGAGGGTCGCGATGGCGACGATGGCGGCGAGCGCGGCGAAGATCGGTCCGCCGATGACGATGCACAGCACAGCGAGGGCGATGCCGACCCAGGACAGCACCTGCAGCGCGCCCTCGACCCAGCCGTCGAAGTCGTCCTTCCAGGAGTCCTCGATGCCGCCGCTCGTGGCGTCGCCGATGAGGCCGACCGCGAGCTCGAACGCGGTCTCCCACGAGTCGTACTTCTTGTCGTAGTCGTCGCCGTCGTCGATCCAGTCGTCCTGGGCGTTGGTGACGTCGTCCTCGGCGTCCTTGACGGCATCCTCGGCGGTCGTGTCGCCGGGTTCCGGCGCCGGTGCGTAGGTGTTGGCGAAGAGGAGGTCGTCGTGGGCGGTCTTCTTGGTCGCGTAGGTGGACCAGGATGCCTCGCACGCATCGATGATCGTCTGCAGGCCCGACTGCACGTCGGCGAGGCTGATGCCGTAGTCCTTGAGCGCCTCCCCGGTCGGCGAGTAGCGCTCACCGGCGAGCTGCAGTTCCTCGTAGACCTCTCCGGTCACTTCCTTGATCTTGTCGATCGAGATGCCGCGCATGGTGGCGCCGTCGGCGATCTGGCGCAGGAGGCCCGCGGAGACCTGCATCTGCATGCCGAGATCCTTGATCTCCCGGCCACGCGCCTCGATGTCGGCCGCGTTGCCCGCGATCCACTCGATGTTTCGGCCCTTGGGTGAATAATCCATAGTTCTGCCCTTGATCCTCGTCTGTGACTATTCGGACGGCACGATCGGGGCATCGCCCCGGTCGACCGACAGGCTCTGCGCCGCTTCGAGATCCCACTCGCTCCAGGCGGCGCCGATCTCCTCCACGTGCTGCTGCACCGTCTCGATGTCCGATTTCAGCGCCTTGCGGCGGTCGTTCCAGCCGGACTCGAACTCGGAGACCGCGTTGCGCAGGTCGCTGCGGCCGCACGGGCTCTGCACGGCATCCTCCAGCCGGTCGCTGCGCTGACCGGCCTCGTCGAGTTCGACGATGATCTGCTTGAGCGAGCCGTTGAGCTCATTGAGCTGCGAGAACGATATAACAACGTCCGACATGTCATTCCTCTGGTATCTCGGGCCATTACGTGTTCGAAGTCCGGGCTGGTGAACGCCCTAGGTGAGAGTAACCCAGCACGCTCGCGCGCACATATGGGTAGGCCTCCCCATGCCTACCGCGTCGGCACGCGTGGCAGTTGGACCGTGACGATCCTGCCGTTCTGCACGAAGATGCCGCGGCCCTCGGGGAAGTCCGCGCGCTTGACCCTCGGGAAGGCGGTCTTGAACACGTCGCCGTCGCCCGCGTCGGGTCGCAGCGCGATGCCCTTGCGGCCGGCCTTGAAGTCACCGACGAATCCGAATCCGCTCGACAGCGCGGAGATGTCGGCGTCGCCGATGAGGAAGTGCTCGCTGCGGTTGATCGCCTGGAACAGCGCCTTGAGTGCGCGCTCGGCATCGCTGTCGGCGAACTGGGTGACGCTCTCGATGACGACCATGATCCGGCCGGGAATCGTCTCGTCCGCGACGACCTCGGTCAGCTCCTTCGCGAGGGCGGTGACCTCTTCGATCGTCAGGGCGCTGCGCATCCACGGGGCGGCGTCCTTCAGCTGCGCCCGGCGACCGGCGATGTGGAACAGCTTGACCTCGGGGTCGAACCGGATCATCGAGCGGATGATCGCGCGCATGCCGTTCGTCTTGCCGCTCTGCGGCGGGCCGGTGATGGCGAACGTCCCGACGGGTTCGAACCCCTTCGGGCCGAGGGTGTCGTCGCCGAGTCCGAGCACGGGCTCCTCGCCGAGGAAGTCAGGCAGCGACGCCTCGTCGAGGTCGCGCGGCAGGGCGCCGATCTCCGGCGCCTCACGCGCCCCGGCGGCACGCAGCTGAGCGGCGAGCACGTCGAGCGCCTTCGACTGCTCGGCCACGTTCGACGTGCCGCCGAGCACCGCGAGCTGCGCCTCGAGCCCGTCGACGATCGCGCGCCCTGGAGCGGAGTTCTCGTCGAGCACGTCCTTCGGGGCACCGAGGATCTGGTACGAGTTCTCGTCGGACAAACGCAGCACGAGTCGCTTCGACACGTTGGCGCTCACGGCGGTCGGCACGACCCCGGAACGGTCCGCGGTCGCGACGACGTGCACCCCGAGCGGGCGACCCTCGCCGAGGATGCGCATGAAGATGTTGTAGAACGGCTGGCGTGCGCTCGTGGCATCCCACTCGGCCTTGAACTGGCCGAACCCGTCGATGAGCAGGATCATGCGGGGAAGGTCCTGCTTGGCCATTGCCCGGTACTCCGTGAGGCTCGACACGTTCGCGTCGCTGAAGAGCTTGCCGCGGGCGTCGAGCACCCCGGCGATGGTGCGCAGGAGTCGCTGCACACGCTCCGGGTCGTCGCCCGAGATGACCGAGCCGACATGCGGCAGCGCCTCGATCGACCGCAGCGCACCCGAGCCGAAGTCGAGTCCGTAGACCTCGACGGAGCCCATGTCGGGGCGCATGCCGGCGGCGATGGCGATCGTGCGCAGCGCTGTCGACTTGCCCGACCCGCTGGTTCCGTACACGAGCATGGCGCCGTCGCGGTCGGGGATGAAGTGGAAGGGCTCCTGCAACTGCCGCTCCGGGATGTCGGCGAGACCGAGCGGGATCTGCGAGTCGCTCGAGGCGCCGAGCTCGGCGATGTCGACGGTGGTGCGGAGATCGTCGAGCCACGGCCGACGTGGGGCGGGGACACCGGCCTGCGACGCGGCGGAGACGAGGGTCGAGACGAGCCGCTTCTGGTCGTTCGGTCCGGAGTCCTCCTGCTTGTCGTCGTCGGCGTCGAGCTCGGCCTCCCAGAGCACAACCGAGCCGAAGCGCAGTTCGGCCACCTTGACGTCGGCCTTGACGGCGGCCTTGCTCGTCCAGCCGCCCGCGTAGGCCGACTGGAAGGAGACGAGCCGGCCAGGACCGGTCTTCGCGATGCCGCGACCGGGGATCGAGGGATCGAAGGTTCCGGCGATCGGATCGCCGACGACATCCTTCGAGTCGGACTCGTCTGCCATGCGCAGCGCGACACGGAGGTTGGTGTTGGCCCGCAGGTTGTCTTTGATGACACCGGCCGGCCGTTGCGTCGCCATGATGAGGTGGATACCGAGGGACCGGCCGCGCTGGGCGATGTCGACGACACCGTCGACGAACTCGGGCACCTCGCCGGCGAGCGCCGCGAACTCGTCGATGACGAGCACGAGTGCCGGCGGCGTCTCTGGGTCCCGTCGTTTCTCGAGCTCGAGCAGGTCCTTCGCCTTCTTGCGGTTGAACAGGTGCTCGCGGAAGTGCAGCTCGGCGCGGAGGCTCGTCAGCGCACGGCGGACGAGGTGTGGGCTCAGGTCGGTCACAAGACCGACGGTGTGCGGCAGCTCGACGCAGTCGGCGAAGGCCGACCCGCCCTTGTAGTCGACGAAAAGGAAGGTCACACGATCGGGGCTGTACTCGGCAGCCATGCCGAGCACCCAGGCCTGCAGGAACTCGGACTTGCCGGCGCCGGTCGTGCCGCCGACGAGCGCGTGCGGGCCCTGCCCGCGGAGGTCGAGCGTCATCGCGTCCGGGCTGGCCTGGCCGACGAAGGCCTTGAGCGAGCCGGCGCGCTTGAGCCTCGGCTGGGAACCGGCCGCCGCCGACCTGTCGAGGATCGAGTTGTTCTGGCGCCACCGCTCGACGACCGTTGTCGATGCCTCGGCGAGCTCGGGCCCGATGAGCGAGAGCAGGTTGACACTGCGCGGGATGTCGCTCGAGTCGGCCGCGACGGTGCTCGAGTCGACGACCGGCGCGAGTCGCTTGGCGAAGACCTCGGCGTAGGCGTTGGACACGCCCTCGACGACGATGTTCTCGTAGCTCTCGCCGGATCGCACGTAGCCGACCTTGGCGTGCTCGAGCCCCTGCGTGACGTCGATGTAGGTGCGGCAGACCGCGGGCAGCGCCTCGACAGTCGGCGCGAAGAAGATCGTGTAGATGCCGTTGTCGGCGCCACGCTCGATCACCTGGGTGAGGCGTGGTCGATCGACCGGTGCATCCGCCGAGACAAAGAGCACGAGGGCGAGGTCGCCCTCGAGCGAGACGAGCGCGGAGTTGCTCTCGCCGATGCGCGAGCCGAGCTCCATCGACGACGACTCCGCGGTGAGCGGACCCTTCGGTGTGGCGGACCGCAGGCCGCGCAGCGAGACGGCCTCCTCGAGCCCGTTGAGCAGGGCGGTCGCGGCCGACTGGCTGTCGGCGAGCGGCATCTCGGCGAAGGGCGAGCGCGAGCTCGACGCGTGCGGGAGCCACTTCATCCACTCGAGCTCGGGGGTCCACGACGGGTCGACGATCGCGACGGTGACGATTTCGTTGGGGGCGTGCATCCCGAACAACTGCACGGCGAGCCCGCGCACGGCGTCGGCGACGGCCTCCCTGGAGCCGGCGACACCGATGGCGCCGGCGCTCGGCAGCAGCTCGAGCAACGGCACGTTCTCGGCGTACTGGAACTTCGTGCGCAGCTTGTCGATCTGCCGCTGGTACTTGGGAATGCCCTTGGGGTTCTCCGACGAGCCGATGGTGTTCCTGCTGAGCGCGCGGCCGACACCGAGGCGCAGGCCGAGGAAGTTCCAGTGCTCGGGTCGACGCGTCCACAGCACGGCTCCGAGGCGCATCGCCTGCTCGTAGATGTGGGCGACCGGTGGCACCTCGGCGTGACGACGCTCCCGCTCGACACCGATCTGCTCGGTGAGCTCGTCCTCGAGCCGCTCGATCTGGGTCTCGAAGGTCTCGATCTCCTGGGTGAGCTTCTGGCCGGCGTTGCGGCGCTGGCCGATGACGTTGCCGAGCATCATCATCGGGGTCATCGCCACCATGACGAGCGAGAGTGCTCGGCCCGTGATGATGTACATCGTGAAGCCGAGCATGATCGGAGCGATCATCATCGGCCACGGGAAGAGCCGGGGCTGTGCCTCGCCGGGGATCGCGGGTTGCGGATACTCGGTTCCCGGGTACCGCACCTCGACGCGGGGCGAGCGGTTGAACA
>Ga0247804_10001310_pt1 | contig 11524 bp, 11 predicted proteins | sample UWRJL029104C1_FD_181142 | JGI IMG/M metagenome (GOLD analysis project Ga0247804, IMG submission 181142) | Plant litter microbial communities from Arlington Agricultural Research Station in Wisconsin, United States - UWRJ-L029-104C-1 | ecosystem: Environmental > Terrestrial > Plant litter >...
CTTCATTTGGGGGAGGAGCAGCGGCGCGCGCGGGCAGCGGCCCGGGGGCCCTCATCCTCGTCGCCCTCTCCGGCGGGCCCGACTCCCTCGCCCTCGCCGCGGCCGTCGCCTTCGAGGCGCCGCGAGCAGGGCTCCGCGCCGGCGCGGTCATCGTCGACCACGGGTTGCAGGCGGGGTCGGCGGATGTCGCGGCCGCAGCATCCGCCCAGGCGACGGCACTCGGCCTCGAACCTGTGGTTGTGCGCAGGGTCGAGGTCGGCACCGCCGGCGGACCGGAGGCCGCCGCCCGCGCGTCCCGGTACGCGGCGCTCGAGTCCGTCGCCGTGGAGGCCGGCGCGACCGCCGTGCTGCTCGGCCACACGCTCGACGACCAGGCCGAGACCGTGCTGCTCGGCCTCGCCCGCGGCAGCGGTGCCACGAGCCTGCAGGGCATGGCCGCACGCAGCGGGCTGTATCGGCGTCCGCTGCTCGGCATCCGCCGCGCGCTCACTGTGCAGGCCTGCTCCGACGCCGGGCTCGTTGCCTGGATCGATCCGCACAATACCGACCCCGCCTACAGCCGGGTGCGCGTGCGGGAGAGCGTGCTGCCCGTGCTCGAGTCGGAGCTCGGCCCGGGGATCGCCGAGGCGCTCGCGCGCACGGCCGACCAGCTGCGCGAGGACTCCGATGCCCTCGATCACTTCGCCGAGGAGATGGCCGAGGATTTCGCCGAGATCGTCGAGGCCGGGATCGCCCTGCCGGTGAGCGCACTCGCCGCGCAGCCCGCCGCGCTACGGCAGCGCCTCATCCGCCTCGTCGTCTCGAGCGAGTTCCACCTCTCCCTCAGCCGCACGCAGACGCTCGCCGTTGCGCGCCTCGTCACCGACTGGCACGGCCAGAAGCCGCTCGACCTGCCTGGGGTTAAAGTGGACAGGCGGGGCGGGCTGCTGGTCTTCACCGCAACGACCGTCGGCGAACTCACCGGCAACGATCCGATACTCGAGCACTGATTCGCCGAACACGAGGGACTGAAAAGCCGCATGGAATTCTCCGACATCGAGGGCGACCTCTCGAGCATCCTGTACACCGAGGATGAGATCCACGGCAAGATCGCCGAACTCTCCCGCCGCATCGAGGCCGACTACACGGGCGAGGTGCCGCTGCTCGTCGGCGTGCTGCGGGGCGCGGTCATGGTCATGGCCGACCTCGCGCGCGAACTGACGATCCCGATCGAGATGGACTGGATGGCGGTCTCCTCGTACGGCTCCGGCACGCAGTCCTCGGGTGTCGTGCGCATCCTCAAAGACCTCGACACCGACATCACCGGCCGCAAGGTGCTCATCGTCGAGGACATCATCGACTCCGGCCTCACGCTCTCCTGGCTGCGAGCCAACCTCGAGAGCCGTGGCGCGGCATCCGTCGAGATCTGCGCGCTGCTGCGCAAGCCGAACGCCGCCAAGGTCGAGGTGGACGTCAAGTACGCCGGGTTCGAGATCCCCAACGACTTCGTAGTCGGCTACGGCCTCGACTTCGACGAGAAGTACCGCAACCTGCGCGGCATCGGCGTGCTCGCGCCGCACGTGTACTCGTAAGCCGCTCCCGGTGATCGAGCGAAGTCGAGATCAGGCCGAGCGCAGCGAGGCCTCACTCCGTTCGACCCGATCTCGACTTCGCTCGATCACCGGGAGCGCTCGATCTCGACAAGCTCGATCACCGAAGCACCGCGCGCTCTCGGCGAACATCGGGCCAGCATCCAGCGGCAGAGCGGTAGCCTCTAGGTACATTTCTGAGCAGGAAGGTGCAGGGCGCTCTCGCCCCGGATCACATGAACTTCAAGCGCATTTTTCGCGGACCGATTCTCTACGTGCTCGTCGCGATCACCATTGTGGCCATCGGCTCCATGCTGCTCACCGCCACGGGCTACAAGGAGATCTCCGTCAAGGACGGCCTCGAGCTGCTGAGCGGCCAGACCGTCGAGTCGGCGAAGATCGTCGACGGCGAGCAGCGGGTCGACCTCACGCTCTCCACGGCATTCGGCGACGACGGCACGCAGGTGCAGTTCTTCTACGTCGCCCCGCGCGGCGAAGAGGTGGTCAACGCGGTCAACGCGGCGAACCTCGACGACTTCCGCGACGAAGTGCCGCAGACCAACTTCTTCACCTCGCTGCTCGGGCTGCTGCTGCCGTTCCTCATCATCGGCGCGATCTTCTACTTCCTGTTCACCCGCATGCAGGGTGGCGGCAACAAGGTCATGCAGTTCGGAAAATCGAAGGCCAAGCTCGTCGGCAAGGAGAGCCCCACCGTCACGTTCGAGGATGTCGCCGGTGCGGATGAGGCGATCGAAGAGCTCGAGGAGATCAAGGACTTCCTCAAGGAGCCGTCGAAGTTCCTCGCCGTCGGCGCGCGCATCCCGAAGGGCGTGCTGCTCTACGGCCCTCCCGGCACGGGTAAGACCCTGCTCGCCAAGGCCGTCGCCGGCGAGGCGGGTGTGCCGTTCTACACGATCTCCGGTTCCGACTTCGTCGAGATGTTCGTGGGTGTCGGCGCGAGCCGGGTGCGCGACCTCTTCGAGCAGGCCAAGTCGAACGCTCCCGCCATCATCTTCATCGACGAGATCGACGCCGTCGGCCGTCACCGCGGCGCCGGCATCGGCGGCGGCAACGACGAGCGCGAGCAGACCCTCAACCAGCTGCTCGTCGAGATGGACGGCTTCGACGCGAACGCGAACGTCATCCTCATCGCCGCGACCAACCGCCCCGACGTGCTCGACCCCGCGCTGCTGCGCCCGGGCCGCTTCGACCGCCAGATCGGCGTCGACGCGCCGGACCTGCAGGGCCGCAAGCGCATCCTCGAGGTGCACGGCAAGGGCAAGCCGCTCGCCAAGGGTGTCGACCTCGAGGTGCTCGCCCGCAAGACGCCGGGCTTCACGGGCGCCGACCTCGCGAACGTGCTCAACGAGGCGGCGCTGCTCACCGCGCGCAGCAACGCCCAGCTCATCGACAACCGCGCACTGGATGAGGCCGTCGACCGCGTGATGGCCGGACCGCAGCGCCGTACGCGACTCATGAACGACAAGGAGAAGCTCATCACGGCGTACCACGAGGGCGGCCACGCCCTCGCCGCCGCCGCGATGCGCAACACCGACCCCGTCACGAAGGTCACGATCCTGCCGCGCGGCCGGGCACTCGGCTACACGATGGTGCTGCCGCTCGAAGACAAGTACTCGGTCACCCGCAACGAACTGCTCGACCAGCTCGCCTACGCGATGGGCGGCCGGGTCGCCGAGGAGATCGTGTTCCACGACCCGACGACCGGGGCCTCCAACGACATCGAGAAGGCGACCTCGATCGCCCGCCGCATGGTCACCGAGTACGGCATGAGCGCGCTCGTCGGCTCGGTCAAGCTCGGCGCCACTGCCGGCGAGCCGTTTATGGGCCGCGACATGGGTGCGACGCGCGACTACTCCGACAACATCGCCAAGACGATCGACGATGAGGTGCGCGTGCTCATCGACCAGGCGCACGACGAGGCGTGGAAGGTGCTCAACGCCAACCGCGACACCCTCGACCGCCTCGCCAGCGAGCTGCTCGAGAAGGAGACGCTCGACCACAACCAGCTGGCCGAGATCTTCGAGGGCATCGAGAAGTTGCCCGAGCGCCCGCAGTGGCTCTCGAGCACCGCGCGCCCGGTCTCCGATCGCCCGGCCGTCGCCGTGCCGTCGAAGGCGCCCATCGACCCGGAGGCCGTCGATGGCGGCGTGGACTCCGAGCCGCCGGCACCCAAGCGTGCGCCTCGACCACGCAAGACCCCCGGAATCGCGACAGCCTGACGCGCATGCCTATCGACACGGAACGCATCGAGGCGGCCGTCGCCGAGATTCTCGCCGCGATCGGTGAGGATGCGACGCGCCCGGGCCTGCGCGACACCCCGCACCGGGTCGCCCAGGCCTACGGCGACTTCTTCGCCGGGCTCGGGGTCGACCCGCTCGACCATCTCGCCGAGGCCGTGGACCTCGCGGAGGGGGAGCGCAGCGAACTCGTGCTGCTGCGCGACATCGAGTTCCGGTCGGTCTGCGAGCACCACCTGCTCCCGTTCACGGGCATCGCGCACGTCGCCTATGTGCCCGACCGAACGGTCGTCGGCCTCGGCCGGCTGCCCCGCGTCGTCGAGACCCTCGCATCCCGACCGCAGCTGCAGGAGCGCCTGACCGAGGAGATCGCGCAGGCCATCGACGACGGCCTCGCCCCGAAAGGTGTGCTCGTTGTGCTCGATGCTGTGCACGGCTGCGTGTCCGCGCGCGGTGCGCGGCAGGCGAAGAGCTCGACAGTGACGATGGCGAGCCGCGGCACCCTCGGCGAGCCGGTCGCGCGCGCCGAGATCATGACGCTGATTGGAGACGGAACACATGAGCAGTGACCTCGTCGCCGTGGCGAATCCCCTCGCCACCCGGCGTTCCAACTTCGTGCCCGTGACGGGCGGCGCCCGTCGCCGGCCCGCGATCCTCGGGGTGCTCAACGTCACCCCGGACTCGTTCAGTGACGGCGGCCGGTTCTCCGACCTCGACGCGGCGATCGCCCACGGCCTCGCCCTCGCCGAGAGCGGCGCCGACATCATCGACGTCGGGGGCGAATCGACCCGGCCCGGCGCCGAGCGCGTCGGCGGCGATGTGGAACGCGAGCGCGTCATCCCGGTCATCCGGGCGCTCTCCGAACGCGGACTCGTGACGAGCATCGACACGATGGATGCCGCGACCGCCGCCGCGGCGGTCGAAGCCGGCGCAGAGCTCATCAACGACGTCTCCGGTGGGCTCGCCGATCCCGAGATGTATCGCGTGGTCGCCGACACCGGTGTGCACTATGTCGCGATGCACTGGCGCGGACACAGCGCCACGATGGCGGGTCTCGCCGAGTACGACGACGTCGTGCAGAACGTCCGCGACGAGCTCAAGGCCCGCATCGCCGAACTCATCGTCTGGGGGGTGAACCCGGAGCGCATCATCCTCGACCCGGGTATCGGCTTCGCGAAGACGAGCGACCACAACTGGCGCCTGCTCGGTCACCTCGAAGAGCTCACGACGCTCGGTCACCCCGTGCTCGTCGGCGCATCCCGCAAACGCTTCCTCGGTGAGCTGCTGCCGGATGCCTCGGCGCCCGCCGACCGCGACGCCGCGACCGCCACGATCAGCACGCTCGCCGCGCAGGCCGGCGCCTGGGGAGTGCGGGTGCACGACGTCGCCTCGACGAAGGCCGCGCTCGACGTGTGGAGCGCGTGGGAGCACGGGTCGGTCTCTTGAGCGGGTCCGACGTGGGCGACTCGATCACGCTCACCGGCCTGCGGGCCGCCGCGTTCCACGGGGTGCTCGACCACGAGCGTCGCGACGGGCAGGTGTTCGTGATCGACGTCACCGTGTTCCTCGACCTCGCGCCGGCCGCCGCGGGCGACGCCCTCGCCGAGACCATCCACTACGGCGAGCTCGCCGTGGAGATCGTCGGTGCCGTCGAGCGCGACCCGGTCGACCTCATCGAGACCGTCGCCGAGCGCATCGCCGGGGTCGTGCTCGCACATGCAGCCGCCACCTCGGTGCGCGTCACCGTGCACAAGCCGAGTGCGCCGATCCCGGTGCCGTTCGACGATGTCGCCGTGACCATCACGCGGGGGCGTGGGTGAGCGCCCCGGCGACCCGGCTCAGGGTCGAGCTTCCCGCCATCCTCTCGATCGGCAGCAACCTCGGCGACCGCGAGACCACCCTGCGGGCCGCCGTGGCAGCGATCGCCGCCATCGACGGAGTCCGAGTGGATGCCGCATCCTCGATCGTCGAGACGGCCGCCCTCAAACCGCACGGCGTCGACGCGGATGCTCCCGCCTACCTCAACGCGGCGGTCGCGATCCGCACCGCGCTTCCGCCCGAGCAGCTGCTCGAGCAGCTCGCCCGCATCGAGCGAGAGCACGGCAGGGAGCGCACCGAGCGGTGGGGCGACCGCACACTCGACATCGACATCGTCTGGTTCGGCGGCCTGCGGGTCGAGAGCGAATCGCTCACCATCCCGCACCCGCGAGCGGCCGAGCGCGCGTTCGTGCTGGCGCCGTGGCTCGAGCTGCACCCTGACGCGACGCTCCCGGCGACCGGCCCAGACGGCGAGCCGCGCCGGGTGGACGCCCTCCTCGCAGCGCTCGACGAACCCGTGCACCGGTACCCGGCGGACGCACTCCGATGACCCGCACCAGGCCGTCGACCCTCATCGCGCTCGTGCTGCTCGGCGGCGCCCTCGGCTGGTTCCTCGAGACGGTGCTCGTCGCGATGGGCCGTCAACGCGTCGTGCCGCCGTGGAGCCTCGGGCTCGCGCTCGTCGTCATCGCCGTGCTCGTCGTCGTGCTCGCGCTGCCGGTGTACCGCGTGGTGCGCGGTACGGCCGTCAAGCGCATCGACCCGTTCTACGCGACGCGGGTCGTGGTGCTCGCCAAGGCGTCGAGCCTCGCGGGCTCGCTGCTCACCGGCGCGGCCGGCGCCATCGTCGTCTACCTGCTCGTGCGCTCCGCAGTCACGCCGGTAGGCTCGATCGCGATGGCCGTCAGCGCGACGGTCGGGGCGGTTCTGCTTGTCGTCGCCGGGCTCATCGCCGAGAAGATGTGCACGCTGCCGCCTCCCGAAGACCCCGAACCACACCGATTGGGTGCACTGCATGAGTGAACACAGCATGAGTGAGCACGGCACGACGGAGACCGGCACAATCGAGCCCACCTCGGAGGAGCGACTGTCGATCGCGGATGTCGACTGGCGTCGCGTCTCGCCCAAGTACATCGTCGTGGACATCGTCGGCTACGTGATCTCTGCGGTCATGACGCTGGGCGCCGCATCCATCGCCGCCTACTTCATCGGCCAGCCGCTCGTCTGGATGGGCGTGAGCGTGCTCGCCGTCATCTTCCTCATCACGATCCTGCTGACCCCGCGTCGGGTGCGGTCGATCGGCTACGCGCTGCGCGACGACGACCTGCTCTTCCGCCGCGGCATCCTCTACCAGCGTTTCGTGTCGGTGCCGTACGGTCGCATGCAGCTCGTCGACATCAACCGCGGACCGGTCGCGCGCTGGCTCGGACTCAGCGAGCTGAAGTTCGTGACCGCCGCCGCCGCGACGGGCGTCGTGATCCCCGGACTGCTCGAGGCGGATGCCGAGGAGTTGAGAGACACGCTCGTCGCCCTGGCCGAGAGCCGCAGGGCCGGCCTGTGACAACCGTGCCCGACACCGGGTTCACGGATGGCGAGTGGCACCGGCTGCACCCGCTGACGCCGCTGCTCAAGGGCGGCATCGCGTTCGTGGCGATCCTGGGCATCATCATCGTCAACCTGCGCGACATCGTCATCGAGGTCGTCTTCGGCGAGTTCGAGGGCGACACCGAGCCGCTCGTCTGGCTGCTCGAGAGCGGCTACCTCTGGCTCGGCGTGCTCGCCGTCATCGTCGGCCTCATCGTCTTCATCGTCGGATTCTGGCTGTCGTGGCGCATGCACACGTTCCGCATCACCGACGAGGTCGTCGAGGTGCGCAGCGGCATCCTGTTCCGCACCAACCGGCGGGGCCGTCTCGACCGCATCCAGGGGGTCAACATCGTGCGGCCGTTCCTCGCCAGACTCGTCGGCGCGGCGAAGCTCGAGGTCAACGTGGCGGGGCAGGATGCCAACATCAAGCTCGAGTACCTCGGATCCGCGGCCGCTGACGAGCTGCGCCGCGACGTGCTGCGGCTCGCCTCCGGCACGCGGGTCGCCGCCGCGGAGCAGGCCGCCGTCGCCGAGCTCTCCGCGGGCGAGGGCGTCGTCCGATCCGGGCTCGTCGAGCAGCGCGTCACCGAACTGCTCGCCCCGGAGCTCGACCCCGACCTCGCGCCGCCGGAGTCGGTGGTGAATCTCAACCTCGGCCGACTCATCGGGTCGATCGTGCTGAGCGGATTCACGATCTTCCTCATCGGCATCATCGTCGCGCTCATCATCGCCGCCACGCGCTCGCCCTTCTTCCTCGTCGGTTTCGTTCCGGCGATCATCGGTATGGGCAGCTACTACGTCTCGAAGTTCACGAGGTCGCTGCGCTACAGCATCGCCGGCACGCCCGACGGCGTGCGGGTCGGGTTCGGGCTGCTGTCGACGAGCAACGAGACGCTGCCGCCCGGCCGCATCCACTCGGTGCAGGTGCGCCAGCCGCTGCTCTGGCGTCCGTTCGGCTGGTGGGAGATCAAGGTCAACCGGGCGAGCACGTCATCGGCGCAGGGTGCTGCGGGTCAGGCCAACACGACGATCCTGCCGGTCGGCAACCTGTCCGACGTGCACAAGGTGCTCGCCCTCCTGCTGCCCGACCTCACCGACGCGGAGACGACGGCGCTGCTCGAACGCGGCATGACGTCCAGGGGTGGCGACGACGGCTTCACCAACTCGCCCAAGCGGGCACGCGTCATCCGCTGGTTCTCGGTGCGGCGCAACGGCTTCGCCCTCCTGCCGTCGGCGGTGCTGCTGCGCACGGGTGCCATCTGGCGAGAGCTCGTCGTCGTGCCGCTCGCGCGGGTGCAGAGCATCGCCCTGCACGAGGGGCCGGTCTCCCGCGCGCTCTCCGTCGCAACCGTGCGCTTCCACACGGTCGCCGGCCCGATCACGCCCACGCTCGGCGCGATCGACCGGGCCGAGGCGCTGCAGTTCTTCCGCGATTCGGTGGATGCCGCGGTGCTCTCGTCCACGAGCGACACGAGTCACCGCTGGCGCAGCACGGAGCGCGCGTGAAGCGCTCCGGTCGGCTCGGGGTCGGCATCGTCGGTGCCGGACGGGTCGGACCCGTGCTCGGGGCCGCGCTCGCTGGCGCCGGCCACGCGATCATCGGCATCTCCGCAGTCTCGATCGAGAGCCGCGATCGGGCCGAGGCCATGCTGCCCGGTGTGCCGATCCTCGAGATTCCCGAGCTCATCGAGCGCAGCGAACTCGTGATCCTCGCGGTGCCCTCGAGCGAGCTCGAGGCGCTCGTCGCCGGGCTCGCCGCGACTGGCGCGTGGCAGCCCGGACAACTCGTGCTGCACACGGCCCCCGAGTTCGGCGTCGGTGTGCTCGCCCCGGCCCAGGCCGCCGGCGCCATCCCGCTCGCCGTGCACCCGGCGATGTCGTTCACCGGCACGAGCATCGACGTCTCGCGATTGCACGAGAGCTATTGCGCCGTCACCGCGCCGGCGCCCGTGCAGCCGATCGGGCAGGCGCTCGTCGTGGAGATGGGCGCCGAGCCCGTGCTCATCGCCGAGGGGGATCGTGCGGCCTACGCCGAGGCGGTCGCCACAGCCACAAGCTTCTCCGCCGCGATCGTGACGCAGGCGATCGACATCCTGCACGGCATCCACGTCGAGGGACCGGGCTCGGTGCTCGCGCCGCTCGTTCGCTCGGCGGTCGAGAACGCGCTCGCGGCGGCCAGCGCGCCGACCCCGCTCGACTTCGACTTCGACCCCGACGACTGAGCCGCCCTCCGCCGCGCCGCGCGTGAGCGGTCTCTGCTGCATCATGGAACGAGTGCGGCGTATCGCGCACGCGCAGGCGTTCCAGGATGCAGCAGAGACCAACGCGGGGCTCTGACCGCCACCCGGGTACTATCGTCTCGGTCGTGTTCCTCGCGGCGCTGAAGGAGTACCGTGCCCGTCGTCATCACCCGCACCGTCGCAGAGCTGCGAGCGGCCCTCGACGGCACGACCGCCGAAGCCGGCACCGTCGCATTCGTGCCCACGATGGGTGCCCTGCACGAGGGCCACCTCGCACTCGTCGCCGAGGCGAAGCGCCAGGCCGAGACCGTGGTCGTGTCGATCTTCGTCAACGCCCTGCAGTTCAGCCAGCCCGCCGACCTCGAGCGGTATCCCCGAGACCTCGAGGCGGATGTCGCAATGCTCGAGCCGGTCGGCGTCGACATCGTCTTCGCGCCCGAGGCAGCGGAGCTCTACCCGACCTGGCCGATCGAGACGACCGTCAAGGCCGGTCCCGTCGGCTCGCTCTACGAGGGCCGCTCGCGACCCGGCCACTTCGACGGCGTGCTCACGATCGTCGCGAAGCTGCTCAACATCGTTCGCCCCGGCGTCGTCGTGTTCGGGCAGAAGGATGCCCAGCAGGTCTTCCTCGTGCAGCGCATGGTTGCCGACCTCAACGTGCCGGTGCGGGTCGAGGTCGTCGAGACCGTGCGCGAGGATGACGGACTCGCGCGCTCCAGCCGCAACCGCTTCCTCGACGCGAGGGAACGCCGTGCGGCGCGAGTGCTGTCGACCGCGCTCGAGGCGGCAGCGTCATCCGCCGACCGGGGCATCGACGCTGTGATCGCCGCAGCGCAGTCGGTGCTCATGGGGGAGAACCTCGTCGAGCTCGACTACCTCACGGTCGTGGTGCCGGCGACGTTCCTGCCGGTCGATGACGACTACCGCGGGCCGGCAGTGGTGCTCATCGCGGCACGGGTCGGCTCGACGCGCCTCATCGACAACGAGGCGATCCACCTCGGCGGCTGAGCCGACCGCACCGGCGGCTACCATTGGACGTTGACCGTAGCGCCAGGAGCACCCATGACTGAGACCGAACAGCCCGCCGAGCCGACCGCCGAGGAACTCAGCGAACAGAAGGCTGTGCGGCTGGCGAAGCGCGCGCGGCTCATCGACAGCGGTGCCGAGGCGTATCCCGTCACCGTGCCGATTACGACGACGATCGCCGCGGTGCGCGAGCGGTTCGCCGACCTCGAGACCGACACCGCCACGGGCGAGCGCGTCGGCCTCGCCGGACGCATCGTGCACCTCCGCAACACCGGCAAGCTCTGTTTCGCGAGCCTGCAGGCCGGCGACGGTACGCGCATCCAGGTGATGGTGAGCCTCGCAGAGGTCGGCGAGGTCTCGCTCGACCTCTGGAAGGAGCTCGTCGACCTCGGCGACCACCTCTTCGTCGAGGGCGAGGTCATCTCGAGCCGTCGCGGCGAGCTGTCGATCCTCGCGGGGTCGTGGAAGATCGCGGCGAAGGCCGTACTGCCCCTCCCCAACCTGCACTCCGAGCTGAGCGACGAGGCGCGTGTGCGCAGCCGCTACCTCGACCTCATCGTGCGCGAGCAGGCACGCTTCGTCGTCAAGGCCAGGGCTGCCGTCAACGCGTCGCTGCGCACCACCTTCACCGGCCACGAGTACCTCGAGGTCGAGACGCCCATGCTGCAGACGATGCACGGCGGCGCATCCGCCCGCCCGTTCGTGACGCACTCGAACGCGTTCGACACCGAGCTCTTCCTGCGCATCGCGCCGGAGCTGTTCCTCAAGCGCGCGGTCGTCGGCGGCATCGATCGGGTGTTCGAGATCAACCGCAACTTCCGCAACGAGGGTGCCGACTCCACGCACTCCCCCGAGTTCGCGATGCTCGAGGCGTACCAGGCCTATGGCGACTACAACCAGATGGCCGACCTCACGCAGGAGCTCATCCAGCAGGCGGCGATCGCCGTCTCGGGTTCCACAACCGTGCAGTGGGCGGATGGCACGGCCTTCGACCTCGGTGGCGAATGGGATCGCCTCTCGATGTACG
>Ga0247804_10001313_pt1 | contig 11515 bp, 11 predicted proteins | sample UWRJL029104C1_FD_181142 | JGI IMG/M metagenome (GOLD analysis project Ga0247804, IMG submission 181142) | Plant litter microbial communities from Arlington Agricultural Research Station in Wisconsin, United States - UWRJ-L029-104C-1 | ecosystem: Environmental > Terrestrial > Plant litter >...
TGACCATTCAGGAATTCTAGAAATTGATGTTGAAGCCAAGCCGGGCGATAGCTTTGCGGCTATTTACGAACTCGACGATTACTTGCTTGATATTGAAAACAAATCTTTGACCCATCGCCCCGATACCTTTGGCGTGATTGGCTTTGCCCGCGAAGTTGCTGGGATTCAAGGCCTACAATTCCACACGCCAGAATGGTTCCAGGCTTTGAGCGCGACGGCTGACCCTGCCAATGCGCTGGAGTTAAAAGTATCGATTGACGACCCAGCTCTTTCGGATCGTTACCAAGCAGTGGTATTAACCGGTGCGCGTGAAGATGCGATCACCCCGATTGATATTCAAACCTTGTTGGCTCGCAGCGGCGTACGTTCAATTAGCCCAATTGTTGATGTCACTAACTATTTAATGTTGGTTTCTGGCCAACCACTCCATGCCTTCGATTACGATAAGGTTGTGAAGATTGGCGGTAGCGCTGATATTCACGTTCGTGGTGGCAAAAAGGGTGAGAAGCTGAAGCTACTCGATGGCCGCGAAATTGAACTCGATGCTAGTGACATTGTCATTGCGGCCGGCGAAGTCGCCATTGGCCTGGCTGGTGCCATGGGCGGAGCTGATACTGAAATCGATAGCTCAACCAAAAACATTATTCTGGAAAGTGCAACCTTCAACCTGTATAACCTGCGCACCACACAAATGCGTCACGGTATTTTTAGTGAAGCAATTACCCGCTTTACGAAGGGACAACCGGCGGCATTAACGACACCAGTTTTGACAGAGGCGGTCCGTATGATCGGTGAACTCACTGGTGCGACTTTGACGAGCCATATCGCTGATGCCTACCCAGGTGCGCATGACCCTATTACAGTTACGGTGACGCCGGCGCACGTGAATGACATTCTTGGCACGCAGTTTGCAGCCGAAGATATTAAATCGATTTTAGAAAACGTCGAGTTTGCCGTTACAATCGACGAAGGCATGATTGCCGTGACGGTCCCATTCTGGCGCCAAGATATCCACATTGTTGAAGATGTGGTGGAAGAAGTCGGCCGCCTTTCGGGTTTTGACATGATCAGCCTGACGACACCTTCGCGCGACTTTTATGCGGTGCGCCCTAATAGCTTTGAAACACTGCGTGCGCAAATACGCGCGAGTTTAGTACGTGCCGGTGCCAACGAAGTTTTGACCTATAACTTCATTCACGGTGACATAATGAAGAAGGTTGGCCAAAACCCAGAACAAGCCTACCGTTTAACCAATAGCATTAGCCCAGAGTTGCAATACTATCGCCAAAGCTTGCTGCCAAGCTTGCTTGCCAACGTGCATCCAAATATTAAAGCGGGCTACGATCACTTCGGCTTATTTGAATTTAACAAGTTCCACACCAAGCTTGGTGGGCTCGACGAAGAAGGTGTGCCAAAAGAACTTGATGGCCTGGCTTTTGTAGTGGCGAGCAGCCGCAAAACTGAAGGCGCTGCTTACTATGAAGCCCGCCAATATGTCGATTACATTGCCAAGACATTAGGCCTTGAATTCGTCTACGAACCTTTGGAAGAAAATTCTGAATATCCCGTCACGCAACCGTTTGAATATCGCCGGAGCGCCCGTATTTGGGATGCCGCAACGCGTGAACGTATTGGCGCGATTGGTGAGTTTAAGAAGTCGGTCCAAAAGGCCTTCAAATTACCAGAACATACTGCTGGGTTTGAAATCTCGCCAAAGGCACTGTTGAAATTGACGGCTGCCCTAGAGCCAAGCTATCAACCACTTAGCAAGTACCCGGGGACTGAACGCGATATTTGTTTCCAGGTTGCCAGTGATGTGACGTATCAACAAGTCTTTGATACGGCTAAAGAAGGCTTGAAAGATCTCGAACTCTTAACTTCGATTGAACCACTCGACATCTACCAACCTGCTGAAGGGGACACGAAGAACATTACAATTCGTATTAAACTTGCTTCATACGAGAAAACTTTGAAGAGCGAAGATGTGGCAGTGGTTATTGATGCATTGGCCGCACGCGTCACGAAAGCGCTGAACGCAACCGTTATCTAGACACTCGTCTGATATAATAGACGAAGATAAATAGAGGGAGACAGTCATGGCCGGAAGTCGCGCACAACGAGTAGGTATTTGGGTTATTGCAATTGTTATGGCCGTTGGGACAATCGGATCTTTTTTGATCATTATTCTTTCCAATCAAAATCAACAGGTAGATCAAGCTCGTAAGACTGAGCTCACTAACGCCTACCAAAAAGAATACGAAGCATATCAGGCAAAGGTAACGGCGCAAGAAGCCGATCTGGCTGCTAATTCTTATGGCACATTCAGCACCTATGCAAGCCGAGTTGGTGCGTTTGATAAAGACGGCGTGACAGAACTCAAAAAAGAAGATCTTGTCGTAGGTGATGGCGAAGACATTACAGCTGATTCTACATTTTACGCTTTTTATATCGGCTGGAACCCGGAGGGTGTTGTATTTGATCAATCAATTGATGGCGACAAACTCAAGAACCCGATTGAAGTCGCCCCAGGTGGTGTCATTACAGGTTGGACAGAAGGACTAGCTGGCATGAAAGCCGGCGGTGTTCGTGAACTGACAATTCCTGCGGATAAAGCCTATGGCCCAACTGGTAGCGGGGATAGTATTCCGCCAAACACCCCATTGAAATTTGTGGTCTATGCGCCAAAGTATGAGAAATTGAGTGCACCGCAGCCATCAGCAGAATTATTAAAGTTTTATACTACGCAGTAGGGTGCTATACTTAGTATAGTAAAGGAAATAGCTATGAACGACGGAATCAAAGATGTCATTATGATCGGTGCCGGGCCAAGTGCTTTAGCTGCTGCTATCTACACAACTCGTGAAGATATTGATACGACACTCTATGAAAAGAGTGCGATTGGCGGGCTGGCGGCTATTACTGACATGGTTGATAACTATCCTGGTTTTGCCGAAGGCGTTGAAGGCTTGAAACTAGCCGGCTACTTAGAAAAACAAGCCGAACGTTTTGGCGCACATATCGAATTTGGTGACGTATCGGCCATTCGTGATGAAGGTGAGTATAAAGTGGTTGTTTCTGACGGCGTTGATGTTAAGGCTAAGGTGGTTTTGATTGCCACTGGCAGTGACTATAAGAAGATCGGCGTGCCTGGCGAACAAGAATTCTACGGCCGCGGTGTGCATTACTGCGCAACGTGTGATGGTGCCTATTACCGTGATAAAAAGCTAGCCGTTGTGGGCGGTGGTAACTCGGCGCTGCAAGAAACATTGTTTTTAACTCGCTATGCGAGCCATATTGATCTTTTGGTCCGCAGCACTATTAAAGCTAGCGAAGTCTTGCAGCACGAACTTGAAAAATATGTTGCTGAAGGTAAAATTACCGTCCACTTGGCAACTGAAACGCAAGAAATTGTGGCAACTGATGGCCGCGTGAGTGCTGTAAAAGTTATAAAAGATGGCCAGCCAGAAACCCTTGATGTTGATGGCGTGTTTGTGTTCGTAGGGCTTTTGCCAAACACTCAATTCTTAGAAGGGAGCGGTGTAGAGCTCGATGAACTAGGACTTGTAAAAACAAATCGTCATTTGGAAACAAATATTTCTGGGATCTTTGCGAGTGGTGATGTGCGCAGCGGCGCAACGGCCCAAATTGCCAGCGCCGTGGGTGAGGGTGCGACAGCAGCACTCTCGATTCGTGAATATCTAGACGAACTTTCTCGCCACACTAGCTAATATATTTTTTGTAGAAATCTTTAAGTTGATTAATAATTTCTGGATCTTTTGTTTCCAGCGCTATTTCGCGTGTGCCAAAAAGAACGGTCGTGTAGGCGAAGTTGTGTGAACCGGTGAGGGCTACCTGCGAGCCATCGGGCATGGTAAAGATGACAAACTTTGCATGGAGATAAGCTTTTCTTTGATACGTTGTCTTGAGGCCGCTGAGCGCCAGGCTCATACGAATAAAGAATCCATTTAAGAAGTTTGTTTGTTCTAATCGATTAAAGTAGAGTTTGGCTTCTTTTGCTTTCAACATACGGGCCAGCTTGCCTGTAGGGCAGTACTGGGAAACAAACAAGATGTCGGTCGCTTCGGCGGCAAGTTCATAGGCCCGGCGATAAATGAGTGATTGGCCAATCATGCCACCATCAATCAAAATACTATTACCATCCAGTTCGTAAGCGACGCTTGGGTAATTGGAATCTGAGCGATCGGCTTTTTTAATGCGCTGATATTCGTGGGCCAGGCGATCGGCCAGGCGCTGATCGCTGACTTTAAACATATAATCGGCGCTTTCGATGCCTTTTTGATAAATGTTTACACCACCAAAGACAAATACTTCATCGTCTACGATGCACCATTTGCCATGAGTGCGGCCAACAAGCAAGGTTGAGCGCGATCGGCCCAGCCAGTGGAAGGCTACTCCTGCAGCTTTGAAGCTCTTGCCAAGCCTGGTTGCCATTTTTGCGTGGGGGTTATTATAGCGAAGCGGCAAAAAGCTGCCGCTGACTTCACCATAGGTAAAGATGTCAGCAGCAACACTGACGGCAACTCCACGTTTTGCGGCCGCTTTTAATTCCTCAATAAATTCATGGGTTGCAGGGTGGTCGGCAATAATCATGGATAGCAAAATAACCCGTGTTTTTGCATGACGGACGGCGAGGGTTGCCTGTTCGATATAATCAGGAGCGAGTAATAATTTCATAAGCGTCTTGAGTGATTATATAACTTGTGAGCCAAAACTGGTAAAATAACAGGTAATAGAATGAACAAGGAGAATGTAATGGCTGACTTCAATCAGATTTTGACCCCCGGCGATGTTGAAAACGGAATCGTAAATGTAGTAATTGAAATTCCTGCGGGAAGTAATAACAAAATTGAATGGAACCGCGAAAAGGCTGCTTTCCAGCTGGATCGTGTGGAACCGCTTATCTTTGCTAAGCCGACTAATTACGGATTTATTCCGCAAACACTTGATGAAGATGGTGATGAGCTTGATATATTGGCGATTACTGACCAGCCACTGCCTACTGGTATCTTTTTTGAAGGAAAAGTCATTGGTGTCTTAAAGTTTGAAGATGACGGGGAAGTAGACGACAAGATCGTCGTTGTCCCGGCCGATGATCGCAACACAGGAAATGCTATTAATTCACTTGATGATGTGAGCGACCAATTGAAGAAGCAAATTGAACACCACTTTGCCCACTATAAGGATCTTAAAAAACCTGGCAGCACTATTGTAAAGGGCTGGGGTGATGTTGAAGAAGCAAAGTCTATTATCCACGAATCAATCGAGCGCTGGAACGTAAAATAATGCCCGCCGATCAGCAAATCGCTGATTCGCAAGAACTTGTTATTAGCGTATTTAAAAGTTTACGTGAAGAACTATTGCAGTCATTTGGCAACATTGAGAACACCCAAAAAGCTGACAGCTCACCGGTGACTGTTTTGGATGTGAAGGTCGAGACGACATTGAGCGCGGCGTTAGCTGGGGCTTTCCCTGAGATGGGTTTTGAAGGCGAAGAGACGGGCAAATCTGGCGATGTGATGACGTATTGGTTGGTTGATCCTATCGATGGCACTTCGAGCTTTATTCGTGGTCTCGCGGGCTGTACGAATATGGCGGCGTTGGTTCATAACGGGGTGGTGATTGCTGCTGTCATTTATGACTTTGTGAATGATGTACTCTATACGGCACGCAAAGGCCAGGGCGCATATAAAGACGGTAAGAGAATTACTGTAAAGACTACTCGTCACGAAAAGAATTTAGTTGTCTACTCACTAGGCCGCAAAAACTTCGGTAAGATCTTTACTGAACTTGAAAAAGTGGGTATTCGCGCGGCTTTGCCAATGGGGGCTGCCGGCAATGCCTATGTGCTTTTAGCCGAAGGAAAAATCGATGGCGTGCTGGTAGTCCATGCGCCAATGGGTATTTATGATAATGCACCAGGCATGTTAATTGCCGAAGAAGCCGAGGCTGACGTACTGCAGTATGACGACAAGAATGGTGTTTATCGCCAAGAGTTTATTGTTGGCTCACCACTTGTCGTGAGCTTGGTGAAGCAGGCAAACGTTTTCTAGTTAATCGCTCATCATAGCGACGATCATGTAGTCGGCATCGATATCGGCACGTTTGTTATAGAAATTTGTGTATGAGAAGTAGTTTGGATCTTTGTCGGTTTCGGCGGGGTTGTCGGTAATATTTTCTGCAAGAATACCGGCAGCGGCTAATTGCTCGAAGGCGACCTCTTTCATGCCTTTATTGTCGAGCGCCCAAATTGGGAAAACTTCTTTGCTCGCCGAAGGTGTCATCCAGACTTTAATATCTTCCGGGCGGGAACCGTAGGTGTTAGAAAGATGCCGTACAGATTTAATGGCGCCATCTTGTTCAAGACTATGGCGGCCGAGGTGGCTGAGCATGAGGACATGGTGCGCTTCGTCGTAAAAGATAGTACCAATACAGTCAGCAATTGGGAGCATTAGTGCATGACCGGCATCTTGAGTGGTTATTGCATCAGACACCGTGGCGTCGGCACCACGCATGCCTGCATGCTTATCGCTTTCGCTGAGTGCAATATAGCGGCACCAATTTGTTTCGTGCTCTTCCTTGTCGCGACGCCCTACGTCTGGGTTTAAGCGTGTGGTTTGTTCCATGGTTATATCGCGATCCGCAAGATACGTCTCTCTGTTCTTAATAACACCCGGGTCAAAGAGGTCTCGACGGTTATACATGTCGCCGTCGGATACTTGCGAAATAAAAACTGAGAGATGGGTCATGACTTATCTTTCTTCTTGGTCTTTTCCTTAATAATCGCCGCCGCATGGCTAATACCGGCAATAATACCAAGTTGGCGCAGTTGGGCGCGTAGTTTGGCGCGGGCATGATTGGTCGTCACGTGTTCAAGCCAGGCTTGCTTTGGCGTGCTCGTTTTGCGAATCATCACTTCAACAACGTCGCCATTTTGCAAGGGCTTAGTAAAGGGGTGAATAGTACCGTTAATGCGAAAGCCGTAGGCATGCTTGCCAATGTCGCTGTGCACGAGGTAGGCGAAATCGAGCGGAAGAGCACCTTCGGGGAGGTTATAAATATCGCCTTTTGGTGAGTAAACGAAGATACGGTTGCCGAAGAGATCAACGTTTAATTGATCAGTAGTAATCTCATCACCGCTACGAAGCTGGGTCGCAATTTCTTGTAGCTGGGTGATCCACTGCATGTTGGCTGGAAGAATGGCACTTTTTTTCTTGGCGTAATCTTTGGAACTTTTCTGTTCGTGGTAGTGGAAGCTGGCGGCCAATCCGCGTTCGGCAAATTCGTGCATCTCGTAGGTACGAATTTGGAATTCCACGATTTGTTTAGAAGGTGTGATGACGGTAGTGTGCAGGCTTTGATAGCCGTTTGGTTTTGGCACGGCAATGTAATCTTTAATGCGGGCGATCATCGGTTGATACATGGCGTGTAGGATGCCAAGAACCCGATAACATTCTTCTTTTGTTTCAACAATAATACGCAGCGCCATGAGGTCGTAAATGTCATCAATATTGCCATCAACTTTAGCGAGCTTTTTGTGTAAGCTGTAAATACTCTTTACGCGTCCATTAATTTCACTCGTAATATTTTCTGATTTTAAGGCCTTGGCGACTTCTTCGCGCACGCCACCAAGTTTGCGAGTACTTTTGCCCAGGCGCTTGCGAATAATGGCATGAAGTTTTTCATACTCTTTAGGATCGAGGTAGTGAAAGGCGAGTTCTTCGATTTCCATGCGGACGCGACCCATACCCATTTTGTCGGCCATAGGAGCGAAGACTTCCAGGCTTTCGCGGGCAATCTTGATCTGTTTTTCTTTGGGCATGTGCTGCAAAGTCTGTAGGTTATGCAGGCGATCAGCGAGTTTGATGATGATAACGCGCACATCTTGGCCAACGGCAATCAGGAGCTTTGAAAGATTATCTTTGGTCTGGGGTAAATATTCTTTAAGATCTTGCATGCCGGCGCGAGCCTGTGAGACTTTGGTGACGCCATCAACTAAGAAGGCAACGTCTTTGCCGAATAAGTTTTCGATGTCATCTAGCGTCGTCTCGGTATCTTCAACCGTATCATGGAGGACGCCCGCCAGGACGCTATCAATATCCATGCCCCATTCAATAAGAGTCGCCGCAACAGAGAGCGGGTGAACAATGTAAGGTTCGCCGCTTTTGCGTTTTTGGCCAGTGTGGGCTTTGGTTGCAATATCAATGGCGTGTTCGAGCTCGGCGATTTGCTCGGCTTCGTAGTGTGGTTTGGCTTTTTGTAACAGTTCCAACTTTTTCATGGTCTTCTCAGTATACGATATTTCACGCTGTAACCTTTGACTTGCAGCCTAAAACACTTATACTTATAGCAGTTATAAAAATACTTTTTAGGAGTGGGCGCTGACATGAGTAAAACCAAAATTGGCATCAATGGCTTCGGACGCATTGGCCGTAATGCATTTAAGATTGCCTTTGACCGCAGCGATATAGAAATTGTTGCTATCAATGACTTAACCGACACTAAGACTTTGGCTTATTTGTTACAACACGATAGCAACTACGGTGCCTACAAGAATAAAGTTGGGTACGATGAAACGAGCATCATCGTAAACGACCAACATATCAAAGTATTGGCCGAAAAAGATCCTGCCGCATTGCCATGGGGCGACTTGGGCGTAGAACTCGTCATTGAATCGACTGGCCGCTTTACCGATAAAGAATCTGCTGAACTGCACATTAAAGCCGGCGCAAAGCGCGTAGTGATTAGTGGCCCGACGAAGAGTGACGGCGTTGATACGATCGTACTTGGTGCGAATGAAGATGCCATTGAAGGCTCGAGTGATGTTGTGAGTAACGCTAGCTGTACGACGAACTCACTAGGTATGGTGATGGCAATTCTTGACGGCGAATTTGGGGTTGAGAAATCTCTTCTTACCACTGTTCACAGTTATACCGCCAGCCAAGCCTTGCAAGATGCGCCTTCGAAAGATCTCCGCGAAGGTCGTAATGCGGCTGAGAATATCGTCCCAACCACTACTGGTGCGGCGATTGCGGTTACTAAGACTCTGCCGCAATTGGTGGGCAAGTTTGATGGCCTGAGCATACGCGTCCCGACGCCAGTTGTTTCAATTAGTGACATCACGGTTCTTTTGGGCCGCGACACCACAGTTGAAGAAATTAATGCCGTCTTTAAAAAAGCTGCTGCCGAACCATTCTACCAAGGCATTCTTGGCGTTAGCGAAGAGCCATTGGTCAGCCGTGACTACATCGGTAATAGTTTCTCTGGCGTTGTAGATTTATTGCTGACTAAAGTCGTGGGTGGAAACCTCGCTAAGATTATGGTGTGGTACGACAACGAGTGGGGCTATAGCAATCGCTTGGTTGAACTGGTTGCTGACATCGGTAAGACCTTGCAGAAACAGTCGTAAAACGCTTATACTTTAAGTACTATGAAAATCTTTTTGGGCAGTGATCACAACGGGTTTCATTTAAAAGAACGTATCTTTGCGTATCTTTCCAAACATGGCTACGAAGTGGTTGATGTTGGGGATAAGAGCCTCGATCCAGCTGATGACTTTCCAGAATTTGCTCAAATGGCCGCATTGAAGGTGCTGGGCGAAGATGAAGGCAGCGCGCGGGCAATTTTACTGTGTGGCGGTGGCCAAGGTATGGCGATGGCCGCCAATCGCTTCCGCGGTATTCGCGCCAGTGTGGTGTGGGACGCTTATGAGGCAAAAATGACCCGTAATGATAATGACAGCAATGTGCTGTGTATCCCTTCGCGTATTCTTGATAGCGAAGCTGCTGAGTGGCAGGGAATTCTTGAAACCTGGCTTAACACTCCTTTTGCGGGTGCCGTTCGCTTTAAACGACGCAACGCGCAGATTGATGAACTGTAATGTCGTTGATTGCTCCTTGTTTGACTGCGCAAACGCTTGAAGAATACAAAGCGATTACTGAGAAAATTAAACCATTTGCGCACCGTGTGCACATTGATGTGAGTGATGGTGAATTTGCGCCAGTGCTGTTGCTTGGTGAAGAGCAGCTATGGTGGCCGCCGGAATGGGAAGTAGACATTCACTTAATGGTCGCGCGCCCTAGCGAGCATTTAGCTCGCATTATTGCTATGAAACCTGCTCGGATTATCTTCCACGTGGAAGTGCAGGAAGATCGCGCAAATATTATTACGCAAATTAAAGCGGCTGGTATTAAAGCCGGTATTGCCTTGCTGCGACCAACTGTGCCTTCGACCGTGGCCCCGCTTATTCAACAAGCCGATCATGTAATGATTTTTTCTGGTAATCTTGGCAACTATGGTGGCGAAGCTAGTCTGATGCAATTGGAAAAGGTCCGCCTCGTTAAAGCTATTAATCCTAGTGTAGAAATTGGCTGGGACGGCGGCGTGAGTGTTGATAATGCCTATACACTCACCCAAGGTGGCGTCGATGTCTTAAATACTGGTGGGGCAATTGCCAGCGCCTCTGATCCTGCCGAGGCTTACCAGGCTTTGGTGCGTGAAATTAATAAACACGGAGTGATCTAATGGGACAATTAACCATTCCGCAATTGCAGCAAAAGGCCAATGACATCCGCGAGGATATTATTCGCATGCTCGAAGCTGCCGGAAGCGGCCATAGCGCCGGGCCGCTCGGCCTCGCAGATATATTTGCAGCGCTTTACTTTAATATCTTACGCATTAAGCCCGGAGAGCCTGAATGGGCTGATCGCGATATCTTTTTACTGAGCAACGGGCATACTGTACCGGTGCAATATGCCAGCATGGCGGAAGCAGGGTTCTTTGATAAAGAAGAACTCTTAACTTTACGTAAACTTGGCTCACGTTTACAAGGGCACCCAGAGCGCGAAAAATTACCTGGCCTTGAGAATACGAGTGGACCCTTAGGTAGTGGCTTGTCTCAAGCGGCGGGCTATGCCTATTCTTTGCAATATCTTGATGATGCGCTGCATCGCTTTGTGTATGTGGTGATGGGCGACGGCGAGTTAGATGAGGGCAATATTTGGGAAGCGGCTATGTTTGCCGGTAAGTACAAGCTTTCGCAGTTGATCGCGTTTGTAGATCGCAACAATATTCAGATTGATGGCAGCACCGAAGACGTCATGCCGCTTGAAGATTTGAAAGGCAAATGGGAATCATTTGGTTGGCACGTCGTAGAGATTGATGGCAATAACATTGAAAGTATTATTGATGCTGCGAGCCAAGGGCGCGCGGTGACGAACCGACCAACGGTCATTATTGCTCATACTGTTCCTGGTAAGGGTGTCGATTTTATGGAATACGATTATCACTGGCACGGCATGGCGCCAAATAGCGAGCAGGCGAAGGAAGCACTTTTGAAGCTGCGGACGCTCGATGGCAAGATTGTGCACGAGGGCGCGGGGCTGTGAGCGATTTTCAACTAAACTCTAACTTGTTTGCTGAAGACGTGGTGATGGAGCCGACTCGCGCTGGCTTTGGCCGCGGGCTTAAGGCTGCTGGCGAATCCAATGAACTAGTG
>Ga0247804_10001315_pt1 | contig 11508 bp, 9 predicted proteins | sample UWRJL029104C1_FD_181142 | JGI IMG/M metagenome (GOLD analysis project Ga0247804, IMG submission 181142) | Plant litter microbial communities from Arlington Agricultural Research Station in Wisconsin, United States - UWRJ-L029-104C-1 | ecosystem: Environmental > Terrestrial > Plant litter >...
ACTTGATTTCCACATCCAACCTCCTGCTCCCCTGCATACTTATATTTATAATCACTTCGTTTGATAATTTGCTGTTTGGAATAACTACAGTTCTATTATCAAATGTGGTTACAATAGTATAAAATATCTGAATAGAGCTTACCGTACCTTCCTGACCCTGGGCAATAATATTATCGCCAACAACAAAGGGTTTAAGCAATAAAATAAGCACACCACTTGCGAAATTTTGCAATGTACCTGACAGCGCCAAACCGGCTGCAATACCGATGCCACCGATAAGAACGGTTAAAAACGTTAGCTGTATGCCGACAATCTGCATTACAGTTAATACAAGTAAAATTCGTAGCGTAATTACAATTAAACTTGAAAGAAATGGTCGCAGTGAGGGATTAACATTCTTTTTGTGCATGCCATTGGAAAGCCATTTTCCAAACACTTTTATCAGCCATAACCCCACAACAAGCAAAACCAGACCCAATATTACTGATGGCCCCCTGGCTATTATCCAATCATATATCTTATCATAGAAGCTGTTAATTTTATTCGCATCAAATTTCATAAGTAGAAGGCAGCACTTTATTACGGTTTTTTATGTTTTACTGGAGCGTCTTTATTTGTTTTCACTTTTTTTGCATCTTTTGCTGATGTAGTGTCTTCCGTAGCGCCTTTTGCTTTGGAAGTTTTCGGAGCAGTAGCTTTGCTATCTTCTGCCGATGTTTTTGAACCTTTCATAATTTTCTATTCTTTAATTAACCAATCAATAGCTTCTTGTAACTCTTCTGATTTAAAACCCCGCGACGCACCGGGTGTTGCTATGGTAAAAATATCGGTAAACCATTCCACCCCTTTTTCGGTTGTTACGACTGCTATTTTTTCCCACTTTGTGAAGTTCTTTAATCCAGCTTTTGCATCCTGTACCCAGGCACCTGCCGTAAAATTCTTAACATCGGTATCTAAAACCAATAAATATCTTATTTCACCAAATTTATCGGAAGTTCTTTTGAGCCCCGGCAATAGAACATTTTTAAGGTCATCGCTGTCTACCTCGCCTGTCGCTCTTACGCCAAAAATGTTGTCTGGTAATCCTGTTATTTCTGTTAGCATATCTATTATTTACAATTAGAACATCGTATAGCTAAAAGATGTTTGAAAATTGAATAAATTCTGGAAAGTTGTAAATCAAAAAAAACAGTTATCTCATTGGTAACGTTATAGTATCATCATTTATAAAAACAAAATACCCTATGAAAAACAATTTATTAAAAGTATGCGCTGCAATGTTTGTCTGCACTGTAAGCTTATCTGCATGCGATAGCGGTACTAAAAAATCAAATAGTGCCGATTCAACAATGACTGATTCTACATCGACTACATCATCACTAAAACCTGCAGGTCCTCCACCTGAATGGGGCAAAACTATTAAACCTGAAATGCAGACCGTTATCGAAAAACTTGCAAGTTATGGCGATAAACCGTTAGAAACATTAAGTGCTGTAGATGCCCGTAAGAACCACACCCCTACAGACGCCGTTATGGATTTAGTTAAACTAAATAACATACCCATTCCAGAACCGAAAGTTGATACAACGGGTAAAGATATAGATGTTAGCGGTGGAAAAATTCACTTACGTATTTACACTCCGAAAACCGGTAAAGGACCATTTCCTCTGATCGTTTATTATCATGGTGGTGGTTTCGTAATTGCAAATCTGGACGTTTATAATGCTTCTGCACATGGCTTGGCAGAACAGGTCGGTGCAGTAGTTATTTCTGTTGCTTACCGTTTAGCTCCTGAAAATAAATTTCCCACCGCACATAATGATGCATTCGCTGCTTATGAATGGGCTGTAAAAAATGCGGTAAGTTTAAAGGCTGACCCAGCTAAAATTGCCGTTGTAGGTGAAAGTGCAGGTGGTAATTTGGCCGCAAATGTATCAATTGCCGCAAAAGCTAAAAACATCATGGTTCCGGTACACCAGGTTTTGGTTTATCCAATAGCGCAAGCAAACATGAACACAGAATCTTATAAAATGTATGCCGATGCTAAGCCTTTAAATAAAGCGATGATGAGCTGGTTTACAGAAAAGTATCTGACAACCATGATTGAGGCTCAAAATCCTAAGATTTCTTTAGTAAATGCCAATTTAAAAGGCTTGCCTCCTACAACTATAATCACAGCTGAGATAGACCCACTACACGATGATGGTGTCATGCTAGCGAATAAATTATCTGATGCGGGTGTTAAAGTTAGTAGCAGAAATTATGAAGGTGTTACACATGAATTTTTCGGGATGGCCATTATTGTTCCTGAAGCTAAAGCCGCACAAGCTTATGCAGCAGATCAGCTAAAAGCCGCCTTTAAATAGTGTAATGCTCCACGAAAAAAGGGGAAAGCTTTTGCTTTCCCCTTTTTTATTAATAAAAACTTTAGAACTAGGCTCCCTTCTTTGCTCCAAGACTTTGCATCAACTGATCATATAAATCGTCGCTATTTGTTTTCTGCGGTTTTATTTTTTTAACCGTAGCACGTTTTCCTTTTGCTTTAGCTTTTATTATTTTGAGAAGTTCGTCACTATAATCATCTTTAAAAGCGCTCAAATCGAATTTTGAACTATATTGTTTAATTAGTGCCAAACCAACGTCCATTTCTTTTTTTGTGATGGTTATATCATCCACTTTGTTTATTTCTGAGAAGTCTCTTATCTCCTGCTGAAACCTTATTTTGGTCACTACCATAACACCATTCATCGGATGTATAACACAAAGATTTTCCGTATTCCTGAGTACGAATCTGGCAACACCAGCTTTACCTGATTTTTCCAAGGCTTTTAAAAGTAAAGCATAAGCCTTCTTGCCTTGTTTTTCCGGCTCTGTATAATAAGATGTTTCGTAATAAACAGGGTTAATATCTTTAATATCAACAAAGTTTTCGAGTTCAATTATTTTGGTTTTTTCCGGAGCAGCCTCTTCAAAATCGTGCTTATCCAAAATGATGTATTTATCTTTAAGAAAGTATCCTTTAACAATCTTTTCATAGGGTACTTCTTTATGGCTGTTTTCATTAACCCTGAGAAATTTTATTTTAGCATGGTCCCGTTCATCAAGCATATCTAAATCCAGGTTACTATTCTGAACGCCCGAAAATAATTTTACCGGAATATTTACTAATCCGAACCCTATAGAACCTTTCCAAATCGATCTCATAACTTTTTTTTAAAACTTATTACTAACAAGTCATTAAATAATATTGTTTTGGCTATATAATGCGTAAATTGAAGCAATTCCAAACTATTTAGGTAATTGTATGTTATTTAAGTATCTAATCCTTCGAAATACATATGAAAATTGCCTACATTTCTACCTATCCGCCACGCGAATGTGGCTTAGCTACATTTAATCAAAATTTAGTTAATGCTTTAGGCTTAAATCCGTCGTATGATGCAAAAAATAGTTTTATTGTAGCGATGAATGAATCGGATGATTTGAATGAGCATGCATATCCAAATGAAGTTAAATTTATAATTCGGCAGCAAAACCAACAAGATTACATCGAAGCTGCAGATTTCATCAATAACAGCGACATAGATACTTGCATTATCGAACATGAATTCGGAATTTATGGAGGAAATAGCGGCGTTTTCCTCTTATCTTTATTAAACAGATTAAAAAAACCATTCATTACCATTCTACACACGGTTTTAAAAGAACCAAATTTTATGCAACAGACGATTATTAAAGAAATCGCTGTAAAATCTTCTAAAGTTGTGGTAATGAGTAAAAAAGCGGTATTATTTCTTACGAGTATTTACCAGATACCAAAGTCATCTATTAAATTAATTGAGCATGGTGTGCCTGATTTAGAACCAATTTTGAATAATGATGTAGCTGAAAGTGACTTATTTAAAAACAGAAAAGTATTATTTACTTTCGGTTTAATTAGCAGAAATAAGGGATTAGAAACGGTAATTAAAGCATTGCCATCGATTGTTTCAAAACACCCGGATGTACTTTACGTTATTTTGGGAAATACCCATCCAGGTGTTGTAAAACATAATGGAGAAGAATACCGCGACAGCCTTAAAGCATTGGCAGAGGAATTAGGTGTTGAACAAAATATTGCTTTTGTAAATAAATTTGTTTCTGAAGAACAATTACACCAATATTTAACGGCTTGCTATCTATACATTACGCCATACCTAAACGAAGCGCAAATTACCAGCGGAACGCTCTCTTACGCTGTTGGAGCAGGAGCAGCAGTCGTTTCTACCCCTTATTGGCATGCTCAGGAACTTTTAGCAGATAACAGAGGGAAACTATTTGATTTCAAAAATCACGAACAACTTTCGAATATTATCAATTCATTACTCGATGATGAAAGAAAACACCAGCAACTGAAAAGCAATGCTTACAATTATGGATTGAATTTACGCTGGCCAGCAATCGGAGACATTTATCTTAAAGTTTTAACAGAAGCCTTTAACAACGGAAAAAAGCCATCGAGAAAAATCCCTCCTGTTATTGATGTCGAGAGTATGCCTGTTTTAAATCTAAACCACATAGAACTCTTAACAGATGATACCGGGATTATTCAGCACGCAAAATTTGGCATTCCAAACTTAAAAGAAGGTTATTGTATTGATGATAACGCCAGGGCATTAATTCTCTCCTTAATGGCTTATGATCAGGACAAGAATCAAAAGGCTTTAAAGTTGATGCCAAGATACCTGAGTTTCATTCAGTATATGCAACGTGAGGACGGGAATTTTAGGAATTTCCTGAGTTTCAACCGCAATTACCTGGATGAAGTTGGTTCTGAAGATTCTTTCGGAAGAACGATTTGGTCGTTAGGTTACTTAATTTGCATTGGTCCAAATAATTCTTATCGGGAGTTTGGTAAAGAACTTTTTTCTAACTCAGTTCCGCACTTCAAAAATCTAAAATATCTTCGCGCGGTTGCGAATACCGTTATTGGCGTATCTTATTATTTGTGTGCACATCCCGGCGATGAGCTTTTATTAAAAGAAATCAATCAACTTGCTGAAACGTTAACTAGTTCTTACAACAAAAATAAAGATGGCAATTGGCATTGGTTCGAAGATATTTTAACTTACGATAACGCAATCCTTCCTTTAGCACTATTAAGTCATTACGAGGCTACAGGAAATAAAGAATCTTACCGAATCGCTATGGAAAGCGTAGAATTTTTAAATAGCTTCTCATTTGAAAATGGTTATTTAAATCCGGTTGGAAATGACGGGTGGATGAAGAAACATGGAAAAAATCCAATTTACGATCAGCAAGCATTGGAGACAATGGCGATGGTATTATTGTATTCTAAAACTTTCGAAATTACTAAAGACGACAAATATTTAAATTTAATGCAAATTAGTTATGAATGGTTTTTAGGAAAGAATAGCCTTCACATCCCGCTTTATGATTTCGAAACCAATGGTTGTGCAGATGGTTTGCAGTTTAATAGTGTAAACAGAAACCAGGGAGCAGAAAGCACGTTAGCGTATTTTATATCACATCTGGCAGTTTTAAAAACAGCAGAAATTGAATTTCAATCATTTTCCTCTCCATTAATTCAAGAAGATAAATACGTATAAGATGTAATTTTATGATTCAGAAAGCCCGGTTCCGACAGAATCGGGCTTTCTGATTTAAAGAAAAAAGCCTGCATTTTGTAATATTTGATATACATTCTTTCTATTAAGCCAAAAATTTGCAACTTTTAGGGATTGAATCTTAACCAACAAACTAATTCATTCCCAAATGCAAAATAGATTAACATTACTACTGTATTTCGTGGTCAGCTTTGCTTATGCACAAAAAAAACCATTGGACCATAAAGTTTATGATTCATGGGAAGCGATAGGAACCAAGCAATTATCAAATAATGGGCAGCTGGCTTTATATAGTGTGGTTCAACAGGAAGGCGATGCGATGTTATACATCACAAATCTAAAAAACACTTCAAAGATTAGTATACCACGTGCCTCACTGGGGCAATTTAGCAATGACTCTAAATTTGCGGCATTTTTAATAAAACCTTTCTACAAAGATTTACGCCAGGCAAAAATTAAAAAAACAAAACCAGATGCTTTACCGAAAGACACATTAGGTATCGCAAACCTGACCAACAACGCCGTAACAAAAGTTGCCAGGGTAAAATCATTTAAAATGCCTGAAACCGGATTTGGGTATTTAGCCTATCAATTAGATAAATTAGATACTGCAAAAAAAGCACCTGTAGTTGCACCGAAAAAAGATATTGAAACAGATTTTGCAGATGATGAGCCAGCAGGCGGAGTAAAAAAAGACGAGGGTACAGATCTAGTTGTTAAAAATCTTACAACAGGCATAGAGAAAACTTATAAGTATGTTACCGATTATTATTTTAGTAAAGACGGAAAACAACTGGTCTTTGCCTGTAGTGGTTCTAAAAAAGATAAAACTGCACCGCAAGGTGTTTATCTTTTAAATACAGAAAAAGGAACGTTAAAGACACTTATAAAAGGTAAAGGCAGTTTTAAAGGCTTCACTTTTGATGATGAAAGTGAACATTTAGCCTTCGTTGGCGAGCAGGATCCGGAAAAAAAGGAGATAAAGAATTATAACGTTTATTATAACTCCTTAACATTGGACACCGCGCAAACCTTAGTCGATTATGATATGCCTGGCTTACCTGCGAATTGGTCTGTTAGTGGCGATGGACGGGTTTCATTTAGTAAGGACGGTAAGAAATTATTCTTTGGCATCGCTCCTGTTAAAAAGCCAAAAGATACTACAATTGTAGATTTCGAAGTAGCAAAAGTTGATGTATGGAATTATAAAGATGATTACTTACAGCCAATGCAACTTAAAAATGCAGATAGAGACAGCAAAAAAAGTTTCTTATCTGTAATTGATGTGTACAGCAGCGATCCAAAAGTTATTCCGTTAACTGATGTAAACCTTCCTGATGCCAACCTGGTAAGTGATGGTGATGCCAGTTTTGTGTTAGCATCTACCGATTTCGGTCGCAGAATTGAATCACAGTGGAGTGGTTCAACTTTAAAGGATTATTATCTGGTTGATACCAAAACCGGCCAGCGTAAAAAGATTATTGAAAAACTGAACGGCAATGCATCGGCTTCTCCGGCAGGAAATTACGTAATTTATTTTGATGAAAACACCTCCAACTGGTTTACTTATCATGTAGCATCAGGCAAAGTTACTCAACTAAACAATGGCATGAATGTTAAGTTCGCCGATGAAGAAAATGATGTTCCTGATACACCAAAAGCTTATGGAATAGCAACATGGACAGAAGATGATAAGTCAGTTTTAATTTACGATCGTTATGATATCTGGTCATTTTCACCTGATGGTAAAAGCCCTGCAAAAAACATCACCAATAACTTCGGCCGCGATAATAAGATCACTTTACGTTATGAAAAGACGCAACAGGATAACCGTTTCGAACGTGGGGCCGACGCTAAATTTGTTAAAGCAAATGAATTGCTTTGGTTAAATGGCTTTAATAATTTAACCAAAGAGAACGGTTTCTACCGTAAAAACGCAGGCACAGTTAAAAACCCCGATATGGTGGTAATGGGTAAAAACAAATATTCTAATTTGCTTAAAGCCAAAGAGGCCGATGTATATATTTTTGATAAGGCAAATTATGTAGCGTCGCCTGATGTTTACGTGACGACGGATTTCAAAGCTGAAACTAAATTAACGGCGACTAACCCACAGCAGGCAAATTACAACTGGGGAACTGCAGAATTGGTAAAATGGACAACACCGAAAGGCTACCAGTCGGATGGTATTTTATACAAACCTGAAAACTTCGATCCAAGTAAGAAATACCCAATGATAGTTTATTTCTATGAAAAGCTGTCTGATGGTTTATATGCTTATCAGGCCCCAGCACCTACGCCATCGAGATTAAACATTTCATTTTTTGTGAGTAATGGTTATCTGGTTTTTGCTCCGGATATCACCTATACAAATGGTCATCCCGGACAATCAGCCGTAGAATTCATCAATTCCGGTGTAGAAAATTTAAAGAAAAACAGTTGGGTTGATGGAAGTAAAATTGGTATTCAGGGCCAAAGCTGGGGCGGTTACCAGGTTGCTTATTTAATTACGCAAAACAATATGTATGCGGCCGCATGGGCTGGTGCACCAGTGGTTAATATGACCTCTGCCTATGGTGGCATCCGTTGGGAAAGCGGTATGAACCGTCAGTTCCAGTATGAAAAAACACAAAGCCGTATTGGTGCTACCCTTTGGGAAAAACCTGAATTGTATACAGAAAACTCTCCTCTTTTCATGTTTCCTAAAGTAAACACGCCAGTTGTGGTTATGGCTAATGATGCGGATGGCGCTGTGCCTTGGTACCAGGGGATTGAGATGTTCACCGGTTTACGTCGTTTAGGCAAACCAGTTTGGATGTTAAATTACAATGGCGAAGCACACAACCTGGTTCAACGCCAGAATCGTAAGGACATTCAAATTCGGGAACAACAGTTCTTTGATTATTACTTAAAGGGCACTAAAGCACCTGCCTGGATGACAAGTGGTGTTCCGGCTACTGAAAAAGGTAAAACCTGGGGTTTTGAATTAACAGATGACAAACCCTAAATAAGTCAGAAGTTAGAAAGTCCGGTGTGTATATCATTAACTTAGGACTTTCGGACTTCGGACAAAAAAAGGTATTTTGTACCCTTAAAACTAAACGAACAAGCTAAATGGCATTAAGCAGAATCTGGTCGGCGTTTATTATTGTGGCAATTGTAGTGGCCAGTATTAAATGTTTCTTTTTTGGGCAAACAGATATATTCAACTGGATGGTAATTGGCAAAGCCGATGATGCTGCTAATCCGCTTAAACTGGATGGAATTATACAAACCTGTTGGGTTGCAGTAGAGCTTTGCCTTAAATTAATAGGGATATTGGCCTTGTTTATGGGATTAATGAGTATTGCGGAAAAAGCAGGAGGAATCAGGTTGTTATCAAGAATTGTTGGCCCTTTCTTCTCCAAATTATTTCCCGATATTCCAAAAGGGCATCCTTCTATGGGGCATATGATCATGAATTTTTCTGCGAATTTACTAGGTCTTGATAATGCTGCAACACCTTTCGGTTTAAAAGCAATGGAAAGTTTACAAGAGCTAAATCCAAGCAAAGATACCGCTTCAAATGCCCAAATCATGTTTTTATGTTTACATGCCGCCGGCTTAAGTTTAATTCCGGTAAGTGTAATCGCAATAAGAGCATCACAAAATGCATCCAACCCGACTGATGTTTTTATACCTTGCTTAATTGTAACATTCGTTGGTACCATGGCGGCGATGCTAATCGTCTCCTTCAAGCAGAAGATAAACCTTTTTCAACCAGTTGTAATCGGATGGATTCTCGGACTTTCAGTTATAATTGCCGGTCTGGTGCTCTACATTAGATCTTTGAATGCAAACGGTATTCAGTCCTTTTCTGGTTTATTAAGCAACGGTTTAATTCTTTTTATTTTTCTGGTGATCGTGATTGGTGCACTTTATAAGAAAATTGATGTTTTTGACGCATTTATTGGCGGAGCAAAGGATGGCTTTAGTACCGCAATAAATATTATTCCCTATTTAGTAGGTATGCTGGTTGCAATCAGTTTACTTCGCACAAGCGGTACTTTCGATGTTGTTATAAACGGAATTAAAAGTATTTTCATTTACTTAGGAACTGATACCAGGTTTGTAGAGGGTTTACCAACAGCACTCATAAGACCATTAAGCGGAGGGGCGGCTCGTGGAATGATGGTAAGTACAATGGAAACTTATGGGCCTGATTCTTTCGCCAGTAAATTATCCGGAATATTTCAAGGTGCCTCAGATACAACATTTTATGTTGTAGCGGTGTATTTTGGCTCCGTACAGATAAAAAATACCAGGTATGCAATTGGTGCTATGCTCCTGGCTGATTTGGTTGGTGTATGCACAGCAATCGGAATTTGTTATTTGTTCTTCGGATAACTATAAATAAACTCTAAAATAAGAACCCACTGCTCAAAATTTTGAACAGTGGGTTCTTATTTTTAAACGGATTACGGAATTAAGATGCGGATTGTGGTAAAGAAATTCTATTAATGATTTCGTCAATTGCATCGGCTTCGATAAAGGCATTTTTAGATGCACACCATTTAGATGATTTATTGTCCATCCAGATGCAAAAGGAATGATACCCATCCAAAACAACCGCGTAGGTCTCATGGAAATCATCATGAATGCGCATACAAAATCCTTTAAAGATTTTGCCTCTAACAATAAATTGCAGGGTTGAATAATCTGTTAACATGGCTCATTATATTTTTGGTAAAGTTATAACATCCAAAAAATGAGAATGTTTCGTTAATTTAAAGGAATTAATAAGTTTTCACAAAAATTGATAAATTGGCTTAACCTATACTTAACATGTTCGAATAACCTTTCGCTATTAAACGGTTTTTAGATGGTAAAAATATTTCACATTGCAGATTAATTATGGTCCTTCCTTTTTTAACCACCGCAGTTTCTGCAATAATTTCATCACCTTCATTTGCAGGCGCGAAGTAGTCGATGTAATTGTTTACCGTAGTATAGCGGCTGTCTAGGCCCATGGTATAAACCGTTGCGCCAATCAAATCGTCAATTATTCCAGCGGTAACGCCACCATGTAATATTTGATAAGGATTGGTCATCTCTTTCCTGATTTTATACCGACAAACCAAAATACCGTTCTCAGCCTTTTCCAACACCGGTGCAAGCCAGTTCATGTAATTAGATGGTGATGAATCGATTACTTTTCCCAGTGATTGCCTTAAACTATTTAAACGTTGTTCGCTCAGAGATTCCATGTTTAAAGATAGGAAAAGATGTAAAATCGGAAGCCATTTAAAAGAAGATTTAATAATACAGTAAATACAACATCCATTTCCAATTTTTCATTCCCCATTTCCCACTAATTAATAGGTACAATAACTTTAAAGCTGAAGTTTCTACCCATATTGTAAATCCCCGACCGGCCATCCGGCGATGATGCATAGTATTCAAAATATTTCAGCCGGTTCAGATTAGATTGATACGCCTTGTTAAAAATGTTATCGCATTGGATAAACACATCGAATATTGTTTTTCCTGATTTCGATTTAATGCCCGAACCCAAACCCGCATTAAATAGCGAATAACCATTCGTAAAACTTTCCGTATTATCCAAAGCATAAAAGCGATCCTGGTCTGCAGCAAAAAGTGCATCAACTTTAAAATAGGGTTTATCAAAAATTCCCCGGGTGTTTTGCGCAGTAAGCTTAATTTCAGAGCGCATTTGTAAAGGTGGAATGAAAGGCAAATATCTTGCATCGCGGCCGTGCTGCGCCAATAAGGTTTCATTCTTATTTAAACCAACTACATAGGCCAGGCTATTGTTAAAACTTAGCCATTTTAATCGTGCAGGATGAACATTAAAACTAAATTCCAGCCCATACAACTGTGC
>Ga0247804_10001317_pt1 | contig 11503 bp, 8 predicted proteins | sample UWRJL029104C1_FD_181142 | JGI IMG/M metagenome (GOLD analysis project Ga0247804, IMG submission 181142) | Plant litter microbial communities from Arlington Agricultural Research Station in Wisconsin, United States - UWRJ-L029-104C-1 | ecosystem: Environmental > Terrestrial > Plant litter >...
CACCCAGCGTGCAGTCTTCTTCCCGAAGGGGCTCGGCGGGCGGCTCTACTGGGCGGCGATCCTGCCCTTCCACGGCGTGATCTTCGCCGGGATGGCGCGGCGCATCACCGCGGCCGCCGCTGCTGCCACGAGTGCAGGCGAGGAATCGTCCGCCCCCTAGGGTTGAGACATGCAGCGCTCACTCGCAGTCGCCCTCACCATGCTCGCCGCCCTCGGGTTCCTCTGGGCGGCGGTCCCGGCTGCTGCCGATACCGACGACTTCGCGTTCGACAGCTTCCACGCCGACTACACCCTCGGCGTCGACGACGAGGGCCGTTCCACCCTCACGACGGTCGAGACGCTCGTCGCGGTCTTCCCGGACTTCGACCAGAACCGCGGCATCCTGCGTGCCCTCGTGGCGACCTACGACGGCCACCCGACCGACATCGAGGTGGTCTCGGTCACCGACGAGAACGGCGTCGCCCGCGAGTGGCACGAGGCAGACGACGACGAGGGCACCGGGGACTCGGACTTCCTCGAGCTCGCGATCGTCGGCGCGGACTACCTGCGCGGCGAACAGACCTTCGTCATCACCTACGAGCAGCACAACGTCACGAGGTTCGCGGGCGACGCGGGCGTCGACGAGTTCTACTGGGACGTCAACGGACTCGGCTGGAACCAGCCCTTCGGTTCGGTCAGCGCGACGGTCTCGATTCCTGCCGACCTCGCCGATACGTTCGTCGGCGAGGAGTCCTGTTACATGGGCGGGGAGGATGCGACGGAGCCGTGCGATATCGCCACCGAGGAGCAGGATGACGGCTCGCTGGTCGTCGCCGTCTCCGCCTCCGACCTCGGCGCGAGGGAGAACGTCACGATCGCCGTCGCCTTCGAGCAGGGCACCTTTGTTCCCCGCGACGGGTCGTTCTTCGCAACGCCGCTCGGCTGGGTCCAGCTGTTCATCGCGGCGATCGCGGCGGTGCTCCTCGGCGTCATGATCCGACTGCGTCGTACGACGTTCACGGATGCCGCGGGCCGGCCCACGATCATCGCCGAGTACACCCCGCCGCCAGGTCTCACGCTGCTGGACGCGGCGCTGCTCATGGGGAAGGTCAACCGCGCGAGCGCCGCCCAGCTCATCGATCTGGCCGTGCGCCGCAACATCCGAATCCTCGAGGAGGGGGCGGACTCGAAGGCCACGTACGCGATCGAGTTCGTGAGCGACGACGGCCTCGTCGAACGCGAGCGCTCCTTCCTGCGGATCTTCTTCGGAGAGCTCGAGGTCGGCGACCGCTACACCCTCGTCTCGACCGACGCCAAGCGCGGCAAGGCCGTCTACAAGCTTGTCGAGGGTGCGAGGAAGGCGGCACTCCGCGACGGGTTGCGGCGCGCGGTGCCATCGGGGGCCGCGTGGCTGCCGATCGTTGTCGCGGTCGTCACCGTGGTCGCCGCGTTCGTCACCGCGATCTTCATGGTCGTCGACGCTCGCGGCGGGGTGCTCCCGTTCGTCGTCGTCGCGGCGGTCGTCGCGGTCGCGGTATTCGCCTTCGTGGTCGTCTCCCGGGTGCCGCTCACGGAACGCGGGGCCGAGTTGCGGGACCACCTCGAGGGACTCCGCGTCTACATCGAACTCGCCGAGGCCGATCGGCTGCGGTTCCTGCAGAGCCCGGAGGGAGCGCTGCGCACGCCCGTCAGCGCCACCGACCCGGCCGAGATGCTCGCGCTCAACGAGCGACTTCTGCCGTACTCGGTGCTCTTCTCCCTCGAGAAGCGCTGGGCGGAGGAGATCGGGCGGTACTACGACGACAATCCACCGGAGTGGTATGCAGGGTCGGGGTCGTTCAACGCGGTCGTCTTCGCCGCGAGCATCGGCTCGCTCTCGTCGTCGACGAGCAGCGCGTACTCCGGCACCGCCGCGAGCAGTTCGAGCAGCGGATCCGGTGGCAGCGGATCGTCGGGCGGCGGCGGTGGCGGTGGCGGCGGCGGTGGCCTGTAGCCGGTCACCCGCGAATCTCCGAGACACGCTGCGCCGGGATGCCACCATCAGGTAACAGAACGGTAACGGACTCGCTAGAGTAGGTGCACCCTCACGTGGGCTGAACCCGACAGAACGGCGTGTCAATGACGACAGCGTTGCGCAGTGCGCGTCCCTCCAATCGCGGTCGTGTGCCGGCTCCGCTCCGCTCGATCCCAGCGGCGGGGGGAGCGCTTGCGCTCGCCCTCATCATCATCCTCAACACGAGCACGGCCACCGTGCACGCGACCGGGGTGTTCGGCGCGCTCCGAGCCCCCGGTGAGCGAGCGTTCATCGCCGCCCACCGCGGCGACCGGACCGTCGCACCGGAGAACACCCTCCCGGCGTTGCAGGCGGCACTCGCCAGCACGCTCGACTTCGTCGAGACCGACGTGCAGCTGTCCGCAGACGGCGTGCCGGTCGTCATCCATGATCGGACCGTCGATCGCACCACCAACGGCAGCGGCGCCGTCTCGGACCTCACGATCGCCGAGCTGCGCCAGCTGGATGCCGGCTCCTGGTACGACCCGGTGTTCGCCGGGACCGTGATCCCGACACTCGACGAGTACCTGGCGGTCGTCGGGGAGGCCACCAGAGCCGAGATCGCGGTGGGCGGGTCGCCGAAGAAGATGCTCATCGAGCTCAAGGGGTACTGGCCGATCTCCTCGACGAAGGTCGTCAGCAACCTTGTTACCGCTCACGGTGTGCAGGAGCTCGTGACCTTCGCGAGTTTCGACTTCACGACCCTCATGCACGTCGAGGCGGTCGCCCCGAGCTACCCGCGGGTCATCATCCGCAGGGATCTCCCCGCCGATCCCGTGGCGCTTGTGCAGCACTTCGGCGCGATCGCGATCCTCACCAGCCCGGCCTCGCTCGAGGCCGATCCCGGGGCCGTCGAGGCCATGCACGAGGCCGGCCTCGGCATCCTCCTGTACACCCTGAACACCGAGGAGCGGTGGACCGAGGCTCTCGCGCTCGGGGTGGACGGCATCGTCACCGACAAGCCCAGCTCGCTCGACGAGTGGCTCGCCGCGACCGCGCCCGGCACCTAGCGGAGAGGTCCCGACCGCAGCGCGTCCAGGTCAGAGCGAGCGCAACAGCGCGACGTAGAACTCGATGCCTCGCAGCCAGGTGTCGACGTGGATGCGCTCGTTCATCGCATGGAGGGTGCCGCGCTCCTCCTTCGACATCTCGAACGGGGTGAACCTGTACACGTTGTTACTGATGCCGGTGAACCGACGGCTGTCGCTCGCGCCGAGCTGGATGTACGGCGTGACCACGACTCCGGGGTGGATGTCGGTGATCGCCTTCGAGAGCTTCGACCAGGCCGGGCCGACCGTGGGCGACACTGGGGAGGGCTCCGACGCCTCGAGCACCTCGATGCGCACCGACGAGTCCCGCACTGATCGCCGCACGTGGTCGACGGCCTCGGCGACCGTCGAGCCCACGGCCACCCGGATGTTCACGGTCGCCGTCGCCCGCTCGGCAAGCACGTTGGCCGCGGCGCTGCCGGAGAGCTGCGTCACGGCGAGCGTCGTGCGCACCATGGCGCTCGTCTCCTCGCTCAGTCGCGCGAACACGAGCTGCAGCAGCGGGCGCGTGATGGTCGCCGCACGGAAGATGGTGCGGAGCGGCCCGGTCGCGTGGGCGCCGAGGGTGCGGATCATCTCGAGGTTCGTCGGTGAGAATCGCGCCGGGTACGGCCGCGCGGCGAGTCTGGTGACCGCCCGGGCGAGGCGGGTCGTCGCCGTCGAGCGCGGGGGAGTCGAGGCGTGCCCGCCCTCCTGCTCGACGCTCAACAGCAGGTTGACGAGCCCCTTCTCGGCGACACCGATGACCGCGGCAGGGGCCGTCACGGTCGGGAAGATCCCCTCGACGATTGCGCCGCCCTCGTCGAGCACGAGTGCCGGTCGGATGCCTCGGCTCTCGAGCAGCGACGCGACGGCGATGGCACCGCCGCCCGCCGTCTCCTCGTTGTGTCCGAAGCTCAGGTACACGTCGTGCTCGGGGGTGTATCCGGCCGCGACGAGCCCCTCGACGGCCTCCAGGATCGCGACGAGCGCTCCCTTGTCGTCGAGGCTGCCCCGACCCCAGAGCACCCGCTCGGGACCCTCGCCCGTAACGACCGCGGCGAAGGGCGGATGCTGCCAGCCCTCGTCCGTCGCGGGCACGACGTCGTAGTGCGCCATGAGCACGGCGGGCGCCGCGTCCGACGATCCGCGCCAGCGGTAGAGCAGCGAGTGGTCGGCGACCACCTCGCGCTCGAGGCTCGCGTGCAGTGACGGGTAGAGCGTCGGCAGTGCCGCCGCGAACCTCTCGAATGCGGCGACGTCGATCGTCGCCTCATCCGGTCGGGAGATGGTCGGAAATCGCAGGAGCGCCTGGAACCGTTCGAGCGGATGCTTCGGGTGCATACGTCGACTCTAGGGCGCGTTCCGAGGGCGGACGACAGCCGTGAGGCAAGCACCTTCGTGGTGGCCCGGCGCTCGGCTAAGCTGACCCGATGGGCAACAATCGCGAGTCGGGTACAGCACGGGTGACGCCGATCCGCGCGAGCGAGTGGATCCGGGACGACCTCGTCGTCCGCAAGGGCCAGCTCACGCTGCTCAACAGCACGATGACCCCGCTCGATGCCATGACCGCCGACACGCTCTTCGTTCGCGATGCCCTCGAGGTCGCCGGCATCGCCATGCACCTCGTGCGTGGCAACGACGACCGTCCGGTCATCGCCGTCGACCTCGCCGAGCGGCCCGCGGTCGAGGCGGCGCTCGTCGCAGCGACCGCCAACGAGCCGTTCCTCGCGAAGCCACTCGCCTCGTCGTCCGGCGCCAAGCGCGCGCAACCCATTGCCGAGGGGGCGTTCGCCGCCTCGCCGAAAGCGCGGTCGTTCGCCGTCTACCGCCCACGGGTGGAGCCGTTGGGGCGTCTGCGCTACGGCGCCTCGACGGGGGTACTGCTGCAGTTCTGGAGCTTCGGGGAGCACGCCGTCGTCTCACCGGCGGAGAGCGCGATCACGAGGCGCAGCATCCCGGTCGGCGAACTGCACGAGACGACCGTCGAACGCTTCGGTGTGCTCTGGCAGACCTACGAGGGGATGTTCGACCCGCTCGCGAGCGACATCGAATTCGAGATCGACCTCGTCTTCTCCTGGGTGGACGGCACCGACCTCGAGTTCCAGCGCGCGCGGGCTGCGCAGATGCAGAGCTACATCGTGGGCGAGGGCGACGATCACCCGGCCCGCTTCCGCCAGCTCGACGAACTGCGCTACGCGCTCAGGTCGGTGTACCTCTTCGCCCCGTGGGTGCGGAGGATCTTCATCGTCACCGACTCGCCGCGACCCGTCTGGCTCGCCGACGATCCCCGCGTCACCATCGTGCGCAGCGAGGAGTTCTTCGCCGACGTCTCCGTGCTGCCGACGCACAACTCGCAGGCTGTGGAGAGCCAGCTGCACCGCATCCCGGGCATCGCCGAGCACTTCCTGTACTCGAACGACGACATGTTCTTCGGCAGACCTGTCTCACCCGGCATGTTCTTCACCCCCGGCGGCGTCTCCAAGTTCGTCGAGGCATCCACTCGCATCGGCCTCGGCGAGCCGACGGTGGATCGCAGCGGATTCGAGAACGCAGCCCGCGTCAACCGCGCCCTCCTGCGGGAGCGCTTCGGTGTCACGATCACCCGGCACCTCGAGCACTGTGCTGCGCCGCTTCGCAAGAGTGTGCTCGAGGAGCTCGAGCGCGAGTTCCCGGAGGACTTCACCCGTACCGGTGCGAGTGCGTTCCGCGCCCGCACCGACATCTCGGTCACGAACTCGCTCTACCACTACTACGCGCTGCGTACCGGGCGCGCGGTCGTGCAGGAGACGGCCTCGGTCAAGTACGTCGACACGACGACGCGTGCGGGCCTCGACGACATGCACCATCTGCTGAAGAAGCGCTCGGTCGACATGTTCTGTCTCAATGACGGCAGTTTCCCGGAGATCTCCACCGAGGAGCGCGCGCACGCCGTCCGATCCTTCCTCGACCGCTATTTCGCGATCGAGGCCCCGTGGGAGCGCAGCGACAACGACCTCGCGACAACCGAGGAGCACGACGCGGTCTGACGCGTGCGGCTACTCCCGCTGGGCGGGCACGGCGGCGGTCGCCGTCACCACGTCGCGGATGATGTCGATCGGCACCGTGAGGACGGTGTCCTCCTCGACGGTGAACCGCGCCGCAGGAGCAATGCGCACACCCTCCCTGCGCAGGATGCTCGCCGTCTCGTCGGCATCCACGTAGCTCACCTGGGCGTGGTCGCCGAGCGGTACGACCGAGTGCAGCACGGTGTCCTCGAACACGTGCACGAGATTGAATGCCTGGGCGCCGTTCCGCGCACGCGTGCCGCCGACCGGCACGTTGAGATCCTGGGTGTAGCACGTCGCCGAGGCGACCGAGACCGGGATGCCTGCGAAGGTCGCCGTCGACGAGTAGTGCAGGTGGCCGGCGATGATGCTGCGCACGTCGCTGCCGTGGAGCACCTCGGCGAGGCCGGCCTGGTCGCGGAGCTCGACGAGCACGGCGAGGTCGAGCACACTCGGCACCGGAGGGTGGTGCATCGCGAGGATCGTGCCGTGGGGGGCGCTCACGCTCAACTCCTCGGCGAGCCAGTCGAGCTGTTCGCCGGAGATCTCACCGTGGTGCCGGCCGGGCACTGTCGAATCGAGCGCGATGATGCGGAGTCCGCCGATCATGTGCACACGATCGACCGGGGTGCCGCTCGGCACCTGATCGAGCAGGCCCTCGCGGAACGCGCCACGATCGTCGTGGTTTCCCATGACCCAGACGACCTCGGCCCCGAGCCGTGCCGCGGCCGGCTCGACGATCGCGCGGAGTCTCGCGTATGCGGCGGGATCACCGGTGTCGGCGAGATCCCCGGTGAAAACGATGGCCTCAGGCCGTCCCCGCGACGCCTCGAGCTCGGCGAAGAGCTGCCGCAGGTTCCGCTCGCTGTCGACGGAGCCATAGAGGTCGCCGTCGGCCACGAAGTGGGTGTCGCTGAGGTGCAGGATGAAGTGATCAGGGCGAGGGTACTCCGCCGTTCTGAGACTCATACCCCTATTCCACCAGACGATCACTGCAATTCCGGTGACCGTGGGCTTGCGAGTCGATGAACGGCGGGCGGCGCGGAGACGACCGGTGCTTCGAATGAGCGGTGCTTCGAATGAGCGGTAGTGTCGTTGCGGTGACCGACAGGTACCCCACCCCGCAATTCCGCCGGACGGCGCTCGCTCCGGCGATCCTCGCGGCGATCGTGCTCCTCGCCGGCACGGCGCTCCTCGGCACCGACGGGTTCACCTTCATCCGCTTCGGCGTCTCGATCCTGGCGCTCATCGTTGCGGTGTTCTCCTGGCAGGCCCGCCAGTGGTGGTGGCTGCCGATCTTCGCGGCAGTTGCCATCGTCTGGAACCCCGTGCTTCCGCTGGCGCTCGAGGGCGACCTCTGGCTCGGGCTGCAGTACGTCGCCGCCATCGCCTTCATCGCCGCCGGCGTGCTCGTCAAGATTCGCAACGAGGATGACCGGAACCATCGCTGAATACGCGTAGACTGGTACGAACGCCCGCAGAGCCCACCGGTTGCATCGCGACCGGGTCTGGACACCTCGAACGGTCGCCGTCACCAGGCAGTGAACACCCATGCAGTGCAACACCACGTTCGGACTCGACACCCGGGTCACCTGCCGAAGGCTTCGCACACACGTCCTACCCGCTCCCACCGGGGCATGAGGAGAAGAATGGCCGAGCAGGGCCAGCGCAGCAAGCGCCAGCGATCCACCACCCAGCAGTCCTCGCGACGCCCGAGCCAGGGGCGACGAGCTCGCGCCGGTGACGATGCCGGCGTCATTCCCGTGCTCGCTCGGGTTGCGCGCGAGGTCGAGACCGCGGTGCAGAAGGGGCCGCTGAAGCCCTCGAACCGGGCTCGCTTCCAGGTCGCGACGCTGCTGCTCCGTGAGGAGCGGGCGCGCGTCAAGGTCGATCCGACCCTCTCCGAGGCCGAGCGATCGAACGAGCAGAAGCGGCTCGACGGCCTCGCCGGCATTCTCGCCAAGACGGCGGCGCGAGACACGACCCTCATCGCGATGCTTGCGGAGGATGCCCCGGTCACCTCGGCCGCGAAGACCCTGCGCCGTGACCTGCTCATCGCCGCCGGCGTCGAGCTGAGCCCGGACGAGCTCATCATCACAACCGAGCCGAAGCCCGTCGACAAGGCGATCGAGAAGCAGGTCGTGCCCCAGTCGGTGCGCCAGATGCAGATGTCGAACCCGTTCCTCGCTCCCGACTTCAGTGCCCTGCAGCAGCAGCCCGCCAAGGTCAACCGCCTCGGCAACTGGGAGCTCATCGAACCGCTCTTCCGCGCCTTCGAGTACGGCGCAGGCGGCGGCTCGGCGAGCATGGACCTGCCGGAGGCGGCAACGCTCACGACGCCCGGCGGCAATCTCGAGATGATGCGCCACCAGGCGCGATTCGTCGAGGAGGTCAAGCGGGGGCACCGCACGTTCCTGCTCGCCGACGAGCCGGGACTCGGCAAGACCGCGCAGGCGCTGCTCGCGGCATCCGTCTCGAACTCCTACCCGCTGCTCGTCGTTGTTCCCAACGTCGTGAAGACGAACTGGGCCCGCGAGGTCGAGCTCTGGACGCCAGGGCGCACGGCGACAGTCGTGCACGGCGACGGCAAGGACGTCGATGCGTTCAGCGACGTCGTCATCGTCAACTACGAGGTGCTCGACCGGCACGTCGGCTGGCTCGGCAGGTTCGGGTTCAAGGGCATGGTGGTCGACGAGGCGCACTTCATCAAGAACCTGAAGAGCGAGCGCTCGAAGAACGTGCTCGCCCTCAGCCAGAGCATCAGAACGCTGCAGCCGAAGGCGCTCATGATCGCGCTCACCGGGACGCCGCTCATCAACACGATCGACGACTTCCGGGCGATCTGGCAGTTCCTCGGCTGGATCGACGCGACGAAGCCGCTCGCCAAGCTCATGGACAAGCTCGAGGACACCGGCCTGACCCCGGCGGACTTCGGCTTCTTCGCCGAGGCGCGGCAGGCGGTCATCGACATGGGCATCGTGCGTCGGAAGAAGGTGGATGTCGCCGCCGACATCCCCGCTCGCCGGGTCGCAGACATCCCGGTCGAGCTCGACGACGACCTCGGCCGCACTGTGCGCGCCGCGGAGGCCGCCCTCGTCGCGCGCCTCATGGCGACCTATCGTCGTGTGCGCGATCTCAAGCCGGATGCCGACACCGAGGATCTCATTCGCGTCGTCGCCCACGCCGAGCTCGAGGAGTCGAAGTCCGCCAAGACCGGCGACAACGTCTTCACGATGGTGCGCAAGATCGGTCAGGCGAAGGCCGGGCTCGCGGCCGATTACACGGCGCAGCTCGCCCGCAACGTCGGCAAGGTGGTGTTCTTCGCGAAGCACATCGACGTCATGGATGTCGCGGAGGCGCACTTCGCGAAGGTCGGCCTGAAGTCGGTGTCGATTCGAGGCGACCAGTCGCCGAAGGCGCGCCAAGAGGCGATCGACGCATTCAGCAACGACCCGGAGGTGGCCGTGGTGGTCGCATCCCTCACGGCTGCCGGGGTCGGTCTCAACCTCCAGGCCGCGTCGAACGTCGTGCTCGCGGAGCTCAGCTGGACGAGCGCCGAACAGACCCAGGCGATCGACCGAGTGCACAGGATCGGCCAGGAGCTGCCGGTCACGGCATGGCGGATCATCGCTGCCCACACGATCGATGCCAAGATCGCCGAGCTCATCGACAGCAAGGCGGGCCTCGCGGCGCGAGCGCTCGACGGTTCGGATGTCGAGGTGACCGCCGAGTCGAACATTCAGCTCGAGGCGCTCATGAGCCTGCTCAGGGACGAGCTCGAACCGGCTCGGACCTGATCCATAGCACAATTCCGAGGATATATCCCGTAACCCACACTGGGGGGAGCGCTCTCACGGAGCGCACGAATAGATTCAACTCATGCACTAGTCGGGGGACTAGGGACGACGGTGATCGATCGCTGTATGAGGTTGCGCCACGGGGGTGCTGCAACACCACTCCATCGGAGCGGCGGTCGATCCACCGTCGTCCTGCATGCTCGTGCGCCCCATGTTTGTACGCCATCGTGGCGCACGACCGGGCCGGGCCCGCTGCGTCGGCCTCAGCCGAGCAGCAGGATCTGCCTGACGGCTTCCGGATTGGTGAATGCCGCCGCCGCGATCGCCGCGATGCCGAGCACCCAGACGATGAGGGGCAGCACCCCGGGGGAGAACGCCTTCGCCGTGTGCGCACTCCTGGCGAGCAGATAGGCGAGCGGGGTGAGGAGGAGCCACGCGGGTGATGCGGCGTTCCGATAGCCCGAATCGAGCAGTTCGCGTCGATCCCGAGCGGCGAGCACGACGGTGACGAGCACAAAAATGAACGCAAGTCCGCCTTGGGCGAATGCGGAGTAGAACTCGCTCGCACCGACCGCGACCGCGTACGCCGCCGCGACGACGACAACTGGAAGCACCGCGATGCCCCAGACGGATCCCGTGTAGACCGTCTCCGGCGGCGGCGAGGCGGCTGCGGCGCGCGAGATCGTGGGAACCATACCGAACGGCTGATACGGGACCTCGTCCCGTTCGAGCGTCGCGGTCGAGCGCATCGCAGCACTCCCGCCCGTCCTCGTCGGCTGGGGTGCTGGGACGAGTGAGGGTGTGAACGAGGGAGGCTCTGGCTGGAACACCTCGGGCGCCGGCGCCGCTGCGGGCATCGCGAAGATCATCTGCGGCTGCACCTGCTGGGGTTGTGTGTGCTGCGGTGGCGTCTGGTGCTGGTATGCCGGCTGCGGTGCGTACGAGGGCTGGGACGGATATGCGGGTTGCGGTGCGTATGCGGGTTGCGGTGCGTACGTGGGCTGCGGCGTGTATGCGGGCTGGTGGACGACGTGCGGTGTCTGGACAGCCTGCTGGCCGTCAGCGCCCGCCGCGGGCAGGGCGAACTGGTTGGTCCGCATGGGTCCGAGGGGTGCGCCGTTCGATCGCATCTCCCTGCGCGACGGCAGGGGCGGGGCGGCGGTCGCGTACGAGGTCGGGAATGCAGCCGGGGACCGCGGCACCTGGTTGGTTGCAATGGAGTTCGTCCACGACGTGCCATCCCACCAGCGCTGTTGCGGCAGTCCGGCGGGGTCGGGGTACCAACCGGCCGGTGTTGATTGAGCTGGAACCAGGGACACTGCGCTGCCACCTTCTGTTCGGGAACGACGCCTGTTCGGGAACGGAGCCTGTTCGGGTACGGAGCCTAGCCAGGGCTGGGGCGATTCGTGGTGTTCAGGCTAGACACTCGACGCAGTCAGTTCCAGTGTTTCGGTACCCCAAAAGAGGGGCACTTCAGCGTCGTGAGTTGATAATGACACACACTCGCCAGTGAGGGCGAGCATTTTTCGAACTGGGAGGCGAAAACGAGGAATGGCGCGGAAGCCGAGGGCTTCCGCGCCATTCCTGACGTGCGTGTGG
>Ga0247804_10001318_pt1 | contig 11503 bp, 7 predicted proteins | sample UWRJL029104C1_FD_181142 | JGI IMG/M metagenome (GOLD analysis project Ga0247804, IMG submission 181142) | Plant litter microbial communities from Arlington Agricultural Research Station in Wisconsin, United States - UWRJ-L029-104C-1 | ecosystem: Environmental > Terrestrial > Plant litter >...
GCCGGCCCAATTTTGCCGCCTGCCGGCAGGCTGCCCATCACATCGGCACCCCTGCCGCCTTTATTTTCTGCAATTGCATTATCAATGTATTGATCTACGGAAAGGAGTACTGTTCCGCCACTGCCGCCGCCGCCCATGGCATCATGACAATCAACAGAGCCCGGGAGTACACAGATCGTAGCGTTGGCGCCGTTCGAAATGATCCTGTTGGAATTGGATTGTATCTTATCTGCCTTAATGATGATGATGCCGCCACCGTTTCCACCCGATGGGGCAACGTTACCGGGGTTATCGGCATGCCCTGCACCGCCGCCGCTGCCCAGGAAGATCCTGTTGGTTGCGGAACTGTAGGCAAGTTGCCTGCCGCCAATACCCCTGTTATCAAAAGGCGCACCGCCGCAATGATTCAACTGGTAGCCTCCGAATCCGCCCTGGCCGCCGTTGCCGCCACCGGCACCGCCGCTGTTGTGGCCCAACCCGCCACCGCCACCACCTGCGGGGTTTCCTTTACCGGCAACAATACCGGCCGTAAGCGTAGCAATGCTTTCGCCTTTCAGCCCGGCAACAATGGTATTGGCCGGGTAATTAAATCCATTCTGGAAACAGTTGAGCACGAGTGTGCCCGGGTTATAACCGGCACCGCCTTTAAAGCCCATGCCGCTTACGTCAATGTTTTCATTCATGGTCACCGTATCACGTGCATTTAAAACAAGCACACCGCCTTTGCTTCCATCCCAGGGCAGGCAGGTTAGTGGTTGGACAACCGTATAATTTGTATAGTACGGTACCCTCACCAATTGAACTTTGCCATTGGGTATATCGTAGGAACGCAACAAAATATTTTCCAGCTCTATCACATTGCCGGTCCTGCTTTTTACATAATTGAATTCATAGTTGCCGGCGCTTTTGTAATCGGTAACATTTCCGAATGTTGCTGTATTGGTGACGTCGATCTCTGCTCCTTTCATTTGAATTACCAATACCGTATCCCCGGTATTATAAGCCGTACCATCTTCCACGGTAAGGGAGTTGGTGCAAATGTTGAATCCTGTTACCGGCGTGTAATCATTGATCACAACACCTGGTCCTGTTGGCGGCGGAACAGCAGCGCTGCAGGAATCTATAAGGAAATTACAATTGGGCACGGTGGCGTTAATATTGGCGCCGCCGAGCAGGGTACCGTTAAAAGCAGGATTGCCCTGCTTGTTCAGGAGATCGTCGAACACCCAATAGCCTTTTAGCCCGGCGAGCCCGGTAGGATTTACAAGTGATGTTTGCATGTTGGCACGGATCTCTGCCTGCGTTCTCGCTACGTTCCATATTCTTACCTCGTTGGTGAACCCCAGGGATTGATAGGTTGGCAGGAGTTGCGGTCCGTTGCTGATCGTCGTCATTAGGTTGTTGTTCACCAATGTACCCGTTGCCGGTACGGAATTAATGAGGAACCCGTTCCTGTAAAATTTGAGCGTAGCGCCGTCGTACACCATGGCCACATGGTATAATTTATCTTTAGGGGTGCTGCAATCCGGGGGTGTAGTTACCACCTTGTAACCGGTGCTGGTAGTGATTTCACCTGCAACAGCCATCAGTGAATAATTTACATCGCTTGCATTGGTATGTTTGGATACGATCTTACCGTATTCGGGCGTGAAGGGTAGGGAGGCAGGACGATAAAAAAGTGCTTCCACGGTAACCTGATTGCCGGTAATATCGAGATCGCCTACGGCAACCGCATCGCCGGTAGCGCCGGTGCGGAGAAAGTTGTTGCAGGAGAAGGGCGTGGTGATAATGCAGGCCTCGATTGTTTTTGTAATACTGTCTTTACAACCATTGAGATCGGTTACAACAAGCTTTACAATGTAAGTGCCGCCGGTTGCATAATTATTTGAGGCATTCTGTGTAGTGGCTGTATTTCCATCGCCAAAATCCCAGTACCAGTTTGTGATAGGTGTTGACTGTACATAGGCGAGCCCTGCAAAACTAAAAGCCGTGCAGTTGGTGGACGTTTCATTAAAACGAACCGAATCTATATTTTTTTTGAAAAGAATGGTTGATGCGGGTATCAAGAGATTGAAAAGGCTTGTGCCTGTTCCTCCTGCGGTAGCGCCCCATGCAGCATTGCTGTAACCTGTGCAGGTGCCATTTGGTCCAGCCGTATTTTGTATGGTAATGGATGCAGGAAGTGAAGCGTTGCTTAACCAGGTTACTCCTGCGCCGCCGCCGCCGCCAGGGCCTAACCTGCCCGACGATGGGATCAACATATTTGCGCCTGCGCCGCCACTTGTATTGATGGTGAGATTACCCGTGAGAATATTGGTTTTTAAAAGAACCGTTCCGCCCGCACCGCCGCCGCCCATGGCCTCGTGGCAACCATTGCCCGGTAAGCCACAGGTTAAAGCATCATCGCCTTTTGCCTGTATAGATTTATTATTAGCCGTTAGCTGGTTACAAATAATGATAGCGATACCTGCGCCTGTAGCGCCATTGGATAAAAAGCCTTCGGCATTATTGGTATGCCCCGAACCACCTCCACCGCCCAGGAATATTTTATTTGCAGCATTTGAATAAGGAATGGCATTGCCGCCAATACCACGGTTGTCCAGGGCACCAGGACAGCTTTCAGACTGGAAGCCTCCAAACCCACCGGCACCTGCATTGCCACCGCCACCGCCGCCGCTGTTATATGAATTGCCACTTCCGCCGCCATTGGCCAACGGCCCTTTTCCAAATATTTTTCCGTCCGATACAGTTACCAAACCCTCCCCTTTCCTGGAAGCAAGGTCACCGGAAGCCGATGAGTAAAAGAAATTATTCTCTGAACAGGGTGGTGCTGCCCGGTTTGTGTTAACACCTGTTGCGCCGGCAAAACCTTTTCCTCTTACATCGATATTGTCATTAAGTGTTATCGTATTCTGAACATTAAGGATCAGCACACCGCCTTTCTTTCCATCCCAGGGGGCTGCTGTTAAGGGGTTTGTAACCGTATAATCCTGGAAATAAGGAACCCTTATCAACTGCACTTTTCCTTTCACCGGGTCATATTGCCGGGTAAGCATATTCGTCAGTTCCAGGGTATTGCCGGATTTGCTTTTTATATAGTTGAATTCGTAGTTGCCGGCATTTTTATAATCCGAAACAGTACCAAAAGCTGCCGTATTGGTAGAATCGAAATCGGCACCTTTCATTTGCATCAGCACTACGGTATCCCCTGCATTGTATTTTGATGCATCTTCCACGAGAAGTTCGTTGGTACAGGGATTTAATGCTGTTACCGCGGTGTAATCGTTAACAGTGGTGGTGGGCACTACCGAACAGCCGCCCAGTACATTCACTTCATCCTGGTTGAGCACTCGGTCGTACAAACGGATTTCATCAAGGTCGCCGTTTAGCCAATAAGGAAAAGCGGCATTGTTGAGGTGTCCTATATAAAGGTCATAAGCATTGGTAAAACCAAGACCGGGTATATAAGTATCCTGCTTTAATTCACAATCAACATATAATTTGGATGAAGTGCCGTCATAAGTCCATACCACCGAATACCACCTGTTGAGCTGAATAATAGGCGTAGCCGCAATAGTACCGGTTGAATAAAACCTTTCCTGTGTGGTGGTCGGCGCAGTGCAACCGGTGTACACATCCGAAAAACGCATGAAGTAATATTCCGGAAGGTAATCCATGTCGCCTTTTATCACCATCATGTTATTGTAACAGGTACCGGTATAAAAACCTGTAGGCTTTACCCAAAGGGCAATCGACATTTTATTGACAAAATTGATGGTCGGGCTGTTGAGCACTTTCATGTAACTGCTGGAGCCATTAAAATGATAGGCACTATTCGGATTGCCGGCACGGTCCGCTGTAAGCACAGCATTATTAAAAACCGGGTTGTTGTTATTTCCGCTTACATCGCTTGCATTTCCGCTAAAAGGATAATAAGCTCTGAGCCCTACGTTCAGGTTCACCTGCCCAAAGCAAATGCTCACCATGCATACACTCAACAACGTAAGTAATTTTTTTTTCAAAGCAGTAGTTTTAGTCGGTTCAAAAATATACATATTGAAAGAATAATGGGCTTTTTAATAATATGCCGGCTTGGTTTGATATTAAAAATGGCGTAATAAAAGCAGGGAAGGCTCTGGTTCCTTAATTGTGAAAACCGTTTTCTCCATTCGGAGAAAATATTCTAAAAATATAGCTGCAAGCTGATTTAACTACTATAAATGTACAAGTGTGCAGATATACCGGTAATTGTTGCCAAATCATAGATAACTGTGTTGCTATTGCAATGGAAGGGATTAACAAAATCAACAGGTATTACACCTGTATATTATATATTGGTTTGATTTGATTACCGGCACTTGTTTTAAAACGGTATTTTTGCACCCAACATTTTCAATATATTTTGAACAGAAAAATAAAAGCAGGCGCCGTTAGTTACCTCAACACCAAACCACTCCTGTACGGCTTTCAACAGGGTGCGTTCGGCAAAGAACTCGAACTCATAGAAACCTATCCCTCCGCTTTGGCCAACCTGCTCATCCACGATGAGATCGATCTCGGGCTGGTACCCGTTGCCGTTATACCGCAGTTGAAGGAACACCATATCGTATCAGGCTATGGCATTACCTGCGATGGCGCGGTGGACAGTGTATGCCTGTTCAGCGATGTGCCCCTGGAAAAGATCGAAACCCTGTTGCTCGATTATCAAAGCCGCACTTCGGTGGCCCTGCTGAAGATCTTATTGAAAGAACACTGGAAAATAGCACCGCAACTGGTAGAAGGAAAAAAAGGATATGAAGAAGAGATCAGCGGCACCACGGCCGGGTTGGTGATCGGCGACCGGGCCTTTGCGCAGCGTGAAAGATCAACCTATAATTACGACCTCGGCTTTGCCTGGAAAGAAATGACCGGCCTGCCTTTCGTATTCGCCGCCTGGATCAGCAATAAAGAATTGCCGGAAGATTTCATTGCCCGTTTCAACGCGGCCAACGCAACAGGATTATCGCACATCGGGGACGTGATCGCTCAAAATCCCGGCGCCGGTTTCGACCTTAAAAAGTATTATACACAATCCATTAGCTATACGCTGGATGATGAGAAAAGGAAGGCGTTGAAGCTTTTTCTTTCGAAGATGGGAAATTAAAGAGTTTGTTGTTTGGTGTTGGGAGCATGCTACAGCAAGCTTCAACGTAATTCGTCATTCGTAATTATTATTCAGCTTTTATGAATATTTTGCATTCAAATTATATGTAGTATGGCAGAAACCCTGGGCATGTTGTGCGATAAGCTAACGATTGTAAAGCTGAAGCAATACCATACCGACGATGCGCAACGGCTGGACAGCCTCGGCAAACAGGCCGGGCAGTTGCAGGAAGAGATCGACACTTATCTTTCGCAGGCCATCGCGGGCATCATTCCCCCCGAAAAGATCACGTTTGCTGCCAACAAGGTATTTAAAAAGGAAGGCAATGAAACAGCCGCTGTGAATGGCAACATCGCCCAGCTCTTTTCCCAACTTGCAGAAGTGAACTGCCGCCTGTGGCACGAAGTGGAAAAAGGCTACGATATAGAGAACATACCGGTGCCCGAAAAGGACAACCTCGTAAAAATGCTGGCGGTACTCAACCTGGAAAGGAACAATTGCATCGACGCGATCGACAGGAACCTGCTGGAGATGATCACTAAAAAAAACAAGGCATAACAAATGCATATCCGTAAAAGAACTACCTGCCGCGTGTGTGGATCTGCGGCGCTGAAACAGGTGATCAACCTGGGGCCGCAATACCTGCAGGGCTCCTTCGTAAAGCCGGGCAAAGAAATGCCGAGTACCCGCAGGATCGATTGTTCCCTGCTGCGCTGCGACCCGGGAACGGATGAGAACGCCTGCGGCCTCCTGCAAATGGAACATTCCGTGCCGCCCGAAATTTTATACGCCGCCTATTGGTACCGGTCGGGCACAAACGCTACCATGCGCAACCATTTAAAAAGCATCGTGGACAGCGTAGTGCCCATCATAAATAAAGAAGATGCGTCGGTGCTCGACATTGGCTGCAACGATGGTACGCTGCTGGGTTTTTATCCAAAGACCTATGTGAAATATGGTTGCGATCCGAGCGATGTGGCGCAGGAAGTAAAGGAAGCCACCGTGGTACAGGATATATTTCCTTCAGAAGCCTTGTTTGCTTTGCTGGATAAAAAAAGGCTGGATGTGATCACGTCCATCGCCATGTTCTACGACCTGGAAAGCCCGGTTGATTTTGTAAAGGGGATCAAACGCTTTCTTTCTCCAACAGGCGTGTGGGTTTTTGAAATGAGTTACATGCCCCGCATGCTGGAACTGGATTCCTACGATACGATCTGCCACGAACACCTGGAATTTTACAGCCTCGCTGTCCTGGAAAAGATCGTTGCCATGGGCGGCATGAAAATATTCAAGATCGGTTTCAACGACATCAACGGCGGCAGCATCCGTTGCTACGCCACGCACAAAGAGAACAGCAGCCTGGATACGGCAGAAAATTATAAACTCATCAACGACATCCGCCAGAAAGAATTCGACCTGGAACTGGATACCGACAAGCCGTATACCGATTTCCAGCAACGCATCGAAAAACTAAAAGTAGAATTGCACGACCTGCTGGTGAAACTGAAGAAAGAGGGCAAACGTGTACATGTGTACGGCGCTTCCACCAAAGGCAATACGATACTGCAGTGGTGCGATATCGATCATACGCTCGTGGATTATGCAGCAGAGCGCAATCCCGATAAATACGGGGCCAGCACGCTCGGCACCAACATTCCCATCATCAGCGAAGCGGACAGCCGCGCCATGGATCCCGATTATTACCTGGTATTACCCTGGCATTTTAAAGAAGAGTTCATGCAACGCGAACAGGAAGCACTGGACAAGGGAACAGGTTTTATCTTTCCCGTGCCTGTTATCGAAATATATAAAAAGTAACGGTTGCAGTAAAACTGCTTACAACAAAAAATCCCCTGGATGAAAGCAATCATTTTTGGCGCCAACGGACAGGATGGGTATTATTTAAAGGCGCTCCTGGAAGAGGAAGGGATGGAAGTAACCGGTATAAGCCGCCGCGGCGGCTTTTTGCGTGTATCCCTAACCGATAGGGAAGGCGTTGCAGCGTTAATAAAGGAGCAGCAACCTGCTTATATTTTTCACCTTGCTGCCGATTCCACTACAAAGCACACAGCGCTGTGGGATAACCACGATACGATCGCTACAGGCACCCTTGCCATCCTGGAAGCCGTAAAAGATCATTCGTCTCATTCCAAAGTTTTGATATCAGGCAGTGGACTTCAGTTCGAAAACCATAATCGCCCGATTAAGGAAAACGATGCCTTCGAGGCGCGTGATGCTTATTCCGTAAGCCGCATACAATCGGTTTATGCCGCACGATATTACCGCAGCCTGGGTTTGAAAGTATACGTGTCTTATTTTTTCAACCACGACAGTCCCTTGCGTTCGGAACGTCATGTGAGTAAGAAGATCGCGATGGCTGCAAAAAGGATCGGGGCCGGCAGCATCGAACGGCTGCAGATCGGGGATATAAGTGTAAAGAAAGAATGGGCCTTTGCCGGCGATATTGTAAAAGGTATTTTAACACTGGTGCGGCAGGATAAAATATTTGAAGCCATCATCGGTTCGGGCACCGGTTATACGATTGAAGAGTGGCTGGAAGTGTGTTTTGGCATTGCCGGCAAAAACTGGAAAGATCATACAGATCAGCAACCCGGGTTTAAAGCGGAGTACCGGCAACTGGTTTCTGATCCGGCACTTATCCACTCCTTGGGCTGGAAGGCGGAAACTTCATTTGAGGCGCTTGCAAAAATGATGATGACCGGGGACAGTCAAACTTCTTAACCCTGTCTAAAAAATAAGCCGTGTTATAAAGATAACACGGCTACTCTATCATCACCTTTTTATTTAATCTTATTGCTTCGTCAGGGAAAAACTTCCTATCTCGGCGGGCGTTGTTAGGTTTTTATACACACCTGTAAGGGTTGTCCTGTTGTTGCTGAATTTCCCGGCGAAATTGTAGTAATTGTTATTGACGTTGTTGTGACTATTCCACTTAACGCTGTCGCAGGTATTGGAATAACCGCCAAATGCCGTCATCGTGGATGCAAGCGTACTGGCGCCGGTGGTGAAATTATCATCCAAAAATTTGTAGGCAAAGGTGGAAGAAATACCAAATTGATTGATGAAAGTACCGGAATAGTTTCCGCGTACATCGCAATTCACCGGGCAGGGAATGTAAATAGTATCTTTAACGGTATTGGTGATCGTGTTGGTCACCGTTTCTTTTTTACAACTGGTTACCTGGACCAGGGCTGCAAGACCTGCAATGGCTGCAACAACCAGGATGGCGCTTCTCTTCATAAGTTGGTAGTATTTGTTGGTTTTGGTTTAATATGAAAGTTCATGCGGGCAAAGATTATCAAAAGTATGCCTGCGCGGCGGGAGGAACTACTGTAAATGTACAAGTGTGCATTTTAAGCAATAGCCGCTACAAAATGGCCCATAACTGTGATGGGCACTACAATATTAAACCGGGTAAAATCTTAAACTATCTTTGTTTTTTTGCCTGGAAAGCCAGTTCTTCTTCCATCATTTCTTTAACGAGGGCGGGCAGGTCGTACTTTGGTTGCCACCCCAGTTTGGTATTGGCCTTGCTGGCATCGCCTACCAGCAGGTCCACTTCCGCCGGCCTGAAATAGCGCGGGTGAATGCCTACTACCTGTTGGCCTGCCGGCAATTGGTACAGTTCGTTGTTGCATTTTTTTACAAAAGCTTTTTCATCAATACCGGTGCCGGTAAATTCAAGTTCTATACCTGCTTCCCCGAAAGCCATGCGTACAAAATCCCTTACGGTGGTGGTAACGCCGGTTGCCAGTACATAATCTTCAGGCACCTCCTGCTGCATCATCAGCCACATGCCTTCCACGTAATCTTTGGCATGGCCCCAGTCCCTTTTTGCATCAAGGTTGCCGAGCAGCATGATCTCTTCCTGTCCCAAAGCGATCTGCGCGGCGCCGATTGTTATTTTACGCGTTACAAAACTTTCACCCCGCAGCGGACTTTCATGGTTGAAGAGGATGCCGTTCACCGCGTACAAGCCGTAAGCTTCGCGATAATTTACCGTGATCCAGTAACCGTATAATTTTGCCACGCCGTAAGGTGAGCGTGGATAAAAAGGGGTTGTTTCTTTTTGAGGGATCTCCTGCACCAATCCATATAATTCCGAAGTGGAAGCCTGGTAAAATTTCGTTTTCTTTTCAAGGCCGAGGATGCGGATGGCTTCCAGGATCCTTAGCACACCAATACCATCCGAGTTAGCGGTGTATTCAGGCGTTTCAAAACTTACCTGCACATGGCTCTGGGCGGCCAGGTTGTATATCTCGTCCGGTTGGGTTTGTTGTATGATGCGCAGCAGGTTCGAAGAGTCGGTAAGATCGCCGTAGTGCAGGTGAAAACGGTCTGCCAGGGATTTATCAAAAAAAAGATGATCGATCCTGTCGGTATTCATCAGCGAGCTCCGGCGCTTGATGCCGTGTACATTGTATCCTTTGCCCAGCAGGAGCGCTGCAAGATAGGCGCCGTCCTGGCCTGTTATACCCGTGATGAGTGCTGTTTTCATACCTGTTCAATAATAATTTCGTGCACAATAGATTCCTGTAAAAATAAAGGAATTCAGTTAAAGGATTTTTGCGGGCTTGTTGAAGTGCTTCATAGCCGCTGTCGGTAGCGGCATTACACTACTTCGCCTTCAAAAAGATACAGCAGTTGCCATTCAGTTGAATACAGGAACCGTTCTTTAAAGCAGGGGAATAAAATCCTGGGTTCGCTCATAAATCCATGCTGAAGTAGTAGATTTGCGGGCAAAATACCGGTTTTTTGAGCCTGGACAGGCCGCCGGTACCGGTCATTATTTTTTAGTCTGATTAAAATTCAACCAATGAAAGTTGTACTGTTTGCCGGCGGATTAGGTACCCGCATATCTGAAGAAACGGATATACGGCCCAAGCCGATGGTTGAAATAGGCGGCAAGCCCATCCTGTGGCACATCATGAAAATATACAGCCACTATGGCTTCAATGAATTTATCGTATGCCTGGGCTACAAAGGCTACATCATGAAGGAATATTTTATCAACTATTTCCTGCACAACTCCGATATCACGGTCGACCTGCGCGACAATAAAACACAGATACACGGTACCAGTTCGGAACCTTTTAAGGTCACCCTCGTGGAAACGGGCCTTAATACCAAAACAGCAGGCCGGTTGAAGCAGGTACAAAAGTATGTGGGCAACGAAGATTTTATGCTCACTTACGGCGATGGCGTATGCGATGTGGATCTTCGTGAACTGCTGGCTTTTCACAAAGCGCACAATAAAATTGCTTCCGTTACCGCCATACAGATGGATGCACGCTTTGGTGGTATGGACCTGGCGGAACACGGGCACGTGGCTTCCTTCAAGGAAAAAGCAAAAGATGAAAGCAAATGGATCAACGGCGGATTTTTTGTGCTGAAGCCGGAAGTATTCAAGTACCTGGAAGGCGATATGACGGACATGATGTGGGAAGATGAACCGCTGGAAAAACTGACCAACGACCAGCAACTGATGGCCTACCAGCACAAAGGTTTCTGGAAATGCATGGACGCATTGAGGGACAAGATAGAACTGGAAGACTTGTGGAGAACAAACAATGCAAAATGGAAAGTGTGGTAACAGATTTTTATAAAGGGAAGAAAATATTTGTGACCGGTCACACCGGTTTCAAAGGAGCATGGCTGATCACCTGGCTGTGGGAGATGGGTGCAACAATAAAAGCATATGCGCTGGAACCTGAAACGGAACAAAGCCTGTTCAGCATTGTAGCGCCGCACATACAATTTGATAATGTTATTGCCGACATCAGGGATGCGCAAAAACTAACTGAAGAGATACTAAGTTTTCAGCCGGATATTATTTTTCACCTCGCCGCCCAGGCACTGGTACGCCGTTCTTACGAAATACCCGCGGAAACTTTCGAAGTGAACGCCATTGGCACGGCAAATCTATTGCAGGCGGTACACGCTCTGCCCGGCAAATGCAGCGTAGTAGTGGTTACTACCGATAAAGTGTACGAGAACAAGGAAACCGATTATCATTACAACGAAGAAGATGTACTGGGCGGCTACGATCCTTACAGTGCCAGCAAAGCCGCAACAGAACTGGTGGTGAGTTCCTTCCGCAACTCCTTTTTCCCCGTAGCGCAGTATGCAACGCATCAAAAAGCAGTAGTGAGTGTAAGGGCGGGCAACGTGATCGGCGGCGGCGACTGGAGCAAAGACCGCATCGTTCCGGACATTGTACGGGCGCTCGAAAATGACAATACCATACCGGTGCGTAACCCGGCCGCCGTAAGGCCCTGGCAGCATGTACTGGAACCTTTGAGCGGTTACCTGCTGACGGCTATGTTGCTGCACAATGAT
>Ga0247804_10001320_pt1 | contig 11498 bp, 7 predicted proteins | sample UWRJL029104C1_FD_181142 | JGI IMG/M metagenome (GOLD analysis project Ga0247804, IMG submission 181142) | Plant litter microbial communities from Arlington Agricultural Research Station in Wisconsin, United States - UWRJ-L029-104C-1 | ecosystem: Environmental > Terrestrial > Plant litter >...
GGCTGTTTTGCCTACCCAAACCTTTACGATGCCGCTGTAACCCGTTTTGCCAATACGGTCGATGATCTTCAACCGGTAATAATTCCAACCTGTAAGAGGACTGTAGTCCGTTGCCCCATATTGTCGTGGATCAAGGCTGTTTGCAGCGTTTACCGTGGCCAGTTTACTGAACTGCAAACCGTTACCGCTTCTTTCCACTTCGTACCTGTCCACGCCGCGTTCTTCTTTGGTCACCCAGTTCAGCGCCACCGTATGTTGCTGCGCCCGGGCAGAAAAATCGAGCAGGGTAAGCGGGAGGATATTGAAGGGACTTTTTCCACCCAACGTAAAAGGCGAGGAAAAGCCCTGGTAAATATTGGAACCGATGGTGCCGTAATTAACCGTACCCGTTTTTACGAAGCCGGGATTGGTGGGACTGATATAGCCTTCGATGCGCCATTTGAGGCCGCTGCCATCATCAAAATAGCGCGCCAGGCAAAGGCTGTCCAATGCCTCGGCATCGTGTGCCGGGTTGCCATCGCCTACCTGGCTGAGAGGCCGCCAGGTAAGGGTAAGTTTGGCCTGGGCATCTACCCCTGCGGTAGAAGCAGCGATCTGCCAGTGTTCCACCCGGCTTACGCGCTGCAGGTGGCCGGCATCTACCGTAAGATCGCTGTACGCAGAGGGAATATATGCTGCAGTATAGGTAGCCGGGTTGCTGTTGAATTTTTCGAGTTGCACCGGCGCGAAATTGACAACGGCGCCGCTGATGTTGCCGGTGGGCAGCCATTGCGCACCGGTAGAAGTCAATTCTTTGGTGAGCGGACCCGAAACAAAACTGTTTTCCCATCCAATATTGGGGATGCCGTAATTATTACCCGGGCTTTTAACAGCCGTGGTATCTCTTAAATGAGGAAGTGCACCGGTATTGGTTGCCAGGATGCCGTTCTGCAGGCTCAATGTATCGTCGATATTTACGGGATTGGTCAAGGTAACAACGGCGCCGCCGGAATTATTAAGCACTAAATTTTTTACGGATGCTGGTAACCCTGTACCGGTAACCTGCGCTACGCTGCCGTCGTATTCATAATTCGCCAGGTTGAAATTGCGCACGGCCGTCGTCACATTGCCGGTAGCCGTTGGTGCGGCAGTAATACCGCCGGGAGAACCGATGCCCAGTGTACTACCGGCGGCTGCTGTAAAGCTGCCCGCGCCGCTCACCGCAAAAGTATTCATGTACAAAGCGCCGCCGGTGTTAACGATGAACCCGTTACCTGCACCGGATAAAGGGATGCTGTGTTGCAGGACTACGGTTGTTCCCGTGGCCACTTCTATGTTCCGGAGGTTAGCACCCGTGGTGTAAGTGCCGGAGCCGGATAATGTCTGCGTACTACCGGTAAAAATAAAACTGCGCCCGGTAGGGCCGGTAGTGGAAGGCGCATGTGAAAAATTGCCGCTGTGCGTAAAATTTCCTGCCAGTCTTATAAAGCCGGTAATGCCGGAACTAAAATTAGCAGGACTGTTGATGGTAAGGTTGCCGCGGATAATGGCATCGGTGCCGGCAGTGCCACTGGATGTATAGGTTAATGCGGAAGGTGCATTGCCGGCGCTGAATTCAAGGCTGCCGAAGGTCCTGTTCTGGAAAGCGATGGCTGTACTGCCGGTTAGCGGGATGTTGAAGTGTAACCGGCCGTATTCAGTTCCGGGTGCTGTGGATGTTTTGTCAAGTATGGAATTGGGTACGTTGGAAGAAATGCTGCGCTGTGTATTGTGTTCGTAGGTACCGCCGTTAAAAATATACATCGAGTCGGTGGAAGCTGCCCCGATGGTGATGGTGGGCACTGCCACGGCAGTGGAAGAATTGCGTAAAGTGCCGCCGTTGTTGATGTAGATGGACCGCGTGGTTTGTAAACCGGGTACAGCCGTATTGCTGGCGGGAAGGTGCACCTGTATGGTATTGGCGCCCGCCGCTGTTATCGTAAGCGAATTGATGCTGACATTGGTATTGGGCAGTGTTACGATAAAGCTGCCGGCTGCTCCATGAAGGTTGTCGATGACCACATCGTCGGTGGCGAGAGGGGTGCCGGTTGACCAGTTGGTTGCCGTATTCCAAAGCCCGTCGCCTGCTGTGCCGGTCCAGTAATTTTGTGCCGACGCACTAGAAAAGAAAAAGACCGTAAAAAGATAAACGTAAATTTTCTTCATCCTTGTGAATTTAAAAATAAGGTTCGCCAGGGGATAAAGGATAAAAGCGTCAGAGTATAAATATAGGATATATGCTGCCCCGCCGGGCATGGATTATGGCTTTGTGGATTAAATTAAAGCTAAGGATTGGGGAGGCGGTTGGCGGTTGGCGGTTTGCCGTGTGCGGGGTATAATTGCCAGTGCGCCAGTTAAGATAGGCTCCGCGCCAAACAAGATTGCCAGTGCGCCAAACAAGATTGGCAATGCGCCAGTCAAGATAGGCTCCGCGCCAAACAAGATTGGCTGTGCGCCAGTTAAAATAGGCTCCGCGCCAAACAAGATTGCCAGTGCGCTAGTTAAAATAGGCTCCGCGCCAAACAAGATTGCCAGTGCGCCAGTCAAGATAGGCTCCGCGCTAAACAAGATTGCCAGTGCGCCAGTCAAGATAGGCTCTGCGCCAGACAAGATTGACTCCGCGCCAAACAAGACTGGAGGTGCGGAGGGAGGCGTGGCAGCAGTTTTTGTAAAGACTGCTGGTAAAATGTTCAATACCCAATGTTCAACTTTCAATATTCAATTAATGGAACTATAGATTTTAGAGGGCGATGGGTAAAGGCAGAAACCTTGCATAAAATCCTGGTACAGCAGGGTGGTTTGAGTGAGAGGGCTGGTAGTGATTTTGGGGAATTGGATGATGCCGGGTGTTTTGTTATGCTCTTATACCCGGTCAGAGACCGGGAGAACTGAACGGCATCAAGAGGCCTGCCTGCGGCAGAACTCTTGCGCCAGTGAGAGCATCTTAAATCAAAGTTTTTTTTCTTTTGCTTGACCCCCGAGTTCCTCCCGGTATACACCGGGATCGTCGGGACACGGCAAAAGAAACAAAAGTCAAGGCCTGCGGAAAAATAAGCTCCCGAGTTCCTCCCGGTATGCACCGGGATCGTCGGGACAAGTGCCGATTGTTGGATTGGGCCGAATGAAAAAGTCCGGTCAGCTGAATATAACCGAACATTGGTGCGACTTACTAGCAAATAATATATCCGGGCATTTGATCCTTGCTTTCATTCCCTTTCTTTAAAATTAGCGTGCGCTATTAAGCTGCCTTCTTCGTTAGCCACCTTAAGCCCAACTCACCAATCTTCTTAACGCATATTTTTCCGAGGGCCGGGCTTCAAATGCATCTGCTGAACGGCAATCCGTGGGCTTCGAAATGAAAATTGAAAAGCTACTTACTTCCCGAGGCGTTTAGTAGATTTCCAATTGAAGCCACAGTAGTACAACTGCTGAATATAGCTGCTTCCCCGGGGGGACAAGCAAAAAAGAACAAGAATAAAAAGAAAGTTTATAATGAACCGGTGACTTTAAACCCAATAACACAACATGTTAGTGTTTAAGCACCACGTGAAAACAATGAGTTCTCTCTTCTAACCTGGATGGACATGGCATGGACTTGTAAGCAGTAGCAGGCGTTTTTATACATTTATATTAGCCCATTTTCTCATTTTCCAATTTTCACATCTTCACATTGATTATTCACTCTACTAATCAGTAAATTGCAATCTTATGTGGAGCATTTGTAAAAAAGAGTTACAGCAGTTTTTCAGCAACCTCACGGGCTACATCGCCATCATCCTTTTTTTGCTGGTGAACGGGCTGTTCCTTTTTGTGTTGGAAGACAATGTGTTTGACTTCGGCTATGCCACGCTGGACCGGTTCTTTGAACTGGCGCCCTGGATCCTGCTCTTCCTGGTACCCGCCATCACCATGCGCAGCCTGTCCGACGAATACAGGGGCGGCACCTTCGAACTGCTGCAAACCAAACCGCTGAGCGCCTGGCAGATCGTGCTGGGTAAATACATTTCTATCCTCATCGTATTGCTGCTGGTGATCATCCCTACTTTTTTATACATCGTTACCATAAAAATACTGAGTACGCAGGGGGGCATCGACATGGGCGCCATCGCCGGCAGTTACACCGGCCTTTTTTTACTGGCTGCCGTATTCGCCGCCATCGGCCTTTGCTGCAGCGGCTTTACCAACAACGCGGTGGTGGCTTTTTTGATCAGCGCCGCGGTTTGCCTGTTGCTGTATTTTGGTTTCAACGCCCTGAGCAGGCTGCCCGTTTTTGCCAGCGGCGCCGATTATTACATTGAAATGCTGGGCATCGACTTTCATTACCGCAGCATGAGCCGCGGCGTGGTGGATACGCGCGACGTGTTGTATTTCGCCAGCGTCATCTATCTTTTTTTATTGATCACGGTTAAAAAAATCCAACAGCGTTCATGAGCCCGCGTCGCAACATAGGTAAAAGCAAATTATGGCTGCTACTGGTGCTGCCGGTACTGTTCGCGCTGAACTGGCTGGGATCGGTGTACCATAGCCGCATCGACCTTACGAATGAAAAGCGCTTTACACTGTCGGCGCCCACAAAAAGGCTGCTGAAAAAACTGGACGATGTAGCGGAAGTAAAAATATTTTTAAAAGGAGATTTCCCCAGCGGGTTTAAAAAACTGGCCAACAGTACGGACGAACTGCTGCGTGAGTTCAAAGAAGTGGCCGGCAATAAATTCCGGTACAGTTTTGTAAGTCCGGACGAGGAAATGGAAGACACGAATGTAAAATGGGGCGACACGCTTTCGGCCATGGGCCTGTATCCCATCAATTTAAAATCGCAACTGAAAGCGGGCGAACAACAGCAACTCGTGTACCCCGTGGCGCTGATGCGTTACCACGATAATGTGATACCCATAAGGTTGTACAACGGCCTGCCCAACATCGGCAGGAGCGAGATCAACAGCGCCGAAGCCCTGATGGAATTTGAATTTGCCAACGCGCTCGACCAACTGACGCAAAATGAAAAGCCGATGGTGGCCTATGCTACCGGTAACGGTGAGCCGCCCATTGGCAGCTACGCCAATTACGACCTGGTGGAAACGGTGCTGCGGCCCAACTATAACCTCTTTCAATTCAACCTCGTAACGCAACCGTTGATACCCGACACGTTCAAGGTACTGATGATCGTAAAGCCCCTGCAAAGTTTTTCCGATGCAGAAAAATTAAAGATCGACCAGTTCGTGATGCGCGGCGGGAAATTATTATTGTTCCTCGACCAACTGGCCGCGGAGATGGACAGCCTGCGGGTGAAGAACGAAGTGGTGGCTTACGACCGCAACCTGGGGCTGAACGACCTGTTGTTTAAATACGGGGTAAGGGTGAACCCCGACCTGGTGATGGACCTGCAAAGCGACCGCCTGCCTTTTGATGTAAATGGCAACGGGCAGTACGAATTTTTATTCTGGAATTATTTTCCCGTGTTCACCTCGCAATCCAACCACGCCATCAATAAGAACCTTGGTTTTGTAGCCGGTAAATTCGTGAACTCCATCGATACGCTGGAAGTGGAGGGCATTAAAAAAACCATCCTGCTGGCTTCGTCGGACAATGCACGGAAGATCGGCACGCCGGCGCTCATCAGTGGTAAAGAGAATGTGAACGCACCCCAAAACGAAAAATTTATAACAAAGAACATCCCGGTAGCGGTATTACTCGAAGGCAAATTCGCTTCGCTTTATAATAACCGGCTGACGCAGGAAATGGCGGACAGCCTGGCAAAATACGGCGCTACCTTCCGGTCGCAAAATGCCACTGATAATAAAATGATCGTTGTTGCCGATGGCGACCTGGTATTGAACGCCATGTCGAAGAACGAACCGATCCCCATGGGCATGAACCCTTTTACCATGGAATCGCAATACGAATTCCAGTTTGCCAACCGCGATTTTTTAAAGAACTGCCTCGATTACCTGGTAGACCGTTCGGGCCTCGCGGAATTGAAGGCGAAGGATTATACCCTGCGCCTGCTCGATACAAAAAAACTGGAACAGCAAAGAACCACCTGGCAGGTGATCAACATCGTGGCGCCGGTTTTACTCATCATCCTTTTCGCGGTTATTTTTCAATGGCTGCGTAAAAGAAAATACACAAAATAATTATGGATAAAACGCAGGTATTATACTTAGTCTTTGGCGCCGTGATACTGGTGGCCCTTATCTTCGACCTCGGCCTGCTGAGCAAGAAGGATAAAAAAATAACGATCAAACAGGCCTTGTACCAAACCTTTTTCTGGGTAGGACTGGCACTGGCTTTCTGTGTTTTTTTATGGGTGGAGAACGGGCAGAAGCCCGCGCTGGAATACCTCAGCGCTTACCTCATGGAATGGAGCCTCAGCATCGATAACATCTTCGTCTTCATCCTTATCTTTTCTGCTTTCAGCGTGAAGGAAAAAAATTACGGGCGGGTGTTGCTCATCGGTATCATGATGGCCATCGTGTTCCGCATCATCTTTATTACGGTAGGGGTGGCGTTGATCGCCAAGTTTGAATGGTTGCTGTACGTGTTCGGCGTGTTCCTCGTTTATACCGGTATTAAAATGTTTGCATCGAGTGAAAGCGAGGCCGAATTTGATCCGCAGCAGAGCAAGGTATATAAATTCCTGAAACGTTTTTTACCGCTGACGCCGCATGATGCGAACGGCAGGTTTACGGTTATCGAAAATGGGAAGAAAAGATACAGCACTTTGTTCGTGGTGGTGATCATGCTCGCGGCGATCGACCTGGTTTTCGCGCTCGATTCCATACCCGCCGTGATGGGCATCGTGGATACCAAAACGCCGGGCTATGAATCCACCGCGCGGCTGGTTATTTACACCTCCAATATTTTTGCCGTACTTGGGTTGCGCTCTCTTTTCTTTTTATTGCGCGGCGCCGTTAATAAGTTTGAATACTTGCCGCAGGGCATCGCCGTGGTGCTGGTGTTCATCGGTGTAAAAATGCTGGGCGAGCATTGGATCAACCAGTGGCTGGACAAGAATGCACAGGTATTTATCTCCCTCGGCTTCATCCTTGTTTCCCTTTCCTCTGCTATTTTTTATTCCATCTTTATTGATAAGAAGAACATTAAAAAACTGGAGAGAGAGATCAGGGAGAGTGACCAGGCGAATTAATTGGTTTAGGAGGTTTAGAGGGTTTAGGGGTTTAGTTGGAACGTAAAACCCGCCGCCGCTGCCTGGTCTTTGACCAGCAGCTTTTAATTGAAAGGTTGAAAATCGTTGAATGTTGTTGAAGGAGACTTTTGTTATACTGTAGTCATCGGGTTGTAGGCTTCCCCATCTATAAACTGTATTGCATTCATAATTCATAACTCATAATCCATAATTGTTTTACAGCATTTCCCATATCGCTTCTATCATCAACGCAACTGCCAGCGCAGATAGCGCGGCGACCATCTCGCAGTTACTGATCGACAGCCGCAAGATATATTTTCCCGCTACTTCTTTATTCTTTGCATTACAAGGTCCGCGGCAGGACGGGCACCGGTTCATTCCCGAACTGTATGAAAAAGGGGTGCGTTGTTTTGTAGTAAACGAAACCATAGACACAACATTATATAAGGGCGCGGTCTTTTTAAAAGTAGCAGATACGTTGCAGGCCTTGCAGGAATTAGCCGCTTACCACCGCCGGCAATTTCATTTTCCCGTTATTGGTATTACCGGCAGCAATGGTAAAACGATCGTGAAGGAATGGTTGTACCAGTTGTTGCAGGAAGACAGGGAGATCGTTCGCAGTCCGAAAAGCTATAACTCGCAGGTGGGCGTTCCGCTCAGCGTTTGGCAAATGCAGGAAGGGCAGTCGCTCGGCATTTTTGAAGCCGGCATTTCGCAGCCGGGAGAAATGGAGCAACTGGAAAAAATAATTCAACCTTCTATTGGCCTGCTTACCAATATCGGCGATGCACACGCCGATGGCTTTGCGCACAAAACGGAAAAGATAGAAGAGAAACTGAAACTGTTTACCAACGTGGGAACGCTGGTGTACGGCGCCGATGACGAACGCGTAAAAGCGGCCGTACTTTCCTTTAAAAATGCGGGCATCAACAATAAATTAAAACTGTTTAGCTGGGGCAAAAAAGATTCGGACGACCTGCGCGTACTTGCTATTGATAAAACAGCAGCGCACACAAAGATCACGGTGTCGGTTGAAAACAGTGTCCATTCTTTTCATATTTCCTTTACGGATGATGCGTCCATCGAAAATTCCATCGCTGCTTATTGCATCCTGTTCCAACTGCGGGTACCCCATGCCGTTATAGAAGCGCGCATGCCCCTGCTGAAGGCGGTGGAAATGCGGCTGGAACTGAAGCAGGGCATCAATAATACCTCGCTCATCAACGACAGTTACAGCGCCGACATCAATTCGCTGATCATTGCGCTCGACTTTTTACAACAGCAGCAACAATACCCCAAACGCACGCTCATACTGGGCGATATCCTGCAATCGGGCAAAACGGCCCAGGCCTTGTACGAGCAGGTCGCTTTTATACTGGAGCAGAAAAAGATCGATCGCTTTATTGGTATCGGCCCGGGTATTTACCAGCAGCAGGAAGCCTTTAAAAAAGTGCCGGAAAGCGTATTCTTTTTGTCCACGGCGGAATTCAAACAACAATTCCACGGCCTGCATTTCCACCGCGAGACCATCCTGCTGAAAGGTGCGCGGGCATTCGAGTTTGAGCAACTCGGCCATTTGCTGGAACAGAAAATTCACCAAACTGTTTTGGAGATCAACCTCAACGCGGTGAGCCACAACCTGAAACAATACCAGCAGTTGCTGAAGCCTTCGGTAAAATTGATGGCGATGGTGAAGGCCTTCAGTTATGGCAGCGGCAGTTTCGAGATCGCCAACCTGCTACAGTTCCATAAAGTGGATTACCTGGCGGTGGCCTATGCCGATGAAGGCGTGGAACTGCGCAAGTCGGGCATCAAGCTGCCCATCATGGTGATGAATGCAGAAGCCAACAGTTTCGATACCTTATTGCAATATAATTTAGAGCCGGAGTTGTACGACTTCAACCTGCTGCGGGCCTTTGAACAATACCTGCAGGCATCGGGAATCACTTTGTACCCCGTGCACATAAAACTGGATACCGGCATGCGGCGCCTCGGCTTTGAAACGGCCGATATTCCTTCCCTGGCAGATCACCTGCTCAGCAGCAAAGCTTTTCGCGTGCAATCTGTTTTTTCGCACCTCGCAGGCAGCGATGCCGCCGACCACGACGACTTTACCAACAAGCAGGCAGCTTCCTTACGCAACAGCGTGGAGCTATTGAAAGCCGCGCTGGGTTATCCTTTTTTAACGCACCTCTGCAATACCGCTGCCATCCACCGTCACCCCGAACTGCAGTTCGACATGGTACGCCTGGGCATTGGTTTGTATGGTGTGGACAGCAATGCCGGCATGCAGCAAAAACTGCAGAATGTAACAACGCTGAAAACAACCGTTTCGCAGATCAAGCACCTGCAAGCCGGCGAGAGCGTAGGGTACAGCCGGAAGGGCATCGCGGTAAAGGACACCGTGATCGCCACCGTGCGCATCGGCTATGCCGACGGTTACCCGCGTCTCCTCAGCAACGGGGTGGGCAGCATGCTGGTGAACGGGCAAATGGCCTCCGTGATCGGTAATGTTTGCATGGACATGACGATGCTCGACATTACCGGTATCGATGTTTCGGAAGGGGATGAAGTGATCGTTTTTGGCGCCGGCCTGCCGGTGAGCGATGTGGCTGCCAAAGCCCAAACGATTGCCTACGAAATACTCACCGGCATTTCGCAACGGGTGCAAAGGGTTTATTTTGAAGAATAGGAAAGTTGAAGGTTGAAGGTTGAAGATTGATGGTTGAAAGTTGTTGAATGTCGTTGAAGATAGTTGAAGGAGGTATAAAAATGGAATGTAATCAATGGTACGCCGGGAGCGATCTGTTTTTATAATAACCGCTATTTTTAATAATTCTAAACAAGTAAAGAACTCCTTCAACCTTTCAACTACATTCAACGCCATTCAACATGGCAACTTTTTGCCCTCCCGAAGGCCCTTGTACAAAAAAGCTTCCAACGCCAAACACCAAACCCAAACAACCAAGCAACCCCAAACAATTCCAAAGCCGCCATGCACAAGCAAACTGCCTAAATCATATCTTTACAACCATTATGAAAGCTAGACATATTGCATTTATTATTATATTAATTGTTGTTGCCGACCAGGCCCTGAAGATCTGGATCAAAACGCATTACGGCCTTAACGAATCGCACCAGGTCATTGGCAGCGGTTTCCAGTTGTATTTTGTAGAGAACCCGGGCATGGCCTATGGCTGGAAGTTTGGCGGCAACTGGGGCAAAATGGCGCTGACGGTATTCAGGATGATCGCCGTGATCTTCGGTACCTGGTACCTCGGCAAGATCATCAGGGAAAAATACCACAAAGGGTTCATCATTTGTGCCGGGCTTGTATATGCCGGCGCACTGGGTAACCTGGTCGACAGTTGTTTTTACGGCATGATCTTCGACAAGGGCATGGACCCGGCCACGAACCTGTACAACGTGATCGCCAATGACCCCAATCCTTACCTGGCAAGGTTCTCCGGCAAGGGTTACAGTTCTTTCCTGCACGGCAATGTAGTGGATATGTTGCATTTTCCCGTGATCCGGGGGCATTTTCCATCCTGGTTCCCGGTTTGGGGAGGTGAAACTTTTGAATTTTTCAGGCCGATCTTCAACATTGCAGATGCGGCCATTACCACCGGGGTGCTGACCATCCTCGTATTCCAAAAAAGATTCTTTAGGCAGCGGAATACAGGCGCGCAAAGTCATACTGTGGAAACCAGGGCGCTGGTCAACGATGAATCGCAGGTTTCCTGAAACAATGGGCAAACCCGGCGCCAGATTTTTTTATTTGTTTAATAACAGCTATACAAAATGAAACTGCTTAAATGGTCTTTATTCCTCCTGCTTACTGCTGTAGGATTCACCGCCTGCCAGAAAGAACTGGAAGGCGACAACAGCGGCACGGCGATCGGTACTTTCAAAAAGGATGCGGCGGGCGATTGTTTCCCTGTAAAAGTGAACGGCATTTACCGGGTTGACAGTACACTGAAAACCGACAACATCGTGGATGTGGAAGTGATCGTTACTTCAGCGGGTAACTTCGACATCAAATCCGACACCGTTAACGGTTATTCTTTCAGCAAGTCCGGCAATGCGGGCAACGGTCCGGGTACCATCAGGCTCCGTGGCAGCGGCAAACCCATTGCCGCAGGTACCAATACCTTTACGGTAAAATTCGGTACCAGCAGTTGTACGTTTGATGTAACCGTCGTAGGCGCTTCCACCGGTGTGGCCGTGTTCACATTGGGCGGCGCACCCGGCAACTGTGCCAACTTTACGGTGAACGGCACTTACACCAACGGCGTAACGCTCGACGCAACGCATTCGGTAAGCTTTACAGTAG
>Ga0247804_10001322_pt1 | contig 11494 bp, 8 predicted proteins | sample UWRJL029104C1_FD_181142 | JGI IMG/M metagenome (GOLD analysis project Ga0247804, IMG submission 181142) | Plant litter microbial communities from Arlington Agricultural Research Station in Wisconsin, United States - UWRJ-L029-104C-1 | ecosystem: Environmental > Terrestrial > Plant litter >...
AACGTGATCAGCAAAATAAACGGCAGCAGCAAATTCACAAAATTACGGGCAAGGGTGAAATACGCGCCCAGCCTGGCCATCACCGGCCAGGTATATGGCCCGTGGCGATACGTATCGTCCATCATCGATGGCAATAAAATGGGCGCCCTGCCGCTGGAATTGATTTCTTTTAAAGCGGCCTGGCTGCAAAAAGGCAAAACGGCAGCAATTCATTTTACAACGGATAAGGAATCGGGCATTTGCTGTTTCTACATCGAGAAAAGCAGCGATGGTTTTAGCTTCACAACCATTGGCAGCGTTCCTGCAAAAAATTCCGGCGGGCTGCAGGAGTATCGTTTTGTGGATGAGAACGCCCGGGCTAAAAATCAATATTATCGCTTAAAAATAAAAGGCATTGCCGGTGAAGTTGACTACAGCAATATTCAACAACTGCAAAACACTGCGGCGACAGAAATTTTAGTTTTTCCAAATCCAACGACCGACGTTTTACAGTTGCAAATGAATGGCGCTTTTGATAAAGTAAATGTACAGATCATTAACAGCGCCGGGCAACTGGTGAATAAATTACAGTTGAACGCGACCAATCAAATCGTAAAAATACCGGTGCGGCATTTGGCCAGCGGTAAATATTGGTTGTTGCTGGAGACTGAAAAGGAAAAACAGGTGTTGCAGTTTGTGAAAGAATGACATACAAGTTAAAAGTTGAAGGTTAAAATCTAAAAGTTAGGCACGTTTCACTTACGGGTTTTCACTTTTGAATTTTTACTTAAAAAAGACGCCGCTCCTTTCGGAACGGCGCTTTCATTTTTGCTCAACCTTAAACTTGTGATTATTGTCAATTGTCCATTTCCATATCCATTTCACCGGTTTTTCCGGCCTTTTTCTGTTGCCTCAATTCTTTCCATTTCACTTTTTGTCCTGGCGTTAAAACAGATTGTGTTTCTATTGCCTGCTGCTTCTGTATTGCGCGTAGCTTTTGTTTTTTTTCTGCATCGGTTAATTTTTCGTCCGCCTGTACGGCTTCTTTTTTCGCCTTGCTGCTTTGATTGATCTCTTTCATTTTACCCCGCTGTTCCTTGCTGAGGTTCAGTTCCCGGAACATTTCTTTTTTACCCATTTTATCATCGGCTTTCATGTTGCCGGTGACTGTATCCCTTTGCTTACTCGGCGTGGCCGTACGCTGCACCTGTGCCATCGTTGCAAAGGAAGCAGCCGCCAAAAAACAGATCATCATTATTTTCTTCATAGAACCGGTTTTACTTATAGACGGAGATGAAGGTAAAAGGTTTAAAAGGACATTGAATGATTTTTATATCATCCGGGTTTCCACGAAAAAGCCCGGCCATTTTAAATGGCCGGGCCTATCATCAAAATATTCACTTACTAATACGCCAACGTAATTCGTAATTATTCTTTATCTCAGGAACAATATTTCCCTGTATTTCGGTAACAGCCAGTAAGCATCGTCCACCAATAGTTCCAGTTTGTCCACGTGGTAGCGGATGATGTCAAAATGCTTTCCTTTCACTTCATCACAATAGGCAATGGCCATTTCGCGGGTATCTTTCAGTTCGTTGGCTTTTTTCCTTGCTTCTATCATTTTTTCCACGTTGTCGCTGATCACGTTGATGTGTTCGCTGATCTTCGCCAGTACCTGCTTTTGATTGGCATAAGCGGCTTCGCCCAGGCCGGCATCCATTAATCCTTTTACATTCGTGATCAGTACGTTCTGGTATTTGATCGCAGACGGCAAAATGAACGTAGTGGCCAGGTCGCCCATCACCCTTGCTTCAATCTGTACTTTCTTCACATAAGCTTCCAGCATGATCTCGTGCCTTGCTTCCAGTTCGAGGTGATTATAAATTTCGTTGCCCTGGAATAGTTTTTTGGCTTTATCGGTCACGTAAGCATCCAGTGCCAGCGGCGTGGTCTTTACATTTGCCAGCTTTCTTTTGGCCGCTTCTTTTTCCCACTCTTCGCTGTAGCCATCGCCTTCAAATAAAATGGCCTTGCTTTCTACAATGTATTTCTGGATGATCTGCATGATCGATACTTCCTTCTTCTCTCCTTTCTCGATCAGCTTATCTACATCTACTTTAAATTGTTTCAGGGTTTGCGCCATGATCGCATTCAACGTCGTCATCGCGTTGGCGCAATTGGCAGAAGAACCCACGGCGCGGAACTCGAATTTATTACCGGTGAAAGCAAATGGCGAAGTGCGGTTGCGGTCGGTATTGTCGAGCATCAACTCCGGGATGCTTTTGTGAATATCGAGTTTCAGCATGGCTTCGTCCGTTTCATCAAACTTGCCCGACACGCGGGTTTCCACCTGGTTCAATACCTCGGTTAAATATTTACCGATGAAAATGGAAATGATGGCCGGCGGCGCTTCGTTGGCGCCCAGGCGATGGTCGTTGCCCGCAGATGCGATGGAAGCCCGCAGCAATTCGGCATAATCAAATACCGCTTTGATGGAGTTCACGAAGAAGGCGAGGAACATCAAATTCGTTTTCGGCGTTTTGCCCGGCGCCAGCAAATTCACGCCGGTATCGGTTGCCAGGCTCCAGTTGTTGTGCTTGCCACTGCCGTTGATGCCGGCAAATGGTTTTTCGTGCAACAATACCTTCAGCTTATGCCTTTTGGCCACGCGCTCCATGATGTCCATGAGCAACGTATTGTGGTCAACAGCGAGGTTGGTTTCTTCAAAAATAGGGGCGCACTCAAACTGTGCCGGCGCAACTTCATTGTGCCGCGTGCGGATGGGAATACCAAGTTTGTAACTTTCATTTTCGAAGTCGCGCATAAAAGCATATACACGTTCGGGTATGGCGCCAAAATAGTGATCGTCGAGTTGCTGCCCTTTTGCCGGGGCGTGACCGAATACGGTGCGGCCGGTCAGCACCAGGTCGGGGCGCGCATTCGCCAGGCCTGCATCCACGACAAAATATTCCTGTTCCCAACCCAGCGTAGCGGTTACGCGCGTCACATTTTTATCGAAGTACTGGCATACATCGGTCGCGGCTTTATCGAGCGCTACCAATGCCTTCAGCAACGGTGTTTTGGTATCCAGCGATTCGCCGGTATAGGAAACGAAGATGGTGGGAATGCACAAGGTTTTGCCCTGGCCGATCTCCATGATAAAAGCCGGGGAAGAAGGATCCCAGGCTGTATAGCCGCGGGCTTCAAAAGTGGCCCTCAGTCCACCACTTGGGAAGGAAGAAGCGTCGGGTTCCTGTTGTATCAACGCGCCGCCGTCGAATTCTTCGATGGGGGTGCCGTCGGATTTTAAGGTAAAGAAAGAATCGTGTTTTTCTGCAGATAAACCGGTCAGCGGCTGGAACCAGTGCGTAAAATGGGTTACACCCTTGCTTTCTGCCCAGGCACGCAAGCCGTTGGCGATCTGCGAGCCCTGGTTGCGGTCGATCTTTTTGCCGCCGCGGGTGCTGGCCAGCAGGCTTTTATACGCTTCGTCGCTTAAATACTTGCGCGCCACCTGTAAAGTGAACACGTTTTCATTAAAGATGGCGGTGATCTTGTTCGAGCCCTCCACATTCATTTCAATGGGGTTGCTGCTGATGTTTTCGAGCGCTTTAAAACGTAAGGATTGCATATTTTTGGTTTATGGCTGCAAAAAAACGGCAATTCCCCTTACCAAACAATATTATTTTGTAAACAAAGGCTTCAATTTAAGAACTTGTGGAAAAAATATTAATATTATTTTATTTTTTAATTTTTACGAATCGACCCAGTCTCTCCCAATCCATACCAGCCAGCAAAGGGGTGATCATTAGTGGAAAATAAAGTGCCCGGTAACGAACGAGTGTGCCCAGGTTGGGCACGATGTAGCCGATAAAAAGAAAAGCCGTCAATATAAAAAAGATGAGAAAAAAGCTGAAACCATCCGGGTAGACCTTTCTTTTTTTACGGTGAAAAAAAATAAACAGGATGAAGAGCAACTGGTAAACGAACAGTTCCAGGCAAAAAGGCAACATCGATCTCACCGGCAATTCCCATACATAAGGCCTTAAAAGAGCATGGTTGTAGGATTGGATCATATTGGCCGCAAAACTGCCTACATGGGGCTCCAGCGTGTTGAGCTGGAAACGGGTACTGGCACCGGTGAGTTGCAGGTAATCGGCTTGCTTTTGTACCAAAACCGAGGGCGGATCAAGCGCAGGCACTACCCTGTTGACACCGAAAAACAGCAGCCAGAAAAGCAGGTACACAGCGGCGAAAACATAGCGCTTTGTCCAACCTGTATACCGCACGATCACCCAACCCGCCAGGGCAGGCAATAAAGCCACCACGATGTAATTCCTTAATATGAAAAGCAGGGCAATGGAAAAAAAGGCAAGCAATATATACCGGGGCCGCGGCCTTTCGCGCAGGCAAAAGAATACCGCATAAATGAACAGGCCGAGCAATAAAAAAACCAACCCGTCGCGATGGATGCCCGAGCTGAAATACAAGGTGGACGGCAGCAGGAAACAACCAATTAGTACCAGCCATTTCCTTTGCGGGAATAAATAAATGAATAGGCGGTAAAAAGCCACATGTCCTGAAAAAATAAAAGCATTAAAAAAAAGGCTGTTGAGGTAATAATTGCCGTTGGTTAAAATATTAAATACGGAAAGCAGCTTGATGACAAGGTTATTTTTCAGGTCGTTCCAAAAGGATTGGAAAGAACTGAAGAAGCCGCTGTAGCCATGTTCATAATCGGAATGAAAGAAATTTTTAAAGTAGGCTGCAGGATGATCGGTAAGCAACCGGTACTCATTCATGCCTTCGCGGTTGAGGTCCCAGTAATCATTTGCCGGTCCATACACGTGCAGCGATATCCACCCGATCGCCAGTCCTGCCAACACTTTCAGTCCAAACAGCAAACGGACCAGCCACGGTTCCAGGCCGGCGCGTTTTATAAAACCGGTGCGCGGCAACAGCAGGCAAAACAGGAAGCCGTAAACAATAAAGTATAAAATAAAAGTGTAGTCCAAGCCATCTTGTTTTACTGTGGGAAGATAGTTAAAATAATTGCGACCGCTATTTCAATAAAAGGAGCCGAGGCGTTACCTTTGCGCTTTCTCAACACTTCTTCTTTTTTATTTATGGAAATAACCGTTAAAACTGCCGAGCAGCTCCGCATTACCCCTGAAGAATTTGAACTGATCAAGGAAAAACTAGGCCGCACGCCCAACTTCAACGAACTCTGTTCTTTCAGCGCCATGTGGAGCGAACATTGCAGTTATAAAAATTCGATCAAATGGCTGAAGACGCTTCCGCGCGACGGTAAAAAGATGCTGGTAAAAGCCGGCGAGGAAAATGCAGGGCTGATGGACATCGGCGATGGGTATGGCGTGGTGTTCAAGATCGAATCGCACAACCACCCGTCCGCCATCGAACCTTTCCAGGGCGCAGCCACCGGCGTGGGCGGTATCAACAGGGATATTTTTACGATGGGCGCCCGGCCGATCGCTTCCCTCAACTCATTGCGCTTCGGCAATTTAAAAGAAGCAAAAACACAACATTTACTCGCAGGCGTGGTACACGGCATCGGCCATTACGGCAACTGCTTTGGCGTACCCACCGTGGGCGGCGAAATATATTTTGAGAACTGCTATCATACGAACCCGTTAGTGAACGCGATGAGCGTGGGCATCTTAAAAAATGGCGAAACGGTTTCGGCAACGGCAGAAGGCATCGGCAACCCCGTTTTCTTCGTGGGCAGCGCTACCGGTAAAGACGGTATAGGCGGCGCAAGTTTTGCTTCGGCTGATATTACCGCCGACAGCGCCGAAGACTTACCGGCTGTACAGGTGGGCGATCCTTTCCAGGAAAAAAAATTACTCGAAGCCTGCCTGGAAGTGATACAAACCGGCGCCGTAGTAGGTATGCAGGACATGGGCGCCGCGGGCATCATCTGTTCTACCTCTGAAATGAGCGCCAAAGGGAAATCCGGTATGCGCATCGATTTAGATAAAGTACCGACAAGGCAAAAAGACATGAAGGCCTGGGAACTGCTGTTGAGCGAAAGCCAGGAAAGGATGTTGCTCGTAGCCGAAAAAGGCAAGGAACAACTGGTACTGGATGTGTTTGCCAAATGGGATCTGCCCTGTAGCGCCATCGGCGAAGTGACCGGTGACGGCATCCTGAACTTTTACATGCATGGCGAACTGGAGGCTACCCTGCCGGCGTATGAACTGGTACTCGGTGGCGGCGCCCCGCAGAACGACCGGGTGTACAGCGAACCGGTTTATTTTGAACAAATAAAAAAATTCTCCCTCGATGATGTGGCGGTACCGTTGCCTGCTGAATTGCAAAACATCGCCGAACAATTGATACAATTGCCGAATATTGCATCCAAACGTTGGGTATATACGCAGTACGACAGTATGGTGGGCACGGGCAATGCCAGCACCAATGCGCCTAGTGATGCGGCCATCGTGATTGCCAAGCCAACCAACAAAGCACTGGCATTAACAACCGATTGCAACAGCCGTTATGTATATGCCGATCCGTACAAAGGCGCCATGATCGCGGTAGCGGAAGCGGCACGGAATATTGTTTGCAGCGGCGGCCAGCCACTCGGCGTTACCAATTGCCTCAACTTCGGCAACCCTTACGACCCGGAAGTTTATTACCAGTTCGTACATGCTATCAAAGGCATGGGCGAAGCCTGTGTGAAATTTGATACGCCGGTAACCGGTGGCAACGTAAGCTTTTACAACCAGGGACCGGATGGGGCGGTATATCCTACGCCAACGATCGGCATGGTGGGACTGCTGGACAGCGTGAACGATAAGATGACGATGGACTTTAAAAATGCCGGTGATGAAATTTACCTGGTAGGACAAAGCCGCGACTGCATCGGCTCTTCGGAATATGTACACAAGATCGCGGGCATCGAGCATTCACCCGCGCCACATTTCGACCTGGAAGAAGAGTTTAAATTACAGCAGGCCGTAGCCAAACTGATCAGCGATAAAAAAGTACTATCTGCGCATGATGTAAGCGAAGGCGGCCTGTTCATCACGCTGGTTGAAAGTGCGTTCAATAACAACCTTGGTTTCAACGTAAATAAAAATGCAGAAGTAAGGAGTGATGCCTATTGGTTTGGTGAAGCGCAGAGCCGCGTAGTCGTTTCTGTAAAAGCAGGCAGCGATATTGAAGCAACTTTAAATGCCGCCAACATCCCTTTTGAAAAACTGGGAACGGTTACTACTGGTGCAACCATGATCAACGGTGAAAGCTGGGGCGACATCAAAGAGTGGAAAGACAAATACGACAATGCGATCGCCAATTTATTATCCGGCCACGAAAGTGAACATGCGTTGAGCGCTTTATAAAAATCATACATATCCATCCGATGAAAAAATACCTGGGTTGCTTCTTAATGCTGTTCGTACTGCAAGCCGGTGCACAGAATAAAGTAAAACTGGAACTGGTGCTGAATATTGCAGGCATCAGCAATACCTCTCCTGCCAAAGAAAATCCAACCCGGCTTTTCCTTTTTTCACCTGATACTACGATCAGTACATTCCCGGGTATGTGGGGAGCTGCAAAACGGGAGATGCTACCGTACAAGCCAAAGATCAGGCCCGGCGCCTCTATAGGTGGCAGGGCGACTTTCGGGATCAATAATTTTTTAAGCGTGCAGGCTGGTGTAGCCGTGGCTTTTTTTACAGCGGCACGTTCCATTACGTATCCTGCCATTAACCGCACTTTTACCGATACTTTCAGGCTATACGGCACAAGTTCAACAGGCGGCCCGGTAACATTGGTATATCCGCCCGGCACTTACAATTTTAACCCGGAGCTAACGGTTGTGGAACGATACCGCTTTGTAAACGTCAACACAACGCTGGGCATACAGTTGCGAAAAAAGAAATGGGGACTGGAACTGGGCGTAACCCCTTCGCTGATCATCGCTTCCAAAAGAGTGGAGGAAGAGTATAATGCTGCCGCCCGTGCTGAAATAACCAATTATCATTATTTTAATAACCTCAAAAAATTAGTGTTCTCCTTAAATGTGGGGCCAACCTATAGCATTTCGGATCATTTGAGTGCAGGACTTATTTATAGTCATGGCGTAACAGGAGTAATCGACGATGCCACGAATGCACCGATGAAACTCCGTTCGCTCGGCTTGAATTTTGCTTACCATTTTTAAACTAAAATTTTGGATACCAACTCAACCATCATCATCACAGGCGCCGCCGGTTTTATCGGGAGCTGCCTCGTGGGCTACCTCAACAAAAAAGGTTACGAACGGTTGATATTGGTAGATGAGTTTGAAGACGAGGAAAAAGAACTCAACCTGCTGCACAAAAAATACCTGGTGCGCGTGGAACGCGAAGGCTTTTTTGAATGGGTAACCAAAGAGAATTTACGCGTTGACTTTGTTTTTCACCTCGGTGCCAGGACGGATACCACCGAATTCGATTACAGCATTCACCAAAAGCTGAACGTGGAATATTCGCAATCGATGTGGAATTATTGCAGTCATAATAAGATACCGCTGGTGTATGCTTCTTCCGCCGCTACCTACGGCAGCGGCGAACTGGGTTACAATGATAGCCACGACCTGCCCGATAAATTACAACCGCTGAATCCTTACGGCGTTTCAAAAAACGAGTTCGACAAATGGGTGCTGCGCCACGTGGAAGACGGGCTGCACTCCCCTCCTTTTTGGGCGGGATTGAAATTCTTTAATGTATATGGTCCCAATGAATTTCACAAAGCCCGCATGGCCAGCGTGATCTTTCATTCTTACAACCAGGTAAAGGAAAAAGGAATGGTAAAGCTGTTCCGTTCGCACCGGGAAGGCTTCAGGGATGGCGAGCAATTGCGTGATTTTATTTATGTAAAAGACGTGATTGCTGTTTGTCACTGGCTGATGGAAGCTTATGCCGCACACGCGCTTTCTTCACTGAGTTCCGGGCTTTTCAACCTGGGTACCGGTGAAGCCAGGAGTTTCAACGACCTGGTGAAAGCCACTTACGCCGGCATGGACAAGGAACCCAACATCGAATACATCGACATGCCCGAAGACATCCGCGATAAATACCAGTACTTTACCGAAGCCAACATGAACAAGCTGCGTTCCATAGGTTACGACAAATTGTTTTATTCGCTGGAAGCGGGGGTGGAGGATTACGTGAGGAACTACCTTGCAGAGAATAAATTTTATTAAAGTACTGCAGATGGAATAGGTAATAGGGAAGATTGAAGATTTTTTAAACTCGCTGGCGCCATACTTCATCTAAATCCTCTAAACGCCTAAACCTAAACATCTCCTTCAACCATATTCAACTACCTTCAACTAACTTCAACCGAATCGCATAACTACTAACCCCTAAACCCAACTATGAAAAATCGCATTGCCATCATCGGGGGCGGCAACCTCGGAACCGCCATCGCCGAAGGTTTGATCAAAAGCAAAAGCTATAAGCCCGCCGACATCACCATCACCAAAAGAAATACGGCAACGCTGAAAGCCCTGCAGGACCAGGGCGTGGAAGTGACCGACAACAATAAAAAAGCGGTAGCCGGTGCGGCATTGGTGATACTGGCCGTAAAGCCTTTCCAGGTATCGGAAGTAGTGAATGGATTTAAGGCGGCGCTGACCGCGAAGCATGTGCTGGTATCGGTGGTGACCGGCATTTTTATCAAAGACCTGGAAGCGCTCATTAAAAAACAACTGCCCGTTTTCAGGGCCATGCCCAATACGGCGATTGCCATACAACAAAGCATGACCTGCCTCAGTTATGCCAACGCATCGGAGCAACAAACGGCACAGGTAAAAGCCTTATTCGAACATTTGGGTAAAGTAGCCGTGATCGATGAAAAGCTGATGGATGCCGCAACGGTACTGGGCGCCTGCGGTACGGCTTATGCCATGCGTTATATCCGCGCAAACATCCAGGGTGGCATCGAGATCGGTTTCGACGCCGTGACCGCCAACCTGATCGCTGCACAAACGGTGAAAGGCGCTGCAGAATTATTGTTGCTGAAAGGCACGCATCCCGAGCAGGAGATAGACAAGGTAACCACGCCCAAAGGCTGCACCATTGCGGGATTGAATGAAATGGAACACCAGGGATTCAGTTCTTCGCTGATCAAAGGTATTGCGACGAGTTACAATAAAATTGTGAAGGGTTAATATACATCGCCCGTTTCCATATCTACCTGGTAATATTTATACTCTGTTTTATAAACTGTTTTCTTTACGCCTGTATTCGTCATTAAATTAAAAGCCGATGCGTATTCAGGTACCTGAATCGATTTTCTCGTAATGCTCTTCATGCCGTTAAAATAAAATGTGTTTCCTTCCCTGATAAGCTGAAAATATTTATCCGCGGAATTGATAAATAAATCTTTCCCATCACTGAACCCCCATGCATTACGGTACAGGTATTCCCCACCCGCATCTTTTACATAAATAGCATCACCTTTTTTTGCTTTTTTATATTCGAAATCAACTATGGAAGGACTATTGGTTATAAACTCCTGGAAATTCTTATACACGCCCTTTTTATAGGCAACCTCGTTTAAAATAATCAGTCCTGCTGTTTTCCTGTTATATTTTTCCAGTTCTGCCCCGGATATCTTATTTCCTTTCGCGATTACATTTTTGATATCAATAGTAAAGATTTTGGTTAACGAAGACCTTAACCCGGCAGGAATGAAATCTTCTATATCATTTTTAAACCTTGTATCCAATGTAATGATGGAATCGTACCGGTATAAAGGATAAAAGTCATTATCCTTTTTTAAATAAAACTCGGCTTTAATGATAAGTCCCTGCTCCCATCCGTTGATAGGTTTTCCCTGGTGGCCATGCGCATACATTATTGTAGTGGCTTCGTTGGACAACCGTAGTTTTTTTAAACACATAACCAGGTGTCCCTGGGCTATCCCGTTACCAATTTTTAAATAATCAGCTACCCAGCCTGCTAGTTGCGTGGATACTGAAGGTTGAAAAACATAGGTTTTATTTTTCCAGTAAAAGGTAGAATAATAATAGCCCAAACTGCCGGTATCGCTCCTGTAATCCATTACTTCTACCGAATAAAAATTGGACGGGGGTATCTGGTCGCTTACGAGGCGGGGTAAACGTAATATGGTTGTATCGACAGGCTCGATCATTTTTGTCTTTACCTGCCCGTCAGCAATATTCCCCAGGCAAAAAATTATAAAAAAAACAATAGTTATCCTCATATATATTAAAGCAGTATCACAGCAATTTTGCCTAAAATAGGATTTTTCCACAAACTCCAACCCAAATTTCCGCCGCCCGGATATTCGGCTTATCTTTGCATGACCTCTAATATTTTATTCCAACAAAAATTTTAATGGTCAGATTTTAAAACGGTAACCGGCACACGCGGGTTAGCAAACTATTTTTTTATGGCCAAGTTTATTTTCGTTACGGGTGGTGTTACTTCTTCACTGGGTAAAGGCATCATCGCCGCTTCACTTGCCAAGTTATTGCAGG
>Ga0247804_10001325_pt1 | contig 11485 bp, 9 predicted proteins | sample UWRJL029104C1_FD_181142 | JGI IMG/M metagenome (GOLD analysis project Ga0247804, IMG submission 181142) | Plant litter microbial communities from Arlington Agricultural Research Station in Wisconsin, United States - UWRJ-L029-104C-1 | ecosystem: Environmental > Terrestrial > Plant litter >...
AGGACAAAATATCGACATTTCTAAAATTAAAACTCTTGAAGATTTACAGCATTTGCCTGTAACTACAAAAGAAGATTTGCAACAATATAATGATGATTTTGTTTGTGTTCCGCAGCATAAAATTATCGACTACGCCTCTACTTCAGGAACTTTAGGCGATCCGGTTACTTTTGGTTTAACTGATTCTGATCTGGACCGACTGGCTTATAACGAAGCCATTTCATTTGCCTGCGCCGGAATTGCAGAAGGCGATGTTGTACAATTGATGACAACAATCGACAGAAAGTTTATGGCTGGTCTGGCTTATTTTCTGGGATTGAGAAAACTGAAAGTTGGTGTTATTCGCGTTGGTGCCGGAATTCCGGAACTGCAATGGGATTCTATTTTGAAATATAAACCTTCATACGTAATTACGGTTCCTTCATTTTTATTGAAATTAATTGAATATGCCGAAATGCACGGAATCGATTATAATAATTCAAGTATAAAAGGAGCCATTTGCATTGGAGAATCTTTGAGAAACCAGGATTTTTCGATGAATACTTTATCCAAAAAAATCACAGAAAAATGGAATATTAAGTTGTTTTCGACTTATGCTTCGACTGAAATGAGCACTGCTTTTACAGAATGTGAACACGGCGTTGGTGGTCATCATCATCCGGAATTGATTATTATAGAAGTCTTAGATGAAAACAATAATCCGGTTAAAAATGGTGAAACGGGCGAATTAACATTTACTACTTTAGGTATAGAAGCCATGCCATTATTGCGTTTTAAAACTGGTGATATTGTACAATTGCAAAGTGAACCTTGCGCTTGCGGAAGAAACACAGTGCGCGTTGGTCCGGTTGTAGGCCGTAAAAAACAAATGATCAAATATAAAGGAACAACACTTTATCCACCTGCTATGAATGATGTTCTGACCGATTTTGACAATATCGAAAATCATATTATAGAGATTTCTACCAACGATTTAGGAACAGATGAAATCCTGATAAAAATCGCTTCAAAGAACCAATCTCCTGAATTTTTACAGGAAATCAAAGACCACTTTAGAGCCAAATTAAGAGTTACTCCAAAAATTGAATTTGCCCCAAAAGAAATTTTAAATCCGCTGGTTTTTAATCCGATGAGTAGAAAACCAATTCGTTTTTTTGACTACAGAGTTCAGTAAAGAAGGTACAAAGATGCAAAGGTTCAAAGGTACAGAGTTTTAAAAAAATCGATAAAAAACCTTTGAACCTTTGTTGCTCTGAACCTTTGAACCTCAATTTGGTACAAATTAAACTAAATGTTGTAATTTTGCACAAAATATTGAAGATGGTCAAGATTGGCAACATAGAATTACCCGAATTTCCTTTACTACTTGCTCCGATGGAAGATGTGAGCGATCCGCCGTTTCGCAGATTATGCAAAACGCACGGCGCTGATATGATGTATTCTGAATTTATTTCGTCTGAAGGATTAATTCGTGACGCTATCAAAAGTCGAATGAAACTGGATATTTTTGATTACGAACGTCCGGTTGGAATTCAGATTTTTGGTGGAGATGAAGAAGCAATGGCGCTTTCGTCTAAAATTGTTTCTACAGTAAAACCAGATTTAGTGGATATTAATTTTGGATGTCCGGTAAAAAAAGTAGTTTGTAAAGGTGCCGGAGCCGGAGTTTTGAAAGATGTCGATTTGATGGTTCGTTTGACAAAAGCAGTTATCAGAAGTACTGATTTGCCTGTAACAGTAAAAACCCGTTTGGGCTGGGATGATAACTCTATCAATATCGATGAAGTTGCAGAAAGACTTCAGGATATTGGTGTGCAGGCTTTAACCATTCACGCCAGAACGCGTGCACAAATGTATAAAGGCCATGCCGATTGGTCGCACATTGCCCGTGTAAAAAACAATCCTAGAATTACAATGCCTATTTTTGGAAATGGCGATATCGACAGCCCTGAAAAAGCATTAAATTATAAAAATGAATACGGAATTGACGGCATCATGATTGGTCGTGCCGCAATTGGCTATCCGTGGATTTTTAACGAAATCAAGCATTATTTTAAAACGGGTGAGCACTTACCTGCTCCAACAGTTGCTGATCGTGTAGAAGCCGCCAGAAATCATTTAATGTGGTCGATGGAATGGAAAGGCGAACGTTTAGGAATTGTTGAAATGCGACGTCATTATACCAATTATTTCAAAGGAATTCATTCGTTTAAAGAATACAAACAAAAACTCGTTACAACCGATGAACCTGAAAATCTTTTTTCAATTATGAAAGAAATTGAACAGGTTTATGCAGGATATGAGTTTGTTTAAAAATATTTAATCTTTCTCAAAATTTTAAACTTTGACAAAGATCTAAAAAAAGGAAGACCTTCAATTATGAAGGTCTTCTTGTGTTTATTAGTAACGTTCAATCTTTGTCGAGTTACTTGCGGAGATTCTTCGTTCCTCAGAATGACAAAGCATGCTTGAAATAAAATTTATACTTGAACACGTTTCCACTTCCCTCTTTTATAAAAGAAAATCCCTGCCAAAGTTATAGCGGTTTCAGCAACCGGAATTGCAATAAAAACTCCCGTTGGTCCCATATTAAAATGTTTTGCCAACACATAAGCTAAGGGAATCTGGAACAACCAAAACCCGAAGAAATTAATTCCGGTTGGTGTCCAGGTGTCTCCTGCCCCGTTGAAAGTGTTTATTAAAACCATTCCAATTCCGTAGAAAATAAATCCTACGCTCATAATTTGTAAAGCTTCGACTGCCACTGTTTTTACCATTTCGTCATTCGTGAAAAATGATATAATATATTTTCCAAAACACAATGTAATAATCATAATGGTAGCCATAAAAATCACATTGTATTTTGCTGTTGTCATAACAGACTTTTCAGCACGTTCGATTTGTTTGGCACCTAAATTTTGCCCGACCAAAGTTGCAGCTGCATTACTCAATCCCCAAGCCGGAAGAATGAAAAACATCATGATTCGCAACGCCGTCTGATAACCTGCAGAACCGTGATCGCCACCCGTCGTTGCGACTAATTGTGCCAGAAAAATCCAGCTGCAAGATGCAATTACAAATTGTAAAATTCCCGGAGCGGCTATTTTTACTAATGCTTTTATTTGTTTAAAATCAGGAGCAAAATAAGCTATTTTAATTTTTAAAACTCCATTTCCTGAAAACAAATGGTATACTTGATATAATACACCAAAGCTTCTTCCTAATGTCGTTGCCAAAGCTGCACCTGTTAAGCCAAAAGCAGGAATTGGACCAAGACCATTAATTAATATCGGACATAAAATAATATTACAAATATTGGCCAGCCAAAGACTTTTCATGGCTATCGCTGCATTTCCTGCTCCACGAAAAATTCCGTTAATTAAAAATAAAAGCATGATGCATAAGCTAGAGCCAATCATGATTTGCGTAAAATGATAACCGTGTTCAGCTGCGTCCGGAGAAGCTCCCATAAGCAAAAGAATCTCTTTGGCATAAATAACTCCAAAAATGCTCATGACACTATTTACCGCAAATGCAATAATAATGGCCTGCATTCCGGCTTTTGCGGCAGCAACCGGATCTTTTTCTCCAATTCGTCTGGCCACAACGGCTGTTGCTGCCATACTCATTCCGATAGCTAATGAATATATAATAGTAAGTACAGATTCTGTTAAACCAACGGTTTGAATAGCAAAACTGCTATGCTCTAAATGTCCAACAAAATATAAATCGACTAAGGCAAAAACAGACTCCATCATCATTTCTAAAACCATCGGAATGGCTAATAAAATGACTGCTTTTTTGATGCTTCCGGCTGTAAAATCAAAAGATTCGTCTCCTTTGATGGCTTGTTTTAATGTGGTGAAAATTTTAGAAAATAGACTTTTCTTTATTGTAGTTTCTGTCATGATGTGTTAGGATAAAAGATAAAATTAGTTCAGATTCAAAATTCTGAACTCAAGAAAAAAACGTAAGTATCCTAATTATTCGAAAAATAAAATAGGATTAGGCAGAAACAAACATATGCTGTAGATTTTTAAGAGGATAAATATAAGTAATATTTTTTGACGGAAAAATATTAATCTAACAACTTTTTGCTCACTCGGCTACTGGCAATTAGCGATGCCACAAAACCCAATGAAACAATGGTTCCTAAAACAATAAAAACATTTTCTGCAGTAAAAACTACGGGATATGCCAAAGTTGGCGTTATCATTATTAGCTCATATTGCTGTTGTAATATTACCATAATAATACCCAGAATAAGACCAATTATCCCTCCAAAAACACTTAACAGAGTACCTTGAAGCAGGAATATTTTTCTGATCGTATTGATTTCTGTACCAAGATTGAAAAGGGTTTTTAAGTTTCCTTTCTTTTCTAAAATCATCATGATTAAGGCTCCAACCAAATTAAAAAGTGCCACAATTATAACCAGAGTAAAAATCAGATACACAACAATATTTTCTGTATTGAGCATTTTATACAATGACTCGTTGAGTTGTGCCCTGTTTTTTAAAGTAATTTTGTTTTTAAAAATAGTCTGAAGTTGAGATTTTACAGCATTCTCGTTGGCATTTTCTTTTAAATTCAATTCAATTCCTGAAATCTGATTGGGTTTGTACATCAGTAATTCTTGCGCTAAACCCAAATCGGCAAACACATATTTTGAATCTAAATCTTCACTGATAGAATAAATTCCAACTGGTAAAACCTCTGTTTTATTAAAAGCTTCTTCCGGATTTTCGATTCCGCCTTTTCCTGGTTTTGGCGCAAATATTTGCAAGGGGTTTTCAAAATCCAGAATTCCCATCGAAAAATCCTGTGCAATTCCGTAGCCAATTACTACCTGATAAGTGTCTGGTTTAAGCCATTGTCCATTAAACAGCTTTTTTTTGATATCGTTTACAACAGGATAATTTTTATCGACACCTTTTAAGTATGTAACCTGTTGCTTGTCTTTAAACAAAAACAAAACACGTTCTTCTATAATTTTGGTATAGGAAGCAACGCCATTAATATGTTTAATTTGATTTTCCTGATCTGGCGAAATCAAAAATGATTTGCCAATTGTATTGGTTATTTTTAAATCAGGATCTATTTCATTCGTAAAAGAAAGACTAAATACTTTTAATCCGCTAAAAACAGATAAAACCACAAACAAAGCCATTGTTCCAACAATGATTCCCATGCTGGCAATGTAATTAATAATATTAATAGCATTGTTTTTACTTCTGCTAAAAATATAACGTTTGGCTATGTAAAGTGGGAAATTCAATTTATGATTTTCTTCTTTTTTCTAAAAGATCACGATTTTCGATTGGGTTCTCTCTGTTAGATAAAGCATTGTCAATTTTTTCGATGTAATCTAATGAGTCATCAATAAAAAATACCAGGTTTGGTACGCGACGCAATTGCAAACGCACACGTTGCGATAAATCGTGCTTAATTAAAGTCGAATTAGATTTTATACCTTCTAATGTTTCTTTGGCTTTATCCTGAGGAAAAATACTTAAATATACGGTTGCCACAGATAAATCTGATGTGACACTAACTTTGGATACTGAAATTACCAAATTATTAATTCCATTTTTTCTCACTTCACCTTGCAAAATATCAACCAAATCTTTTTGGATGACACCGCCTATTTTTTTCTGTCTGTTTGTTTCCATTGTGCAAAAATACTATTTTAAATTTCAATCATTACAATTTCAAATAAACAATTGCAATTCCAATAAAAAAGGAGTCAATTGACTCCCTTTATATTTATCTGTTTTGTAACCATCCTTCCGGATTATTGTTAGAAGTATTTTGAAGAATCAAAAATTTGATAATGGTTTTTCCGGTATCTCCACTGGTTCTTACCTTTCCAATACTTTGTTTGATATTTACCTTATCTCCTTTGCTTACAAATACCTGACTTAAGTTCTGGTATACCGTAAAATAATCTCCATGCTGAATCATAACAGCTCTGTTGATTGGTGATAAAACCATCACACTCGAAACTTCACCTTCAAATACAGCACGTGCTGTCGCTCCTTGTTCTGTAGTGATCTCAACTCCGGAATTGTGAACGGTTAATGAAGGATAAAGTGGATGCGGCTGATCTCCATATCCTAACGAAATAAATCCTTTTTCTACCGGCCATGGCAATTTACCACGGTTGGCTTTAAAGTCGGCAGCTAAAACTTTACCTTCTGGTGTTAAAGCAATTTTAGATGATGAAACCGGTGCAGTCGATGCTGTAGATCCCGGGTTATCTTTTGCTTTTTCAGCAGCTGCTTTTCTGTTTGCTTCGGCAATAGCTTCACGAATCAAACGATCAATTTGCCTGTCGATTCTTTTAGATTCCTGCTGTTTGCTCCTTGTGTCGGCTATAATTTTGTTTTTATCTCTTTTAATCTCATTAACGAGCTTTTGTTGTTCTTTCTTTTCAACTTCTAAGCTTTGTTTTTCTTTTTGGTTTTCAGCAATAATTTTTTTCTTAACCTGTCTTTGTCCGTCTAATTTGGCATTAAAATCAACTAATTCAGCTGTTTTACCCTGAATTTCCAATCCTTGGTTTTTTCTGAAATTAGTATATTGTTTTAAATATTGTGCTCTTTTATAGGCTTGCAAAAAACTTTCAGAAGACAAAATAAACATTGCCCTGCTTTGCTCTGAACGGCTTTTATACGATTTTAAAATCATCTTAGCATAATCTTCTTTCAGAACTGCTAATTCTCTTTTTAATTTATTAACCTGAAGTTGGTTAATATACATATCGTTGTTTAAGATTTTTTCCTGTTTTGCTGTTGTGTTAATTAGTTTTTCTTTCAGCTTAATTTTATTAGCCTGAATTAAAAACACATTAACTGCTGATTTCTCTTTTTTCTTTACAGATTGCAACATTTTTTCGTTGTCTCTAATTTCCTGCTGAATCTGAGCTTTTCGCTGTTCAAGTTTTTCTTGCTGCGAATCTTGTGCCCAGGCAAAACTTGTGGCACATATAAAAATTAGGCTAAGGAGAAATTTCGGCATGTTTCTATTTTCTTTTTGCAAATTTACTTAATTATAACTTTCTTATAACCACTTGGTACACTATATGGAAAAGAAAGTTCTTCATTAAACGAAATATTATTATAATTCAAACTAATATCCGTTTTACCTTTTGGCTGAATGGCATTAATCTGAATATTTGTTGGAAGCGTTCCCTGATCAAAAACTTTACTGTCAGAATAGCTGATCTGCAACATTCTATTTTCTTTTGGCTGAGAGATTTCTTCTTTCTGCACCAAATATTTTTCACCGTCTAAAAAGAAAGATTTCTTTAAATCGCTGTCTTTTTCATCTTCAAGCCGAATAAGATTTTCTACAATACTTTGTGTATATTTTCCTTTTCTTAAATCGTCAAAAGCTTCTCCAACCAATAAATTCTGCACTTTGCTATAATCAAGTTCAGTTCCTAACCAAGCGCTCAAACTGGTAAAATCACCTTCATAATAAGTACTGTTTATTTTTTCATAATAACTTACTGTTGTTGGCGTAATCAATGCTTTTGCCATTGTTATTCCTAAAAAACGAACACTTATTAAAATCTGCTTATCTTTTTCAATTTTAATTTCGGCCGTTACATTTTGACTTTGTTTATCATCAACATATCTGGCGCTCGATTTTATATATAAAGTTTTAAAATCTAATTTATTATCGTAATGTTTGTCTATTGCTTTAGTATCTTTTTTAGAGACAACTTCGGTGGTAGTATTATTTTGTACCGCAACAGCTTTCGATTTACAAGAAATCACAAATACTGATACTAATAATATGGCTATATATTTTTTCATCTAAATTTTCTCTTTTTATTTTTTCTTCTTTAATAATTCATTTGCCTTCAAAAAGTATTCCTCTTTTTTTCTGGCATCTCCCAAACCATTGTACGCTTCTCCTAACTGAATATTAAAATTTGCTTCGAGCTTTACATCATCAACCACATAATCTAATCCCATTTCTAAAACGGTCTTAGCATTTTTAAATTGTTTCAACTGGTTGTTTCCCAGTCCTGCATAATAATAAAACTGAGGCTGACTCGGATATACCTCTATCATATTCATGGCCCTTTTTGTCATTGGCTCAAATTGTTTTGCCTGCGTATAAGCTTCAAGCAAAAGCAAATTGGTTTCCCTGTCAGTATCTGAATTTGCTTTTAAATCTTTTTCATAATACTTAATCGCATTCTCAAATTGATTTTTGCTATGATAAAATTTCCCTACTTCTTTGGCGACATCAACATTAGGATCGTTATCAAAATAAGCAATAGCTTTTTCTAAATCAGGAGCGTATTGCGGATTTTTATTTACGTAAATCAAAAATTCATTTAATGTACGGTGTTTGATTTTTGAATCAATTTTTGAACTGGCCAAAATCACATTCATTGAGCTAATAGCTTTGTCTGCCTGATTCGCATCTAAATAGCCTTTAAACAAACTTACCTGAACCCATTCAGATGTTGGAATTTCCTTCGCCAATTGTTTTGTAACATCTAAAGCTTTATCTGTTTCGTCATTTTTTGTATATAAAAAAATCAGATCTACATAATTAGATTCTACTTTAGGATTCTTTTTAATCTGATCAATAAGATTGGTAATCTCTGCGTTTTGATATTTTCCCTGAGATAAAATCTGCAGTTTATATCGGTCACGATCTGCTGATTTTCCAAATTTATCATTCATTTCGTTAATCGTCGAAAGCGCATTATCGTATTGATTTGTAATCATATATAATGAAATCAAATCATCTTTATATTCTTCGTCAAACGGAATAATTTTCTTGATGATTTCTATGGCCAAAGGATAATTTTTGGTTTCATAACTTACATCATAAATTCCCAACCAAAACCATTTATTTTTAGGGTCTAATTGTGTTGCTTTTTCAAATGAACTTTGGGCATTGGCATACTGTTTTAAGGCCAGGTAATTTTTTCCCAACTCAAAATAAGCAACCGCATCATTAGGTTTTAGTTTAATACATTTTTCTAAAGATACGATGGCCTTGTCATAATTTTCGATTCCTTTTTGTTTCAGCGATTCATAAAAAGAGTCTTGATATTCATCTGTTGCCATAGCAATATCTTCCGGCTCTGTCTGCGCAGTTGCCGTAAGTGCGTTGCTGAGCAATGCGATAAATAAAATTACAAAAACTCTTGATTTCATCATTTACACAATTTCTGTTTAAATTATTATTTTATTCTAAAACAGAATAATCTCCTATGCTAACGCTTGTAAATTTACCATCATAACTAACATGATTTCCAATCATTGCATTGTCTAAGTTAGCATTTTTTATTTGAGAATAAGTTTGCACTAAACTATTTTTGATTGTACTATCAATAACATGACATCCTTTTCCTAAAGAAACATTTGGTCCAACGGTTGCGTTTTTCAACACTACATTTTCTCCAATATAACAAGGTGGAATAATCGTTGCGTTTTCTAATTGCACATCATAATCAACCAAATGTTCGCCGTCATTATGCAAAAAACCAAGCATTCTTTTATTTGTTTCTACAGTAACATCTTTGTTTCCGCAATCCATCCATTCGTCAACGCTTCCGGTTTTAAAAACTTTACCGTTTGCCATCATTGCTTTAATTCCGTCGTTGATTTGATATTCTCCTCCATTCTGAATATTATTATCCAAAACGCCCTGAAGTTCTTTTTTCAAATCGCCAACTTCTTTAAAATAATAGATTCCGATAACGGCTAAATCGCTTACAAACTCTTTTGGCTTTTCGACCAATTCGACAATTTCGTTATTGTTGTTTAATTTTACAACACCAAATGCTTCCGGCTGATCTACTTGTTTTACCCAAATTACAGCATCTGCAGCTGGATCTAATTCAAAATCTGCTCTTATTAAAGTATCTGCATAAGCAATAACTGCCGGACCAGATAAAGATTCTTTGGCACACATAATCGCATGCCCGGTTCCTAAAGGTAAATCCTGACGGTAAATAGATGCTTTTGCTCCTAAACTTCCTGCCAGTTCTTCTAAACTTGCTACAAGATCATCTCCAAAAAAAGCAGGATCTCCTAATATAAATGCAACCTCTTCGATAGGTTCTTTTAATATTTTTGCAATATCTTCAACCAAACGGTGAACAATAGATTTTCCTGCAACAGGAATTAATGGTTTTGGAACAGTTAATGTATGTGGCCTAAGTCTTGATCCTCGACCCGCCATTGGAACGATTATTTTCATTTTGAAATTTTTTATATGGGAAGATTTAAAATCTTCAGTTTGGTTAGTTCAAATTATGTTAGCGTAAAAATTACTGCTTTATTTCAGTTTGCTTTAAATTTTACTGCAAAGTTCGCAAAGGTTTTGCGTAAAGTTTTCTAAGTTGCATTTCATTTTTAAGATCGCAAAGTTTATAAACTCTGACTGAAATCTACAACTGAAAACTGGTAACTATTTCACACCAGTACTTCCAAAACCGCCTTCGCCTCTTGATGTTTCAGAAAGTTCTGCAACTTCAATCCATTCTGCTCTTTCGTGTTTGGCAACAATCAACTGTGCAATTCGTTCTCCGTTTTCGATTACAAATTCTTCGTTTGATAAATTTACTAAAATTACGCCTATTTCTCCTCTATAATCAGCATCAACAGTTCCAGGAGAATTTAAAACCGTAACACCTTTTTTTGCTGCCAAACCACTTCTTGGTCTAACTTGTGCTTCGTAACCAATTGGCAATTCAATAAAAAGACCCGTTTTTACAATGGTTCTTTCTAATGGTTTAAGTGTTATTGACTCTGTTAAATTCGCACGCAAATCCATTCCTGCCGAAGCAATTGTTTCGTAATTAGGCAATGCGTGTTGAGACTTATTGATAATTTGTATTTTCATTATTATATTTAAAGATTAAAAAGTGTAATTGAAGTTAGAAAAACCCCAATGCTACTTTCTATTTATAATTCCTTTGATGGTGCTTTTTTCGTTATGATAAACAAAATAGATGAAGATTAAAAGTAACGGAATCCCAACATAATATTTTTCTCTGAATCCGTAAAATGAGATGGCAGAAAACAAGATTGAAATTCCTAGATAGGCTCCAATTTTATTCATATCATAAGGTATCGGGTAGTACTTGTTTCCTAAAACATAAGAGATTAACATCATACTTCCGTAAGCAGAAATAGTCGCGATTGCTGAACCGTAATAACTGTATTTTGGAATTAAAATATAATTTAAAACCAAAGTTACAATAGCACCAACAATCGAAATATAAGCTCCGATTTTTGTCTTATCCGTCAGTTTATACCAAACTGATAAGTTGTTGTAAATTCCTAAAAAGAAATTTGCCAAAATAATTAACGGTACAACTTTCATCGCAGCCCAATATGATTTATTGTCTAATAAAAGATATTTTAAAAGGTCGGCAAAAACAATTACTCCTAATAAAATCAACGAACCAAAAATCACAAAATATTTGGTGATAACAGCATACGTT
>Ga0247804_10001326_pt1 | contig 11482 bp, 9 predicted proteins | sample UWRJL029104C1_FD_181142 | JGI IMG/M metagenome (GOLD analysis project Ga0247804, IMG submission 181142) | Plant litter microbial communities from Arlington Agricultural Research Station in Wisconsin, United States - UWRJ-L029-104C-1 | ecosystem: Environmental > Terrestrial > Plant litter >...
CATTTGATTTTCCGCAACCGTTCGGACCAACAATAGCCGTAACGCCCTCATTAAAATTGATGGTTACTTTGTCGCCAAAGCTTTTAAATCCTTTAATTTCTAATCGGGTAAGTTGCATGGTTTTTGGCGGGAGAACCGAACCCAATAATAAGGATTATTTCGGGGTTTTTCAAACCAGATTTTTAGGGGGGGTAGCCGCAAAAGTTGCAAAGTTTCTCGCAAAGAAAACATAGCAATTTTACCAAGAGCACATGGAGATTTCACAGAGGGCACGAAGAAAAATCAGAAAAAATTTTTAGAAGTATGCCATAGAAGCAATGAAACCACGGAAAATTTCCTAGTTTAATTCTGTGTCAATCCGTGTTTCCATGGCAAATAAAATCTTCTAAAGTTTAGCCAATTGTATGCTGATACCAAATCTAATATTGCCACGGAAACACTGAAATCACGGAAAATTATCTGATTTAATCTTGTAAATTTGTGCTTCTGTGGAAATAATGAAAATTATATGCGAATTTGCGTTTAAGTTAGCGAACTACTTCATAATCATCAACTTCGCAAACTTCAATAACAATTGTTTATTACCCAAGCCTTGAAAAAATACGGTTGCCTTAACGTCAGGTAAATTTCCTTCTAAGCTGATAATCTTTCCGAAACCGAATTTCTCGTGTTCTACTTCCATACCACCTTGAAATTCATGTGGTTGCGATGGCGTAAAACCGGGTGTTGGGACGTGCGCCTTTGCCAACAACGATGTTGTTTTCGGACGAGTCGGTGGGGCAGAAGTCGTACTTGCGGGTTTTGGCTTGCTAAAGAAATCACGAGGTTGCGAAGTCCAGGTTTTGCGCTCATCATCGAAATTGCCTTCAAACACATTGCTTTTTGCAGGCTTAACATCCAGTTCTAAAAACTTCGGATTAATTTCGTTGATGAAACGGCTTGGTTCACAGTTGGTTAACGTTCCCCAGCGGTAACGGGAAGTAGCATATGTAATCGTCAATTTTACTTCAGCACGGGTAATGGCTACATAAAACAAACGGCGCTCTTCTTCTAAATCAGAACGCGAATTTACCGACATTTGCGAAGGGAAAAGGTTTTCTTCCAAACCAACGATAAAAACATTTTTGAACTCCAAACCTTTCGCCGAGTGAATCGTCATTAACGAAACAGTATCTTTATTTTTATCTCCGTCTTTATCGTCGTTGGTTAAAAGTGCTACATCCTGCATAAAAATATCGAGGCCTTTTTCTTCGATATCCTCACGCTCTGCAAACTCTTTTATACCATTTAATAGCTCCTGGATATTTTCATATCTCGAACGACCTTCAACACTATCATCGGTATATAATTCCTTTAAAATACCAGCGTGTTGGGCAATAAACAAAGCCGAATCATAAGCATCGAGCTTTTTTGCCTCCGCCTGAAAACTCTGAATCATCATTGAAAAATCGTTCAGCTGATTTGCCAAACGGCCGTCAACATATTGATGTGCATTGGAAATCACGTCCCACATCGTGGTATTATTTTGGTCGGCAGCTACGATGATTTTATCGATTGAAGTATCTCCGATTCCACGTTTAGGATAATTAATTACCCTTTTAATTGCTTCTTCGTCTTTCGGATTAAAAGTCAAACGGAAATAGGCTATTAAATCCTTAATCTCTTTACGCTGATAGAAAGATGTTCCGCCATAAATTTTATAAGGCACATTTAATTTGCGTAAACCTTCCTCCATAGCCCTGCTTTGCGCATTCGTACGGTACAAAATCGCAAAATCGTGGTATTGGTAACCCTTTAGGCTCCTTTCCTGGATAATAGATTCGGCAACCAGTTTGCCTTCTTCGTTATCAGTAAATGCACGGGAAACCTTGATCCTGTCACCTTCAACATTTTCAGAAAATACATTCTTTTCCAGTTGATTTTTATTGTTGGCGATAATGCTGCTCGCGGCGTCAACAATATTTTGGGTGGAACGGTAATTTTGCTCTAACTTATATACCTTTAAATCGGGATAATCGCGCTCGAAGTTTAAAATATTCTGAATATTCGCTCCACGGAAAGCATAAATACTTTGTGCATCATCGCCAACCACACAAATATTCTGATAGGCTGCAGCCAGTTTTTTTACAATTGTGTACTGCGAAAAGTTCGTATCCTGATACTCATCTACCATCAGATACCTGAATTTTTGCTGGTATTTATTTAATACATCCGGATGTTCCTTTAACAAAATATTTGTTTTAAAAAGTAAATCATCAAAATCCATGGCGCCGGCCCTGAAACATCTTTTTGCGTATTGCTCATAAATCTGTCCTAATAACGGACGCTTATTCTGGATGTCTTCAGCCTGAATCTGATCATTCGCCTGATATTCTCCCCAGGAAATCAAATTGTTTTTTGCTGAAGAAATTCGACCGTAAACAAAGTTTGGTGCATATAATTTATCATCCAGCTGCATTTCTTTCAAAATGGCACGAATAACGCTTTTGCTATCGTCAGTATCGTAGATGGTAAAGTTACTCGGATAGCCAATTTTTTCAGCTTCAACACGTAAAATTTTCGCAAAGACAGAGTGAAATGTACCCATCCAGATATTTTTAGCCTCGGCACCAACCACTTTTGAAATACGCTCACGCATATCCTTACTTGCTTTGTTGGTAAAGGTTAAAACGAGAATGTTGAAAGGGTCCGTACCGGTTTGAATCAAATGCGCAACTCGATAAGTAATTACACGTGTTTTGCCCGAACCAGCACCTGCAACAATCATTACCGGTCCTTTAGTGTTTTCTACTGCTGCTCTTTGTTGTGGGTTTAATCCTTCTAAATAATCCAAATCGGTTCCTGTTTTTTGAGTTTCAAAAATAACAATTCAAAAGTTTTTTATTGAATTTGTGGAGAAATAGAGGGGCCGTTTTTTTGAAAAGCAAATCCTGGTTATTAATGCAATGTTAGTCCTTTGCTCATGCGCCTTTAGGTGTCAGGCTCCTGGCAAGTATCCGCTACGCGAATGTTTAGGTAACTAATTTTGTGGTTCTATTTAGGTTTACAAATGAAATTTGCTAGTTCTCACCATTAAGGAGTTAATAAAATATAAGTTCATAATCTTGAAAAAATGATTTTTAAGCATTAGGTTGTTTATCATAAGATGAACATCTGAAACCAATACTCTGCCAAAATTACACCTTCATGAATTGGGAATAGAATTTGATATGTGGTTAACATGAAAGAGAAAAAAACAAATAAGGAAATCGAATTTACGGATATACCGGAGGGAGCAAGCAACGATATTTATGCTAATCTAAAAGAGAAATTAGAAAGTATAGAGAAATTTCCCGGTATATATCATTTTAAATTTATTATTACCGGCGGACTCGATAAAATAAAAGATTTACGTGGCATTTTACCTGATGACGAATTTATCGAACAGCCATCTAAAACTGGTAAGTATGTATCCATTACGGTAAAAAAGCAAATGCAAAACGCTGATGATATTATTGCAGTTTACAAACAAGTAGGAACAATAAAGGGTATTATGATACTTTAAAATACTTAGCGGTTCGAAATTCCATTAAACAATTTGAACAGCTAAGTATGTTCGCTTTAAGGTTTAGTCTTTCAGCTTTTTGCTCCCTTCAAACTACATCCAATTTTCATCTCTACTTTCTACCTGGTACAACCAGTAATTTACAAGCTGCTTAATTTCGCTGTAGTTTCCATACTTAAAGTGTACCTGCCCGGCAGCGGTATGCAGTGATAAATGGCCAACATCGATACCTTTGTGCCATGGATATTGAAAGGTTGTAATTGCCTGAATTTTATAAGGCATAATTATTTCATTGGAAACATCCCAGATGCCGCTCGTTTTAATGATGAAATCCTGATTTACTGAAATTCGGTGTCGGCGGTAACTCACATAAATCATGAAAATACCAACGGCTAAATAAGCAATTGAAATCCCGATAAAAGGTTTTACCTCGGGAATATTATATACCAGGGTTAGGAAAATTAATACAGGTAAAACCAATTTAAAAAAGATGGGCAAATTCAAAAAACGCCAATCGGGGACGAATGTTTTTCCTTTCAAAGGTGCCTGGCCCAATATCATTGTTAACAACTCATCACGCTCCATAGGATTGCAACCAACAATTTCTAAGGTATTGCCTTGCATTTCGTGTCCTTTTTTACTTTGACCGAAGTGCGCTTGTTTTAAACTCATGTTGAGCATATTAAGCTTTTTCTGAAAATAGTTCTGGCTATATTTTGTAATCTGAACCTTATCCGGCCTAATCAAAGTACTTTTTTTTGCAATTAATCCGGAGGATAACAGCAAAGAATGTTTGTGCTGACTAATTTCCAATTCAAAATATTTATAGAATGTTCTGATCAGATTAATAATTAACAGGGCAATAAGTAATATCACAACGATTATCGCTGCAGAAAATAAAGTTACTAAACCCAGGACCGTGCTTTTAACATAGCCTTTGTCTAGTTCAAATACATCTATAATATGCCGTGCTTCCTGAATGGTGTATAAGAAAAATGCAGCCATCAGCGCTAAACTTTGTCCATAATTCGAAGTTAAGCCAACTTTAAATAACGTCCACGAACTGATTTTCAATAATGGAGTTTCGTTAACTGTAATCAGATTTTTATCAATTTCAGATGCCGGCTCGATAACATTATATTTTCCACTTAGCAAGTGTTCTTTCAGGTTATAGGCCGAAACTTCGTCTATTGCCCTAATACTTACTTCTTCGCCTTTTGCACCGGCAGTATCAATTTTTAAACCATAAACGCCAATAATTTTCTGTAAAACATTTTGATTGATGTTAACCTGTTGTATTTTATCTAACTGAATAATTACCTGGTCGCGATTCAAAACGCCTTTATTCACTACAAATTCTTGTTTGTCCTTATCTAAAAAGAATGTGAATTTTAAATACCAGAAATACGCATAAACAAGACAAAGCAAAATCAGGAATGCAAGTGCCAATAAGGCATAGTTTAAATAAGATCCACCAATTTTAACAAAGGCATAAATAATGAAAAAAAACATAGTCTTAACAACTTTCAAGATCGTATGGGCGGCCATCACAATGATACCGAATGCCGATTCCCTTTGAGGTTTACTAAAATCTCTTTCCATTATAGTTCGGTTTCTGCAATTGGGTTTTGAATTAAATCAAGTTTGTTCAAAAGCAAATCGCGGATATTTTTCGCTTCTTCAATTGGTATTCCGGCAATATGTAAATGGCCGGTTTGACCGCCGGCAGTAAATATCTGCAGCGAGCCTAACTTAAACATTCTGGAGAATATGCCTTCATTCAGTTCAATATGCTGAATTCTATTTAGTGGAACTATAGTAGTAGACTCAGCAACAATACCACTCTTATAAATGACATCCCTGGTTCTTATGGCATAACCACGTTTTTTGAAGCTAAGCCAAAAAAGTAAGAGAAGACCAGACGTAAATAGCGCATAAATTATACAGATCGAGATAGTATGTAGCTTAAATTCATCTACAAAAGTTAAGCCTAAACCAGTTATAATTCCTCCAATTATGAAACAGATAAAAAGGTTGATGCAAATGATTTTCCAATAATCTGAATGAGGTTTGTTTAAAGAAATTTCTTCGTATTTAGGAAGTAAATCGAGATCTATTGCTTCGTTTGTAAAAGTATCTGTTGGCATGGTTAAAGATATAAAACAAATTAATCTACATCAGGCTAATTTGAAGATCTTCGTTATCTGGCTACGATAAACTTTTTAACCGAATTGTACTGTCCTGAATCTGAAGATATTTTGAAGAAATAAATTCCGGAAGCGAAAGCTGTCGTATTGATTTCAAGTGTATGTTTGCCGGTATTGAGGTATTCATTAAGAACAGTTTTAGTTAACCTCCCCATTAAATCATAAATCTGCACATTAATTTTATCAGCTTCCGGCAAAACAATGTCGATAAAAGTTTGGGTTGAGGCAGGATTTGGATAATTCTGAGTTACGACAAACTGTAAAAATTTATCAAAAATAGCTTTGTTAATCGCATCAAAAATAACGTAACTTATAAGTCTATAGCCACGCGCATTTGGGTGAAAAACATCCTGATAAAGTGCAAAGTCACGGCGCATCGCACCATTAACGTCAGCCAGATACAATTTATATTCTGTAACTAATTTCCGATATATCGTGTTTATCTGGCGAATTGTCGCGTTCACTGCGATTAAATTTTTATCTGCACGATCATCGACATTTTGTAAAGTGCATAAAATAGGTATTAATTTTTGATTCAGGCTGGTCGTAATTAGTAACCTCATATTCGCTTCTGTTTGCGAAATGCTACCTCTTCCGGCATTTATAGCTACGGCGTCATTTATGCCCATAGAAATTACTATGAAACCAGTCCTGTTCAGTATTGCTTTGTCAATTCGTAATAATCCTTGCAAAGTCGTTTGCCCACCGATCCCTTGGTTTGTTATGTTGATAATTTTGCCAGGATAACAATTTATGAAATTACTTTCCAGCATTGTTTGAAAGCCAAGTCCTTTCACACCCTCAACCGTACTGGCTCCAAAGGTTACAATGTTGATGCTGTCTTTGGCGTAATATTGTGCAGCCTCAGGACAACTAACTTTTACGTTAGTTTGAGAAAAAACCAGCCCCGGGGTTAAAAATGAAAATAGCAGCAGAATATGCAATACAATTGCGCTTAATTTCATTGATAACTTTCTTACTTTGAGGTTTCTATGTTGTGTTTAAAAGGCGCAATTTAGTAAAAAATCGAAACAAACAATATGGAAAGAATATTTTATTTAGAATATCAAACACTAATATTACATAACAGAAATTATAAACTACGTAGTTTTACTCCTACTTGTTTTAATGTATATAAACATTTTATCTTCTCGCTCAATTGCATCTGAATATTTTAAGCCTTTTACACGAAAAGCCTATATTTGCCCAAATTGATTTTGTTATGCAAGAGATTAAAAATTATGTAGAAACACACAAACAACGATTTTTAGATGAATTGTTTGAATTATTGCGTTTTCCATCGGTTAGTGCCGATCCGAAATATAAAGAAGATGTTTTAAAAACTGCAGATTACGTTGCACAAAAGTTAAAAGACGCGGGTGCAGATAATGTGGAGATTTGTCCGACAGCGGGTTATCCAATTGTTTACGGCGAGAAAATCTTAGATTCTTCCTCACCAACGGTTTTAATTTACGGACATTATGATGTTCAACCTGCCGATCCATTGGAATTATGGGATACACCACCTTTTGAACCAACTGTACGCGACGGTAAAATTTATGCCCGTGGTGCCTGTGATGATAAAGGACAGTTCTATATGCATGTTAAAGCTTTCGAATTAATGATGAAAACCAATACCCTGGCTTGCAACGTTAAATTCATGATAGAAGGCGAGGAGGAAGTTGGCTCAGCTAATCTTGGAATCTTTGTAAAAGCAAATGCAGAACGACTAAAAGCTGACGTCGTTTTAATATCTGATACCTCAATGATTAGCATGGAGAATCCATCAATAGAAACAGGTTTACGCGGACTTGCCTATATGGAAGTAGAAGTTGTCGGTCCAAACCGCGATTTACACTCAGGTGTTTACGGTGGGGCAGTAGCCAATCCGGCAACTATTCTTTGTAAAATGATTGCTTCATTACACGATGAGAATAACCACATCACTATTCCTGCTTTTTATGATAAAGTTGTTGAATTAACAGACGAGGAGAAAAAAGCTTTAAATTCTGCGCCTTATGATGAGGAAGAATACAAGAAAGATTTGGACATTAAAGAAGTATGGGGCGAAAAAGGTTACTCTACTTTGGAGCGTACAGGGACCCGTCCTACTTTAGAGGTAAACGGAATCTGGAGCGGTTACATCGGTGAAGGTGCAAAAACCGTATTGCCAAGTAAGGCCAATGCAAAAATTTCGATGCGTTTGGTTCCGAACCAAAGCTCAGAAGAAATTGCTGAGATTTTTACTAAACATTTCGAAAGCATTGCGCCAGCGAATGTTAAAGTTAAAGTTACACCTCACCATGGTGGCGAACCTGTGGTAACACCAACAGACAGCGTAGCATATCGTGCTGCAGAGAAAGCAATTGAAGATAGTTTCGGAAAAAATGCGATTCCAACCCGGGGTGGTGGTAGTATTCCTATCGTTGCCTTATTCGAAGATGTTTTAGGTATTAAATCTGTACTTTTCGGTTTTGGTTTGGATAGCGATGCTTTGCATTCGCCAAATGAGAAATACGACATTTACAATTACTATAAAGGCATAGAAACATTGCCATTATTTCATAAATATTACGCTGAGTTGAGTAAATAGGCTCCTGCTAAATATTATAATCCCTGTTTGGATATTCTAAACAGGGATTTTTTTTTAGAAATGAACGTGCAATTGTTCATTTGGTATTCATTCCTGCCATTCCTTGTTTTATGATTTCGCTATAGGGATTGCAGGTACTAAAATGCATCTGTATGCTTCTCAATAAAAGACCATTCGAACCCTGTCAATTTTTTTAGCACGGATTTTTTCCTAAATTGTACCCATGAAATACATATTCTCATCTCTTTTACTTTTAGCAGGAATTGCGTCTTTTGCTCAAAGTACTAAAACGATTAATCAATCCGGAAACCCTATTTTTCCAGGTTGGTATGCTGACCCTGAGGCGGCAATTTTTAACAACAAATACTGGGTTTATCCCACCTACTCTGCTAAATATAAAGAGCAGGTGTTTCTGGATGCTTTCTCTTCAAACGATCTGGTAAAATGGAAAAAGCATCCGCATGTACTGGATACTGCTGCGGTAAAATGGGCAAACAAGGCGATGTGGGCGCCGGCTATTGTACAAAAAGATAAAAAATATTACCTGTTTTTTGGTGCGAATGACATTCAAAGCGATAATGAAGTGGGCGGAATCGGTGTTGCCGTGGCGGATAAACCCGAAGGGCCATTTAAAGACCATTTAGGTAAACCTTTGGTCGATAAATTTCACAATGGCGCACAACCTATAGATCAGTTTGTATTTAAAGATAAGGACGGACAATATTATTTGATTTACGGTGGTTGGAAACATTGTAACATTGCGAAATTGAATAACGATTTCACAGGTTTTGTACCCTTTGAAGATGGAACAATTTTTAAAGAAATTACACCAGACAAATATGTAGAAGGGCCTTATATGTTTATAAAAAATGGTAAATATTATTTTATGTGGAGCGAAGGCGGCTGGACTGGTCCTGATTATTCAGTAGCTTATGCGGTAAGTGATTCGCCTTTCGGCCCGTTTAAAAGAGTTGGTAAGATATTAGAGCAGGATGCAGCTATAGCAAGAGGAGCGGGGCACCATTCAGTCATTATAAATGAGAAAAAGAATAAATACTATATCGTTTATCACCGTCGTCCTTTAACCGAAACCAATGGAAATCACCGCGAAACCTGCATTGATGAAATGAACTTTGATAAAGACGGAAACATCCTTCCTGTAAAAATTACAACCCAGGGCGTTAAAGCTCAAAAAGTAAAATAAAAATATGCTCAGCCGGAACAAAGTATCCGGTTGAGTTTAATTTGCTTCCAGTATTGGCTTTGCTTTCTTGTTGTTCATCAAGCTGAATACATACGCGCATAATAATAACAAGCATGCCAGGCCAAACCAAAGCCAGTTATAGCCAAAGTGCCTGGCAATAAAAAAACCAGCAAAAGGCCCGATAACCTGTGCAAAAGACCAGCTTAGTGTGTAACCTGCAGCATATAAGCCGCGGTTGTGTTCATTACTTCTGCTGATAACGATTGTATTTATAAAAGGCAAGGCAAACATTTCGCCACCTGTGAAAATGACGATGGTAAGTATCGCAGCGGCTAAATGGAAACTTACAGGCGCACTTAAAATTAAATAAGAAGCCGCAAACAACACAGATCCAATAACGATAAAGTACATTGGCGAACGCTTTTTCTCAATTTTATTAATCATTATCATTTCAAAAAGCGCAATTATAGCACCATTTATGCCTATAATTATTCCAATCGCAAATTCGTCAATGTGCCACTGTTCCTTAAAAAATACCGGAACAACCCTGAACATCAGGAATGCACAGGTAATAAAAACCGTTGTTAAAAGAATAAATTTTACGTAAAAAGGGTCTTGCCATGGTTTGGTAATCACCATACTGTTGGCCACCGCTTTTGCCTGTTTCATAAAGTCTTTAACCTTCGGTAAAAAAGATAAGATTAATATGCCAACGACAATACTTACGCCGCCTTCAACAATAAACAACAATTTATAATTTATTGAGGCGATAATTCCTGCTAAACTTATACCTACAGACCAGCCAATATTTACTGCAAGCCTGTTTAGAGAATAAGAACGGGTTATAGTTTCAGGAGCAGCATAATGTGCAACTGCTGTAAAGTTAGCGGGACGAAAAGCTTCGGAAAAAAAACTGATGACCACGGCCAGAATACATAGAGTAGAAAAATGGCTTATCGTAGAAAATAAAATAAACAGCAATCCGCCGATAATAGAAGAAAAAATTTGAACAGGCCTAAAGCCGACAATATCAGTTAGTTTACCTCCAATCGCAGATCCTAAAATAGAGCCCGCACCGAACAAAGTGATGATTAAACCGGCATCCATTTCTGAACGATGTAAACTTTGTGTAACGTACAGGCCCATAAATGGAACAGCCATGCTTCCGCAACGATTAAACATCATCACAATGCTTAAAAGCCAGGTTTCCCGGCTTAATCCGCTGAAAGATGTTTTGTAAGTGTTGTAGATGAGCTTAAACATTATATCGGTTTGGTTTGCGAAATTACCAAAAACAAAAAGATTAATCTAGCGGAAAAAAACTAATTGATGGAGAAAGTTAAACATTCATTTTTTTTATCAAATTTGTAGCCGAAACAACGCAAATGTCGCCAGTAAAAAAGAAGCCTACCTTAAGGAAAACCCCAGTTCGTAAGAAAAATACTAAACCCTTTCCAAAGCAATGGAAAGTGGCAATTGCCTGCTTATTTTTGATTTTACTTTCTCCATTTTACTATGGCTATGTGGTTAAAGGTTTTGTGGCAACCTGGCGATGGGTTAAAGATTGGGGACAAGACCCGGATTACCGGACGTACGAAAGCTTCAATATCAAAATCCCTAAAAATTACTCCATCCATGGTATCGATGTTTCTTACTATCAGGGTAAGATAAACTGGCAGAAAGTGAAATCCATGAAGGATGATGACGTTAGTATTCGTTTTGCTTTTATCAAGGCAACAGAAGGCGTTTTATTAGTTGATCCATATTTCCAGCGCAACTGGCGTGAGGCACCAAAGGCCGGAATAATTTGCGGAGCATATCATTTCTTCAGACCTAAACGCGATGGAAAAACCCAGGCGAAATTTTTTCTTCAGGTGGTAAATGTCGAAAAGGGAGATTTACCTCCGGTTGTTGACATTGAAACTTTAGATGGT
>Ga0247804_10001327_pt1 | contig 11481 bp, 8 predicted proteins | sample UWRJL029104C1_FD_181142 | JGI IMG/M metagenome (GOLD analysis project Ga0247804, IMG submission 181142) | Plant litter microbial communities from Arlington Agricultural Research Station in Wisconsin, United States - UWRJ-L029-104C-1 | ecosystem: Environmental > Terrestrial > Plant litter >...
CGAAACGGCATCAACCGCCAAAGAGGTTGATGCCGTGAAACGGCGAGTCAGTTTTAGCCCGCGACAGGGGTGCGCCAGTCATCGGAACCAGAGGTGCCAGACACTTCGTGGGTCCAGGTGATTTTGCGGTAGGTGAACTCAACGTCTTCCAGATGCGTGAAGTGCGAGTTCGCCGGGTCCTGGCAGTTATGCATGTAGTCCTTGATATCAACGATGATCGCGTCTTCGAGCTTGGTGGTGTAGTAGTGCTCTTGAGTACCCGCTGCGGAGGTGCGATACCACTGGATGGTAATCTCAGTCAGGCGCTCGCCGGAAGTCAGTGCTGCCAGCAGCAGCGGCGAGGACTTGTCAAACACCTTGGTGATTTTGACAGGCTTGTGAACGCGCTGACCGGTCGGCTGACCCGATTGCGGATCGCGAGGAATGATCACTTCGTGGTTGAAGCCCTGAACCATGACCTGGTCTTCATGACCTTCCTGGTAAGTGTTGCCGACCGAGTCAGCGGTGAAGGCACCGGCGGTGATCAGGCCCTGTTTGGTACCCGTGATAGACATATATGCTGGCGTAGCCATGGATGCTCTCCTTGCTGAGAATATAGGGACCCACAGGCATGTTTGCGCTGCAGGTTCCAAAACACTCATCAAGGTTTATGCCAACAATATTAAATTCCTTATTTATCAACGGCATTGATTTAAAGTCGTAGATTTGGCTAGCGCCTAACATAGAAATTATCAATAAAAGTGCGCAAGAAGTTGCGCAATGCTGCGCAACTTCTTGCGCACTTGCCTGTGAGTGTTTAAGTGCGTGCGCTGTAGAGGTTTATTCACAGGGTTATCCACATTTCAGTGTGCAACTTATGGCGCATAATGGCAGTTTGGTGCTGCGCGCTTCAGTATCCATAAATATCAATCGCACGGGAAATTTCCACGTGTATTTCCAGACGAATCCTACACCTTTGTCTATTGCGAAGTGTAAGGTGCTCCCGCAATATTTATTCACGGGCCGTTCTCAAACCGCAAAAAAGAGAAATGTTAGGGAATAGAGGCATATTTCAAAGCTTAGGCTCGGCAAGCAAGCGCTAAAGCACTAAGGCGGTGGCGCGGATTTTAAAACTTGCTGAAGTGTGAGTTTCTGATGATTGCGTCGCGCACGCACAAAAATAGCACGCTCGCAATGAATAATTTAAACCTCATCGTTTTGCCCTGGCTCATTGCAACTCTAACGGGTGTGTCGCGGCAATCTTAATTTAAGGTCATGGATGTCGTACTCCAGTAAACTTTCTGCTCATTATCTTGAACTCGCGAAAACCTCTATTTCCAATGAGAGTTTTGCGGGCGAGGACGTTCGGTTTTCGAGCGAATATGAAGCATTGGAAAGCGAGCTGGGTAAAGCCCAATCCATGCATGAAAGCGGCCAGATCGATTGGCTGAAAATCTGCGAAAACAGCGAAACCCTGCTGCGCACCCTATCCAAGGATGTACGAGTCGGGGCTTGGCTGGCTTGGGGCCTGTACCAGCGCGAATCCTTCCAGGGGCTATTGGCTGGACTCGGACTTCTGCAACATCTATGTGAGAACCATTGGGCTGAGATTCATCCAAACAAGACCCGCACCCGCGCGGCTGCCCTCAGTTGGTTAGTGCCACGCCTTGAGCAGGTGCTAAACGAAAATATCGCGATCAAAGAGCAGTTGCCGCTGTTCCGCCGGATGGTGGAGTACCTAGAAGGTCTCGATGCCGCCTGCACCGAACATTTGGGCGACGACGCCCCGCTGTTGCTGCCAATCTCCCGCCGTTTAAAAAACATGATCCAGCGTGCTGCTGACAACCAGCCGGAACCCGGCTTGGTCGGCGCCGCTGTGGCCCAGGTCAAGCAGGCCGCTACGCAATTGTTTGCCCCTGGCGCGCCGATCGACAACGAGAAAGAGGCCCACAAGGCCTTGCGCGCTCAGCAAGAAAACGCCCGTCCATTATGCGCCTGGTGGCTCAAGCAGAAGGCCACCGACTTGCGTGCGCTGCGCCTCAATCGCACGCTGTTGTGGCTGCCCATTGATGCGATTCCCGAGCGTAACGCCGAGCAGATCACCGTGTTGCGCGGTCTACCGGAGGACAAACTGAAGACCTATCAGGATCGCTTTGATCAAGCCAAATACGCAGACCTGCTCGTGGAGCTGGAGGCGAGCTTGGCGAAGGCGCCATTCTGGTTCGATGGCCAGCGAATGGTCTGGGAGTGCTTGCAAGGGCTGAACGCGGAGATGGCGATGCGCGAAGTGGAAATTCACTTCGCGTTATTTATTCAGCGCCTGCCCGGCATCATCGAGCTACGTTTCCATAACGGCACCCCGTTCGCAGATCTGACCACTCGCGCCTGGATCAGTGCCAACGTCACGCCGCATCTGCAAACCTCCAGTTTGCCACGCAAGGTTGAAGCAACCGACACCCAATTGGCCTGGGAGTTGGCCCTGGAGGAAGTCCTGCCGATCTTGCACAAAGACGGCCTCAAGGCTGCCGTGCAGATACTCAAGCAAGGCCTGCAAAGCGCCCACGGCGGACGAGTTCGATTTTTCTGGCAATTTGCCCTGGCCCGGCTTTGCTTCGCAGCAAAGAAATACGAACTGGCCAAGACGCAACTCGAAGCCCTCGACCAAACACTACAGGACTCAGGCCTGCACGCCTGGGAACCCGATCTCGTGCTCGAAGTGCTGCATTTGCTGCATAGCTGCTGCGAGTTATTACCGCAAAACCATGCTGTGAGAGAGCGTAAAGAAGAGACTTATCGCAGGTTGTGCCACCTCGATCTCGAAGTGGTACTCGAATAGGCCCCAGGGCCACAACCGCAAGGAGAAAAGCCATGGCCAAAGAAGGCTCGGTAGCCCCCAAAGAACGCATCAACGTCACCTTCAAACCCTCCAATGGCGGTGCTCAGGAAGAGATTGAGCTGCCGCTGAAGCTGCTGGCAATCGGTGACTACACCCACCGCAAAGACGAACGCAAAGTCGAAGATCGCAAGCCGATCAGTATCGACAAAATGACCTTCGACGAAGTACTGGCCAAGCAAGAGTTGGAGCTGACACTGAGCGTACCGAACCGTCTTCAGGAAGAAGGCGACACTGAAGAACTGGCGGTGAAAGTACGCGTCAGCTCGATGAAGGACTTCAACCCAGCCTCGCTGGTCGAGCAAGTGCCTGAGCTGAAAAAACTGATGGAATTGCGCGACGCGCTGGTGGCCCTCAAAGGCCCGCTGGGTAATGCGCCTGCGTTCCGCAAAGCTATCGAAGGCGTTCTCGCCGACGACGAATCCCGCGGTCGCGTACTGGGTGAGCTGGGGTTGAACTCCGCCGCCCAGGACGCTTGAGTCCCCATCAGCCAAGGAAACCAACACGATGAGCAAGAGTGCATTGCAGCAGAAAACTACCGGGAACGGCGAATACAGCATTCTCGACAACATCATCGCTGAAACCCGTCTGACGCCGGACGACGAAGCCTACGACATCGCCAAACGTGGTGTGTCGGCCTTCATCGAAGAGCTGCTCAAACCGCAGAACAACGGTGAGCCGGTTAAGAAGGCCATGGTTGATCGCATGATCGCCGAGATCGATGCCAAGCTCAGCCGCCAGATGGATGAAATCCTGCATCACCCAGCGTTCCAGTCCCTGGAGTCGTCGTGGCGTGGTCTGCAGTTACTGGTTGATCGCACTAACTTCCGCGAAAACATCAAGATCGAAATTCTCAACGTCTCCAAAGAAGACCTGCTGGACGATTTCGACGATTCGCCGGAAGTGATGCAGTCTGGCCTGTACAAGCACATCTACACCGCTGAATACGGCCAGTTCGGTGGTCAGCCTGTTGGCGCAATTATCGCCAACTACTTCATGTCCCCAAGCTCGCCGGACGTGAAGCTGATGCAGTACGTGTCCAGCGTTGCCTGTATGTCTCACGCGCCGTTCATTGCTGCTGCCGGCCCGAAGTTCTTTGGCCTGGAAAGCTTCACCGGTCTGCCAGACCTGAAGGATCTGAAAGATCACTTCGAAGGCCCGCAATTCGCCAAATGGCAGAGTTTCCGCCAGTCGGAAGACTCCCGCTACATCGGCTTGACGGTGCCGCGGTTCCTCCTGCGTAACCCGTACGACCCGGAAGAAAACCCGGTCAAATCGTTCGTCTACAAAGAAACTGTCGCCAACAGCCACGAACACTACCTGTGGGGCAACACCGCCTATGCGTTCGGCACCAAGCTGACCGACAGTTTCGCAAAATTCCGCTGGTGCCCGAACATTATTGGCCCGCAGAGCGGTGGCGCGGTTGAAGACCTGCCTTTGCATCACTTCGAAAGCATGGGCGAAATCGAAACCAAGATCCCTACCGAGGTTCTGGTTTCCGACCGCCGTGAATACGAACTGGCTGAGGAAGGCTTCATCTCCCTGACCATGCGCAAAGGCTCCGACAACGCCGCGTTCTTCTCCGCGAGCTCGGTGCAAAAGCCCAAGCTCTTCGGCGTCAGCGCAGAAGGCAAGGCTGCAGAGCTGAACTACAAGCTCGGCACCCAACTGCCGTACATGATGATCGTCAACCGCCTGGCCCATTACCTGAAAGTGCTGCAGCGTGAGCAACTCGGTTCGTGGAAGGAGCGTACCGACCTGGAGCTTGAACTCAACAAGTGGATCCGCCAGTACGTCGCCGACCAGGAAAACCCAAGCGCTGAAGTCCGTGGTCGTCGTCCACTTCGCGCTGCCCAGATCATCGTCAGCGATGTCGAAGGCGTGCCTGGCTGGTACCGCGTCAGCTTGAACGTGCGTCCGCACTTCAAGTACATGGGAGCCGATTTCACCTTGTCGCTGGTTGGCAAGCTGGACAAAGAGTAAACGGAGCAGCTCATGACTGGATACGGCAGCCTTTTCGAACGCCTGGGTGGTGACGCGGACAAACGCGTCGGCTGGAGCCGCGAGGTTTCCGCCATGGCGTCCGTGGCTGCCCATCTGGCCAAGATGCTCAGCACCCGTGCGGGCAGCGTACAAACGCTGTCCGATTACGGGCTACCCGATCTCAATGACATGCGTCTAAGTCTGCACGACTCCCTGAGTCAGGCCCGTCTGGCCATCGAAAACTTCATCGAAGCCTACGAGCCACGCCTGAGCAATGTGCGTGTCATCTCCCTGCCGCGTGATCACGATCAGCTTCGCCTGTCCTTCAACATCGAAGGCCTGCTGGAAGTGCATGGTTTCAAGCGTCAGGTCAGTTTCGCCGCGTGCCTAGATGGCAGCGGCCAAGTCAAGGTCAGCTAATGAGACTCGAATGCCCTGACGTCCCAAAGGCAGCAAGCAAATAATCATGACCACAGTTAAAGCGCAGGGTTACCTGGACGGTGTTGTCGTGGGTGATTTATTCAGCCGTCTGGCATTTAGGACGTTTTGTTCATGAGCTCGAATACCAAGCAGGTACCCCGTGTCCTTTAACCACTATTACCAAAGCGAACTCACTGCACTTCGTCAGTTAGGTCGTCGCTTTGCCGAGCGTAGCCCGGCGTTGGCGCCTTTCCTCGGTCAAGCCGGACGGGATCCAGACGTGGAGCGATTGCTGGAGGGTTTTGCATTCCTGACCGGGCGTCTGCGTCAGAAACTCGATGACGAGTTACCGGAGCTCAGCCATTCTCTGATGCAACTGCTGTGGCCCAACTACATGCGGCCGCTGCCATCGTTCAGTATTTTGCAGTTCGGACCGTTGAAACGTTCTGGTCCGGCATTGATGGTCGAACGCGATACACCAGTGGAAAGCGTTCCGATTGATGACGTGCGTTGCCGATTTCGCACCTGTTATCCGACTGAAGTCCTGCCGTTGGACCTAACTGCGCTGAACTACTCGGTGAAGGGCGACGGTTCGCTGATGAGCCTGCGTCTGGAAATGAGCGCCGACGGGCACCTCGGTGAGCTGGAGTTGAGCCGCTTGCGACTGCACTTTGCCGGCGAGCGCTACATCAGCCAGATGCTGTACCTGAGCCTGTTGCGTAACCTGGAAGGCATCGAGCTGATCCCGCTGGACGGCGCCGGCAACCCCATTAATGGCGTCAACGGCACGCCAATGGCGTTCAAAATGCCCGGCGACCGCGTGCAGCCGGTGGGTTTTGCTGAAGAAGAAGCGTTGATCCCTTATCCGCTGAACACCTTCCGCGGTTATCGCTACCTACAAGAGTATTTTGCCTTTCAGGACAAATTCCTGTTTGTCGATATCAGCGGCCTGGACCTACTCAAGGCTTTGCCGGCATATATCCTCAAGCAGGTGCGCGGTCTGGAGTTGCGTTTCGACATTCGCAAGAGTGGAGTCCTGCGTATGCGTCCGACCCTGGACAACGTGAAGCTTCACTGTACGCCCATCGTTAATCTGTTCACGCACGATGCACTGCCGATCCGCCTTGACGGCAAGCAAGACGAGTACCTGCTGCTACCCGCCGAGTACGACCTGGAAAACTGCGGTGTGTTCTCGGTGGAAACCGTGACGGGCTGGAAACCTGGCGGCCTCGGTTATCAGGAGTATGTTCCGTTCGAGTCCTTCGAGCACGACCCCAGTTTCGACGTACCCAACAGCCGTCCTCACTACAGCATTCGCCAGCGCTCTTCCTCGCTGCACGAGGGCCTCGACACTTACCTGAGCTTCGGTATTCGCCACACCGAAGCCCAGGAAACCCTATCGGTCGAGCTGATGTGCACCAACCAGAACCTGCCGCGCAAGCTCAAGCTTGGCGACATCAGCCAGGCCTGCGAAGAAACGCCGGAGTTCCTGAGTTTCCGCAACATTACCCCTGCCACTTCGAGCTTCGCGCCGCCGCTGAATCATGACTTCCTCTGGAAGCTGATCAGCAACATGTCGCTTAACTATCTGTCGCTGGCCGACGTCAACGCGTTGAAGGTGATTCTCGAAACCTATGACCTGCCACGCTATTACGACCAACACGCTGAAAAAGTCAGCAAACGCCTGCTCGGCGGGCTCAAGTCGATCAAACATCAACACGTCGATCGATTGCACCGAGGGTTGCCGGTTCGTGGGCTGCGCACCGAACTGACCATCGACCCGCAAGGGTATATCGGTGAGGGCGACCTGTTCGTTTTCGCTTCGGTTCTTAACGAGTTTTTCGCGCTTTACGCCAGTCTCAATTCCTACCACGAGCTGCGGGTAAAAAGCACACAGGGAGAGGTGTACCAATGGACACCACGTATGGGCCTGCAACCGCTTCTTTAAGTGCACTGACCCGAGGCATACGCGAGTACTCGCTGTTTCAGGCCGTACTGTTGGTAGTTGACCGACTACGCGAAGCACACCCTCATCTCAGCCAAGACGATTTGTACGACCAACTGGAATTTCAGGCCAATCCCAGTCTGGGGTTCCCCGGCAGTGACCTTGATCGCGTTGAGTTCTTTCACGAGCACGGGCTGATGCGCGCGCGCCTGCGATTCAATTTGATCGGACTGGTTGGTTCTGGGTCACCGCTGCCGGCGTTTTACGCAGAACAGGCCCTGGGCGACAGCGAGGATGGCAACCCAACCCGCAACTTCCTAGACCTATTTCACCATCGCCTACAACGGCTGATGCTGCCGATCTGGAAAAAATACCGCTATCGCGCCAGTTTCGAGAGTGGTGCCCTCGACCCTTTTTCCTCTCAGCTGTTTGCCCTGATCGGCCTCGGCGGTGAAGAGATCCGGCGCGCCCAAGAGCTGAATTGGAAACGCCTGCTGCCGTATCTGGGCTTGCTCAGTTTGCGTGCGCATTCGGCTGCGCTGATCGAAGCGGTGCTGCGTTACTACTTCAAACACGCCGAACTGACCATTGAACAGTGCATTGAGCGCCATGTGGAAATCCTCGACGAACAGCGTAATCGCCTAGGACGAGCCAACTCCACGCTTGGTGACGACGTGGTGTTGGGGGAGACCGTACGCGATCGCAGCGGCAAGTTCCGGATCCACATCCGTGAGCTGGACTGGCAGCGCTTTCACGAGTTTCTGCCAATCGGTTTCGGCTACCAGCCGCTGTGTGCACTGGTGCGGTTCACCCTCCGTGACCCGCTCGATTACGACATTCGCCTGATGCTGCGCCACGAAGAAATTCGCGAACTGCGTATTGGTGAGCAAAACGCTTGTCGCCTGGGATGGACCAGTTGGCTCGGCCGCGAAAAAGCGGACGGTGTGGTGACTCTGGGTAGCAAAATTCATTAAGGACAGATGACAAATGATTAACGTAGACCTACAGCAACTCATCCAGGCGCTGGATGCCGAAACCCGTCGTGACCTGGAAAGTTCCGCCGAACGCTGTGTGGCTCGTGGCGGCAGCAAGATCCTCGTCGAGGACCTGCTGCTGGGTTTGCTGGAGCGTCCGCAAGGCTTGCTTGCCCGTGCGCTGCTGGATGCTGAAGTAGACGCTGGTGAACTCAGTGCAGCGCTGCAATCACGGGTCGAGCACAGCGCTTCGCGCAACCCGGTGTTCGCCCCGGAACTGGTGCAGTGGCTGCAAGACGCCTTGCTGGTTGCCAACCTTGAACTGGGCCAGACCCAGGTCGAACAGGCTGCACTGATTCTCGCGTTGCTGCGTAACCCGATGCGCTACGCCGGCAGTCGCTACCAACTGTTGCTGGCCAAATTGAATATCGACCGCCTGAAAGAGTTCGCTTTATCCCGGAAAGAGCCGTCGGCCACCGGTAAATTGAACGTGTCGAGTGAGTTCCTGCTGCAACGCTTTACCCACAACCTGACCCAGCAGGCCCGCGACGGCAAACTCGACCCGGTGTTGTGCCGCGACGGCGCGATCCGGCAGATGGTTGACATCCTTGCTCGGCGACGCAAGAACAACCCGATTGTTGTTGGCGAAGCTGGCGTCGGTAAAACGGCCATCGTCGAAGGCCTGGCCTCGCGTATTGCTACTGGTGAAGTGCCGCAAGCGTTGAAAGGCGTCGAATTGCTGTCTCTGGACATGGGTCTGTTGCAAGCCGGCGCCAGCGTCAAAGGGGAATTCGAACGTCGCCTAAAAGGTGTGATTGATGAAGTCAAAGCGTCGCCGAGGCCAATCATCTTATTCATCGACGAAGCCCATACCTTGATAGGTGCGGGCGGCAATGCCGGTGGCTCTGACGCCGCCAACCTACTTAAGCCAGCGTTGGCCCGAGGAGAGTTACGCACCATCGCTGCGACTACCTGGGCTGAGTATAAAAAGTACTTTGAGAAAGACCCTGCCCTGGCCCGTCGATTCCAGCCAGTGCAACTGCACGAACCGACCGTCAGCGAGGCGGTGACCATTCTGCGTGGCCTTGCTCAGGTTTATGAGAAGAGCCACGGTATCTATTTACGTGATGACGCGGTGGTCGCCGCTGCCGAGTTGTCCGCTCGTTACCTGGCGGGTCGTCAACTGCCGGATAAAGCCGTCGACGTACTGGACACCGCCTGCGCTCGTGTGCGCATCAGCCTCGCAGCCGCTCCGGAAAGCCTGGAACGGCTGCGTGGTGAGCTGGCAGAGGGTGGCCGCCAACGTCAGGCCCTGCGCCGCGATGCCGAGGCCGGCTTGCTGATCGACCACGAAGCGCTGGATGCGCTGGAAGAACGTCTGGAAGAAGCTGAAACCAAAATGGTCACGCTGGAAACCCTCTGGACCGAACAGAAAACATTGGCTGAGCATCTGTTGGATCTGCGCCAAAAATTGGCCAAGGCCCGTGAAGCCGCCAACGTTGTGGTCGAAGAAGACGTTGAAGACACCTTAGGCGAAGCTCAAAGCGTCGAAACCCTGGAAGCTGCACTCAACGAAACTCACAAAGCCCTGACCGAGTTGCAAGTCAAAGAGCGACTGGTGAGCTTCGAAGTCTGCCCGCGGCTTGTGGCTGAGGTGGTCAGTGCCTGGACCGGCGTACCGCTGGCGCAACTGGCCCGTGAGCACAATGCCAAGGTTGCCAGCTTCGCTACTGACCTGCGTACCCGCATTCGTGGTCAGGAACAAGCCGTTCACGCCCTTGATCGCTCGATGCGCGCTACCGCCGCCGGCCTGAACAAGCCCGATGCGCCCGTGGGGGTGTTCCTGCTGGTTGGCCCAAGTGGCGTCGGCAAGACCGAAACGGCATTGGCCCTCGCTGATTTGTTGTACGGCGGTGATCGTTTCATCACCACCATCAACATGTCCGAATTCCAGGAGAAACATACCGTTTCGCGCCTGATCGGTGCGCCACCAGGCTACGTCGGCTATGGCGAGGGCGGCATGCTCACCGAAGCGGTGCGCCAGAAACCGTATTCCGTCGTGCTGCTCGATGAAGTCGAGAAGGCCGACCCGGACGTGCTCAACCTCTTTTACCAAATCTTTGACAAGGGCGTAGCCAACGACGGCGAAGGGCGCGAGATCGATTTTCGCAATACGCTGATTTTGATGACCTCTAACCTGGGCAGCGACCACATCAGCGAACTCTGCGAAAACGGCGCACGGCCATCGGCTGAAGTCCTCGAACAAACCATTCGCCCGGTGCTGAGCAAGCACTTCAAACCGGCACTGTTGGCGCGGATGCGTGTGGTGCCCTATTACCCGGTCGGGGGGCAGGTGCTACGCGAACTGATCGAAATCAAACTCGATCGTTTGGGCGAGCGCCTGAACCGTCGTCAACTCGACTTCACTTATTCACAGCACCTCGTCGACCACCTGGCCGAGCGCTGCACCCAAAGCGACAGCGGCGCGCGCCTGATCGACCATTTGCTGGACCTGCACGTGCTGCCGTTGGTGGCTGACCGTTTGTTGGACGCGATGGCCACTGGCGAAAGCCTCAAGCGTGTGCACGCAACGCTTGACGGCAACGCCAGCGTGATCTGCGAGTTCGCCTGAGGTGGGTGTGATGTTCAGTCAAGTGCCGCAACCGCTGGTCTATGCCGAAGCCTTACTTGCGCAGTTCGCCAGCCTGTCGCGAGCGACGGATGGAACTGCGCTGCTGGGTGACTTCGTGCGCGGTCTGGCCGAGCTCAGCGGGTGTGAATTGGCACAACTGTACCTGCTGGACGCTACCCACACCTGTCTGGAGATGAATGCGGAGTGCCTCAATGGCAACCTGCAACCCCGTGAAACGGCTAGCTTGCCAGCGGACTACAACGGCGAGCAACTGCTGCAATTTGCTCTGTGCCAGAACCGCGTAGTGTTCATTAGTGAATTGAGCGGCAGTCTGCACGAGACCAGTTTTCTGCCGAGCCAGGCGAGGCCGTGGCAGTCACTGCTGTGCGTGCCGCTGGTCAATCAGCAGAAATCTGTGGAAGGGTTATTGCTGTGTGCCAGCCATCAGCACATCGAACTGCAAGGCTTCGCCGATTCGTTTGGTCGACTTGGCTCGTTCGTGCTGGGCCATTTGCATTTGCTGCAGCGTTTACGATGGCCGAGCGGCAGCGCATCGCCGGCACCGCTCGCCGCTCCGAGCGCCAGCGGTTATGGCCTGACGGGTAAAAGCGTAGCCATGCGTCAGGTCTATTCGCTGATCAGCAAAGTTTTGCAC
>Ga0247804_10001330_pt1 | contig 11466 bp, 8 predicted proteins | sample UWRJL029104C1_FD_181142 | JGI IMG/M metagenome (GOLD analysis project Ga0247804, IMG submission 181142) | Plant litter microbial communities from Arlington Agricultural Research Station in Wisconsin, United States - UWRJ-L029-104C-1 | ecosystem: Environmental > Terrestrial > Plant litter >...
TACGCATAAACGTCACCCATTGTCGGTGGTGTCGCTTTTGTTGTGCAAAGCTTTTTGAGTCGAGTTTTTTCTTGCCTTTAGCCATTATTGTCGATAACTTCCCTGAGACTGATCCCCTGTTATTTTTCCGCCCTCAATTGTAATCACACGTCGCTTCAATTTATTTACGATATCAACGTTGTGAGTCGTTAAGAGCACCGTCGTCCCGTACTTATTGATCTTTTCAAGCAAACGAACGATGTCCCAGCTGTGTTTCGGGTCAAGGTTTCCCGTTGGCTCATCGGCAATAAGGATCTTTGGCTGTCGCACAACCGCACGAGCAATCGCGACACGTTGACGTTCACCACCAGAGAGCTGGTTCGGGAATTGCTTCTCTTTACCGGTGAGCCCTACAAGGTCAATCACCTTCGGGACGGTGTTCTTAATCTCACGACTCGTCATACCGGCGATCTCGAGTGCAAAGGCAATGTTTTCAAACACAGTTCGCTGAGGAAGCAGTTTAAAATCTTGAAAAACGACACCAATCTTGCGGCGAAGCATTGGAATCTGAGAATCCTTTAACGTGTCATAGTCGATACCACCAACAACAATCTTGCCACTGGTTGGTTTTTCTTCACGGGTGAGGAGTTTTAGCAGGGTTGATTTACCGGCGCCAGAGGTACCAACAATGATGACAAACTCTCGGGGTTCAATAAAGAGGCTCAGCCGATTTAACGCCGGCGTACTGTCTTTTCCGTATGACTTTGTTACCCTGTCTAATAGAATCATTACTAGTGCTAGTATAGCATAAACGTAGGCGGAATAAAGTGGTTATTGGGCCGAAGGAGCTTCCAAAAAAGCTTCTATAAATCCGTTTAAATCACCGTCTAATACGCCTTGCGCATTGTTGGTTTCATGTTTAGTACGTGTATCTTTAACAAGCGTATACGGGTGCAGGACGTAATTTCGAATCTGGCTCCCCCAGTTTGCTGACTCACCCGCCTGTAGGTCGATAATCGAGCTTGCATGTTGTTCCATGCGTAGTTGTGCGAGCTTCGAGCGCAATATCTTCATAGCCGTTTCTTTATTCTGAAGCTGCGAGCGCTCATTCTGAATCGCAACAACAATACCAGTTGGAATATGCGTCACGCGAACTGCACTATCGGTTGTATTGACCGACTGGCCACCGTGGCCTCCCGCTCGGTACACATCAATCTTAAGGTCTTTATCTTCAATCGCAACTTCTTCGGGTGAATCAATCTGCGGAAGTATTTCGACTAATGCAAAGCTCGTTTGGCGAAGGTTGTCGCTATTAAATGGGCTGAGCCGCACCAATCGGTGCACACCATGTTCGCTTCGGAGCTTGCCGTATGCAAACGCCCCTACTACTTCAATGACGGCTGATTTAAGTCCGGCTTCTTCGCCCTGTGATCGTTCGATAATCGATACCGACATATCAGCACGTTCTGCCCAGCGGAGGTACATTCGCTCCAACATTTCAGTCCAGTCCTGTGCATCAGTCCCGCCGGCACCAGCACTCAGACGCAAAATCGCGTTATGGTCATCAAATTCGCCGTCGAACAATAAGTCTTTTCGAAGTTGGGCGAATTCTTTTTCGAGTGCGATTATTTGGCCCTCAAACTCACCAAGGAGGCTGTCGTCGTCGAGATCCATCAGTTCAACAATATCGTTCGCCTGCGCCCGAAGCGTGAGCCAAGGGTCAACCAGTGATTTGATCGCTGCAAGTTGTTTGCTTTTTGCCTGTGCCGAGGTTGGATTATTCCACACCTCAGGCTGGGCAAGGTCGTACTCAAAGGCCTCTATCTCTGCTTGCTTTTCGGTAATTCGAAGTCGCTCAAGTGCGGCTTCGATTTGCGAAGCAAGTTCATTAATACGTTTTACCAGAGGTTGCATACGGTCTATTGTAACAGCTTAGTCGACGAGCTGCGTCCACGGCTGCGATGGATAGGTTTTCATATAGTCGAATGTGGCCTCTGGGACGACGAAAGAAAGTGTCTCGTACTCACCCTTGCTCTGCGCGACGTGGTACGCATAACGAAGCTCGTCAATCTCGCCAATACACTCAAAAGGTTTCATAACTCCATCAATGCCAAGAAGTCCTTTAAACGTTTCCTGGAGCATTGGCTTGGCGAAAAGATCTTGGCCAGCAAAAAGACTCTTTAGGTCTTCTGCATCAACGAACGGCGCAAATAACAAATACGAATTCGCACACTTTGGGCACTCGCCGCACCAGTGGAGTTCTGAGTTATCCGCACCCTGTGCGTAGTTCGCGCGGTTACACGAACTAAACCGGTGACCGTATGTGTCCCAAGCGTACTCGACAAATAATTCGGCAACACGCAGTTCGCTGAGCTGACGCAGTGGCGACCCGATAAATAAATTCGTCGCAACGTAGCGCTCGACGTATTCTTGGAATAGCTGTTCTGCCTCCCACGTTTTTGACCATTGATGCGTGACGGCAAGGTCACCGATCATCGCATGCGGTTCTTCCCCTTCATGCGCAATCGATACTAAAATCTGGTCCCTATCAAGTAAGATCGCCTGAATCAATGCGAGACTTTGTACGATATACGTCACTGGTACGTGACCATTTTTACCGCCTTCAGCTGCTGCTTTTTGCAGTGCATCTTTATCAATTGCTCGACGAGTCGTCACAAGCGGAGCACCTAATTCATCGATGACCGCTGGGTGATGGTCGGACGAGCTCACATACCAAGCGGTAAACGGCATCTTCTGACTACGTAAAATACTCGCAGTAAGCAACGAGTCTTTGCCGCCACTTTGAAGCGCAAGTCGCCCTTCGCCTTTATATTCAGGAGGACGAGTAGACTCAGTTGACGATGCAACAAAATTCGCAAGATCGCCACGCGCCAGATTATTTTCGAAAGCGAACTGGCTCAACCCTTCACCGTACACTTTGTTTAAAAAGTGAGCTTGCCATTCATCAATAGCAAACCCTTCGAGTCCAATGTACGACGTGGGAAACGTTTTGAAATATGATGTTCCGATAACAAAAAAAGCTAGTCTTAGCGCATTGTCGAGCACGACTTCATCGTAGGCAGTAGCCGGCTTCTCGTACTGAATAACTTCCTGAAAAGCTCGGCCGTCATCAAATCGATAACGGAACGTTGCTTCGCCTGAATCGGTGTTGAACTCGTAGCTATCAAAAATAAACTGGCTCATAGCGACATCACAATACTTCTGAATTGATCGCCGCGGTCATAAAAGTCCCTAAACATATCAAAGCTAGCACACCCAGGGCTAAGTAGAACGATGTCACCAGCAGCTGCTCGGTCTCTTGTATATTCAACAATCTCTAGCATCGTTTTTGCATCAAGTACGGTGACGGTTGTTCCACTTTCATTTTTAGAGAATAAGTCCTTCAGCGCTTCTCGGTACTCACCAATCAACACAACCTCTTTAACATTGTCATGAGCAGCAACTGTACCGATGAGCTCTGTAAAATCAGACCCCTTATCAATACCACCGACGATAACAATCTCTGGATCAGTAAAGGCGTTTATTGCCGCAACGGTCGCGGCAGGCGCAGACGAGAAACTGTCGTTATAGTACGTCACTCCGTCTAATTCACGGACGCGCTCAAGGCGGTGTGGCAATCCTTCAAATGACTCAAGTCCCCTCGCAATATCGTCATCGCTGACATGAAGGTATTTCGCGACAGAAATAGCCGCGCAGGCGTTTTCGATGTTATGTTTACCTGGTACTTGCATCACAGAAGTTGAACAAATAATGTGTTCGCCCACCATAAAGTGACCGTCTTGCTCATACGCACCCCCGTCAGCGGCAATACCGTATCGACGCATAGGTGCATTTGGATTCGACAAGGCGATCAGGCGCGCATACTCATTTAACGGATGATAGATACACAGATCGTCCGCAGTTTGGAAGCGACGAATGCCACCCTTAGCCGTCACGTAGTCTTCCATATCGATATGGACGTTAAGGTGATCAGGTTCGATCCCAAGGACGACCGCAACATGCGGCGATCGTTCGATGTCCCATAGCTGGAAGCTCGACATTTCGAATACGACAATATCAGATGCGTTAATATCATCGAGTGCACCGAGTGCAGCTGTACCGATATTACCAAGTAGGTGCACTTTCTTACCGGCTGCCTCAAGAATAGAGGTAATCATACTCGAAGTCGTGCCCTTACCTTTTGTTCCAGTCACACCAACAATAGGTGCCGGGCACTGCAGAAAGAATTCATTCGTTGCCGTCCAGATCTTACCATCAGTGCGGATCTTGTGCGGTGCAAGCCCTGCAGTTCGCACGACGATGTCAAACCCATCAAGCCGTTCAAACGCATCGGCCCCGAGAATTGTCAGAGCACCCTCGGGAATAGGAAGGTCAGGGACCTCTTTTTGGTCTACGATCGTTACTTCATTTTCGGGATTTTTAGACCAGTATGCATAGTTTGCTTCACCCTCGCGCCCATACCCAGCAATTGCAATCTTCATATGCTTATACTACCCCTCTTTGAGTGCTTTTGCGAATAGATCGTAATGTTTCTTAAGCTCTGCCTTGCCGATATTACCAATACCCCCGAAAGACCATACGCCACTTGTTAAGAATTCGTGAGCCAAAGACTTAATCTCTTCCTCTGTCGTCCCCTTAATGAGCGCAGGCATACTGTTCACGTAGTCAATCGTATCGTAGTCGTAATACATATCACTATACCAACCTGCGAGTGCACGGACGGTCTCGGTACCCATTTGCATTGCGCCAAGTCGATATTCTTTCGCCTGATCTAACTCGGCCTTACTAATACCCTCAGTGCTAACAATCTTCAGCTGTTTAATAATGAGTTCAAAAAGCTCTTTCGCGTTATCAAAACTCACCTGTCCGCCAAGCCCGAATTCACTGATGCCGTTGGGCCCAGTCCCACACCAAGATCCCATGCCGTAACAAATGCCACGTGATCGTGCAGTACCCCAGATACGCGAGTGCATCGTATCGGTCAAAATATGTGTCAGGACGTTCATAGCCCGAAGTTCACGACGAGTCAGTGGTCGATTCAAGAAGAAATATATGTTGAACGAAAGATTTGGAAGTTCCGAGCGCTTAACATGGACAAGCCCTGTTGATTGGTACTTCTCCATTCCAAGTGGGAGCTGCTTACCGTCCGGTAATTTCCAGCCTTCAAGGCGCTTGATAATCGCCTTACGGTGCTTTTTAATATCCCCTGCAAAGACAAAACGCATGTTTTTGAGTGTATGTGTTCGTTTGTAGTGATCTTTGATGTCACGAAGTGTCACTGCATCAATTGTCTCGAGCTCTTCTGGGTCATACCAACGCTCAAGGCCAGCTTCACGCATAATGCGTTGCCATAGAATGCGACCATGATCATTTGCGTACCCAATAATCTCTTCTCGTACATTGCCCTTTTCTGTATCGAGGATCGCTTGAGGGTACTTCGGCTTCGTAATCGCAAGCTCCTGAAGATCTAAGATACGATCCCACTCCATAAGCGCCGCATCGGCCGTATAGACCATATCGGTGCTCCCCGTCCAGGCATTTGAATACGCACCATTCTTTGAAAACTCTTGGCTAAATGCCTCGAGTGAATCAAATTTCTCGTTCGGGCCAAATGACATATGCTCGAGAATATGCGCGACCTGACTAATACGCTTGTCTTTGGCGTAATTATTCCCCGCGCGAAACTGCACTTCGTAACGAACCGACGTAGTGCCCGGTACATGAATCAATAACCCTTTTGCCCCGTTCTTTAGCTGTACTTCTTCGACGGTGTGCTTTAAAGGCATGTGTTATTCTCCAAACAGTGTTTCTAGGCGATTATTAAGTTCAACGAGCTCTTCACGGTCACCGTTGCTCACCGCAGCGAGCACCCATGTGTTTGCCTGGATAAAGCTTTGTGCGGTTGCGATAATTTTTTCGCGCGTTACCTTGCGAATGCTGTCGGGGACTTTTGTGTAGTCTTTAATAAAGTCATCGGCGAAGTAGCGGTTTGTGTAGAATCCGCTAATCTGCGAAACGGTTTGCGCACCCATTTGGTAGCGTCCAAGACTAAATGATTTGGCTGCTTCAATTTCTTGGTCAGTAAGCTTACCGTCGAGTACGGCTTTAATTTCTTTCGCAATGATTTCAAAAAGTTCTGGTGCGGTGTCGTGATTTACTTGCCCAGAGATATCCCACGCACTGTCATAAAACCCTGCGCCCGTGTACGAACCGACACTATATGCGAGCCCTTTAGAGCGAGCTTTACCAAAAATACGCGAGTGCGTTGTCCCCGTAAGGATATGGTTAAGATTTTGCATTGCATCGAGCTCTTCGTCGGTAAGTTCGCGCGGGACACTCAACGTCCAACCGAACGTCAAGTTTGTCGCGTCCTTACGACGAATCACAGTTGGGTTACCACTGCTCAGTTCGTCCTTAGGTACATCGAATCGTTCACCATCAGGAAGTTCAAAAGCTTCTAGCTGGCGAAGGATTTCAGTTTTGCGCCCACGGAGTTTACCGGCAATGACAAATCGCATATTGCGTGTCGTATGTGTTCGTCGGTGATGTTCGCGGATATCTGCAAGTGTCACATTACTGATGGTCGAAAGTGCCTGACGATACGTCAGAACATCTTCACCAAGGAGCTGCTGCACACGTGGCCACAAAATACGGTGATGGTCGTTAAGATAGTTCGTCAGTTCGCTGCGAACATTCCCTTTTTCGGCATCGAGTTCTTTTTCGTTAAATCGTGGCTGACAAATACTGAGTTTTTGAAGTTCGAGAATTCGATCCCATTCAAAATCTGCACAGTCAGCCTCATACACCATCGAAAGATCAGTCGTATAGGCGTTGTGATACGCGCCGTTCTTAGTAAATTCAGACTCAAAGGCGTGCTCGGATTTAAAGCGTGCATTTGCGCCAAACGCCATGTGCTCCATAATATGAGCGACCTGGTCAATGTCTTTGCTTTTTGCATATCGATTCCCGGCTCGGAAGTGAAATTGCATGCTCATGACGGTGGCGCCAGGGACATTAATCAATAGGCCACGGGCGCCATTTTTAAGTTTCACTTCTTCAACGGTATGATGCATAAACGAGTCTCACTACTTACAGATTTTTATTTGCGGCCAGTTTTTCGGTTCTGACGTTGGGATTTTTTCTTCTTACGAGCTTGGTTCTTCTTTTGATTAGCTTCGGCGTGTGAGCCGGCTTTCTTGATGTTAAAGTCATCGTCACGATTCGCGTTACCAGAGGTAATTTCGTTCACACCCTTCTCTACTGCCTGTTCGGCAAGTCGAGTCAGTTCAGTTTCGTGGTCTTCTTGGGCACGAGCAAGTGCATCACGGGCAGTCACGTGCATGATTGCACGAAGTACTTCGTCACGGAGCGTTGCCTGAAGGCTCGTAAAGAGTTTCTGTGATTCACTACGGTACTCAACAAGTGGGTCACGCTGTCCAACACTTCGCCAGTGAATACCGTCACGAAGGTGCTGCATGTTCTCAAGGTGTTGCATCCACAAAGTATCAAGGACTTGTAGGTACACTTCACGCTCAACCTTACGTAGCACTTCTGATTCGAGTTCGTCTTCTTTTGTCTTGTAGAGCTTCGTGACTTCCTTAAGAGCAAGTTCAAAACGAGCTTTGTCGTTCTTTTCGCCGCCGATAGCCTTCAAACGTTTCTCGCCAATTGGGAATACTTCAGCGAATGAGTCATCAAATGCTGGGTTGTTTTTTGCTGGAAGAACAGTCAGTTCGCGAACCTTCGATTCGATCAGTGTTTCAACTTCACCCTTAATGTTTGCGCCTTCAAGGATCTTGCGACGAATTGTATAAACAACTCGACGGTGTCGGTTAATCACGTTGTCATACTGGACGACGTTTTTACGAATATCAAAGTTAAATCCTTCAACACGCTTTTGCGCAGCTTCAAGTGTTTTTGAAACCATCTTGTGTTGGATTGGTGTTTCGTCATCCATGCCGATACGTCCCATAAGTGCCGCAATACGGTCACCCTGGAAGATACGCATGAGGTCATCTTCGGTCGAGACGTAGAACTGTGTGACACCAGGGTCACCTTGACGTCCACCACGACCACGGAGCTGGTTGTCGATGCGTCGTGATTCGTGTCGTTCTGAGCCGATCACGACGAGCCCACCGAGCTCAATAACGCCTTCACCGAGCTTAATGTCAGTACCACGACCAGCAATGTTAGTTGCAAGTGTCACAGCACCCTTTTCACCAGCTTTTTCAACAATGGCTGCTTCGCGTTCATTGTTCTTTGCGTTAAGAATTTCGTAAGGAATCTTTGCCTTGTCGAGCCAATCAGCGATCAACTCGTTCTTTGCAATCGATGCAGACCCAACAAGAACAGGACGTCCTTGTTTGTGATATTCAGCAATCGCATCAGCAATCGCCTTCAACTTTGCTTTTTCAGTCCTAAAGATCAAGTCTTGCTTGTCGTCACGCTGAACTGGTCGGTTTGAAGGAATCTGGACAACATCAAGGCTGTAGATCTGTTGGAATTCTTCTGCTTCTGTAAAGGCAGTACCGGTCATACCAGAGAGTTTCTTATAGAGGCGGAAGTAGTTCTGGAACGAAACAGTCGCAAGTGTCATGCTTTCTTGAAGCACAGGCACCTTCTCTTTTGCTTCAATCGCTTGGTGAAGTCCTTCGTTGTAACGACGACCTTGCATCAAACGACCCGTAAACTCATCGACAATAATCACTTCACCGTCTTTACTCACAACGTAATCTTTGTCGCGCTTAAAGAGTGTCTCGGCACGAAGTGCTTGGTCAAGGTGATACACAGAACGAACGTATTCTGGACTGTACAAGTTTTTTACACCAAGCAGGCGCTGCACTTTATCAACACCTTCGTCTGTAAGAGCGACCATCTTGCGCTTTTCGTCGAGCGTAAAGTCTGCTGGGGTCAGTTTCGCAGCTACCTTCGCAAATTGAATGTAGCTCTCTGGATTTTCAGCAGCAGGTGCACTAATAATAAGTGGTGTACGCGCTTCATCAATAAGAATCGAGTCCACCTCGTCAACGATCGCGTAGTGCAGGTCGCGTTGGCGAAGCAAGTCGACTTCGTTCACCATGTTGTCGCGGAGGTAGTCGAATCCAAATTCATTGTTTGTTCCGTATGTAATGTCAGCAGCATACGCTTCTTTACGCGTTGCAGGACGGAGCTTCTTCATTCGAGGATCATCGTGTACCGAGTTGTCGTAGGTTGGGTCAAAGATAAATGACGCATCACCAACAATAATTCCCGTACTAAGGCCAAGGAAGTGATACAGCTCACCCATCCAGCCAGCGTCACGCTGTGCAAGATAGTCGTTAACGGTAATGACGTGCACACCTTTGCCTTCAAGTGCATTGAGATAGACAGGGAGGGTTGCGACAAGTGTCTTACCTTCACCAGTCTTCATCTCGGCAACACTGCCCTCATGAAGCACCATTCCACCAACAAGCTGGACATCAAAGTGACGCATCCCTAGGACGCGGTCACTGGCTTCACGAACAAGTGCAAATGCATCAGGAAGAATCGTATCAACAGATTCGCCCTTTTTCTGAAGACGCTTCTTGAGCACTTCAGTTTGCTTTTTAAGATCGCTCTTTGAAAGTTTCTTATATTTGTCACCAAGTGCATTCACTTGGACGACTTTTTTCTGTAATCGCTTTAGCGTTTTCGCTTGCGGATCACCAAAAATCTTAGTAAGCGCACCCTGCCTCGTTATCATATACCCCGCCTTTCAGGAAATTTCTCAGTCTCGTTGCTTTTGAGTATTATTATACGATTTTACAGGGTATTGAACAAGGATTTTCTAGAGTTCTGCGAGAGATCCCGAGCGCTTTAAGCGACCGAGTACCCTACGGTTCCCTAGGTGGCCAACTGATGCCTGTTTATACTTACGCATTTGCGTAATCAATTTTGCCTCAACAATATCGATTGCCGCCATCATATTCACCGTAGAATCTTTAGCGGTCATACGCTTTTCAGGCACATTAATAATAACCTCGGCCTCGTACTTATTGCCGTGGTCGCGATTCACCTGTTTTAGTTTTACATCCGCCGTAACACTCTTTCGAGCGTGACGCGGCAAGTAGCGATCAAGTTTTGCTATCTTTCGCATGACATACTTTTTAGTATTCTCGCTTACCTCATATTTGACGCCGGCGATATCAATTGATCCGATCATACATCCCTCCGTTTCCGCTAGGTTGATACTCTTATTATAGCACTTCGCGGCCAGCAAGGTACGGACGCAATGCCTCCGGAACAGTCACAGTTCCGTCCTGGTTCTGGTAGTTTTCGATAATTGCAATCATTGCACGACCCAAGGCAAACGCTGTTGCATCATTGGTGTGAATAAGCTCTAAATCGCCTGAATCACGGCGAACACGCGTCTGTAGGCGACGAGCTTGGTAGTCAGTCATGTAGTCAGCGGTGTGTGTCTCGCGGTACTGGTTCTGTCCAGGAAGCCATGCCTCCATATCAATACCTCGTGCATTCGGCTTACCGATATCAGCAGTACACTTTTGGATCACGCGGTACGGAAGTCCGAGTTGCGCAAGCAAGTATTCTTGGATCGCCACCATTAATAGGTGTTCGTTAAGTCCATTCTCACCCACCGTAAAGCTCTCAAGTTCGAGTTTATCGAACTGGTGCATGCGAAGGATTCCTTCCATGTCTTTACCATAGGTACCAGCTTCGCGGCGGAAGCTCGTTGCATAGCCAAGATAGCGAATTGGAAGCGCCGCTTCGTCGAGAATCTCGTCGGCATGCATACTTCCCATCACGTGCTCAGCACTCCCTTGTAGCCATAGGTCGTCGTTCTCGAGCTTGTATCGGTCATCCCGAGGCTCAAGACGATCCATCGCATCGTAAAGTTCTGTGCGAATCATAAGTGGCGGTAGGACGGGCGTAAACCCTTTCGTCGAAACATCGAGGTTAGCATCAGCGGCAATCTTAGCAAGTGTTTCTTCACTACTGACGGTATCAATAACAAACTGCACAATCGCAAACTGTAGTCGCACTAAATCACCCTTAATATAGGCAAACCGGCTACCGGCTACTTTTGCAGCACGCTCTTTGTCGAGCCAGCCTCGTTCGTTTGCGATATCAGCATGGTTTCGTGGCTCAAAATCAAATATTGTTGCCTCGCCTACAATTTTCGAAACCACATTCTCGTCTTCAGTCGCTCCAACAGGAACATCCTCTGATGCCATGTTTGGAATAGATTTTAAGATAGCCGTAAACTCAGCATCTAATACTGATAGGGTTGGCTCTTTCTCGGCAAGCTCAGATTTGATCTGCTTGCCTTCTTCGATAACCGAAGGTTCGGGCACGCCACCCTTCATTTTTGATGAATTCAGGTTTCGACGCTCACGGAGCTCATCGACTTGCGCCGATAGTTCTCGTTTCTGCGCATCTTTTTCAAGTAATGTTGCAACACTGACGTCATAGCCTTTACGGCGTGCGTTT
>Ga0247804_10001331_pt1 | contig 11464 bp, 11 predicted proteins | sample UWRJL029104C1_FD_181142 | JGI IMG/M metagenome (GOLD analysis project Ga0247804, IMG submission 181142) | Plant litter microbial communities from Arlington Agricultural Research Station in Wisconsin, United States - UWRJ-L029-104C-1 | ecosystem: Environmental > Terrestrial > Plant litter >...
ATGACGACAGTGATGTGGAATTACAAAGTATAGGTCTGGATCTCAACGAACGTCTTCGCGCTGCTGCTGCTTCACGGGAAGCTGGAGATCCTGCCACCGTCATGGACGAGGAGTGGGAGCAATGGCTCAAGGACGCAGTTGAGGCTGGAGGTATACCATTTCTATCACCTAATGCTAATATCGAGGGCACAAGACCTGCCGCCGATTCTCCAGCCATCCACCCCAGAATTCTTAACGCAGCACGCTTAGGACAATGGCAACAAATTCCAGAATTTCTCCACAACATGGTCAGACAGAATATTGAGGCACATAATCGTCGAGTAGAAAATACACCACCAGTTCCTTCAGCTTCTACTGCCTGGAGCGCCGCCACAGTCGCATCGGTCACTTCAAGACCCAGTCTCAGCCCACGCGCAAGAGATATCTCAGTAGCCACTGCCGCTAGACGTCTAGACCGCTCAGCCATCAACCGTCTGGATAGCAATTTCACAGAACAGCTTTTGCGTCGACCTGTTCCTCCTTTGCCATCAAACACAGGTCCTGGTATGACCTCTGGTGTTTCCGCCCGTCGACATCTACCATGGGTCAACCGGACGCACAACTCGTGAACTTTCAAAGATGCGATGGATGATGAATATTACTGGAGGAATATGGAAAGTTACGAGGCATGATTCAGTGTAAAAAGCGGTGTCTTGGCAGGATTTCCTAGTTTCTTTTTTGGCAGCGCCATATACCATTTGCTTAATTTGTTCATAAACGGGAGAGATTGTTTTAGCATGGCGTTACATAGCGGTGCGTTTTTATAAATCCTCTTCCATTAGCCTTGGGAAGATAGGTATGGAGGGATGGATGGGCTCGAATGGGAAACATATAAAAGAGAGGAGGGAAGACGGGCTTATCAACATGGCATGGAATTTTATCATTTATGGCTACAATAGCATCTGTTAGAGCGTCTAAGACGTGTGGATGGGGTGGTCTTGCTTTGAGTTGCAGTAAGTGGAGGAAAAGCATGAAATATTTAGCATAAAGTAGGGATAAGTGTGGATTAATGAGCGATGACATACAATATGAGTCTCCCACGAAGCCATCATGACTGTAGTGATGGCGAAGATATCATCTCCTCTAACTCTGGAAAAGCAAACTGCATACTCAACACGTTCTAACCTAAAGACTGTCACGTAAAACACAATATAGAAAACAAGTCTTCACAATGTCAACCACTCATGTTGCAACATAGGACACTTCCGGAAGAGGCCAAATAGCACGAAGCAGGACCAGAGGATTCATTGGGAATTGCACGAAAATCCACTTCCATCCGCGGGACTGCGAAATACACTTTCACGCAATGACTGCAAAAAGGTTTTGCGATTTGTGACAACTTATTGAATACTTATTTTATAATGTATCATTGGGGTATACACTTTGCCAACGCCAAATATACAAGTCCGGAACTCCGTAGCCCACGTTAACGTTAACGTTCAATCATGACCTCTAATCTACTTTTCCATATGACTCCACTCCGGGACATCGGCTATACGCTGCCACATGTATTTCTCAAGCTTATTGGCACTTTTGGCGTAGGGTGTGGTCTCGTTATTGTACTTGCGACAGTTATCGAAAATTAATTTGGCATCGTGTACAAACTCCTCCGGCGTACTGTAGTTATCGGCTTCAAGCTTGGTTTCCATGGCTGCTCAGGTTAGTACATGAGATTTTATGAATTATGATCTAGAGAAAATGACTGGAAGGGCTGTAAGAGATAACATACTGCTGAGGTCCATTGGTTGCTTGATAACTTCGTAATAGTCTGCAACATCATCTCGAGATACGGGGTGTAGGAATGGCCATGAAGAATTGTGGTTTTGCATGTCGTTTAGTAAGTGTAGTAGTTGGTTGTAATTCGGTCCGTGGCGTGGTTGACGTGCAAGTTCGTCCATATCAGGAGACCAGCCAGACGCTCGAATAGCTTCGACTGTCATCGGATCTATCTTGCAAACACCGCTCTTCCATTGCTTCGGCGGCTGATGAACAACATGGTTTTGACTGAAGGCAGCAATCTTGGCGTGCACAGTTTCCTTTTGTTTTAGCAACATCTTGCCCATTTCCAAATAGCGAACGCGTGGTAACATGGAACATTGCATTATGGTACCGCCCTCGTAGTCCTTGATATAACCCATCCATATAGACTTCTCAAGCGTGATCTCCTTTGTGAAGCCCTGCTTCTTAAAGTAACCAATGGCATAATTATCGGCATAGGTCAAGAAGTGCATGACATCAGACGTAGCCTTAACGTAGTCTTTCAAATGAGACATTAGATGAGCGCCGTATCCCTTAACTTGCTGGTCCGAAGAAATGGCACAGAAGACAATCTCAGCGAACTGCCGGCCTTTGAATGGTCGATATGTAATTCCCCCTACAACCTCAAGAGGTTTCTTGACAATCGCTATTGACAAATGGGTCCGATCATAGACTAGCCTAGCGATATAGTCTTTAGGCATTTTGGGCAGTTGCTTTTGGAAAATGCACTTTAGGCCTGTCAATACTATCATACTTTCCCGCTCGTTGTCATTATTGACAACTCGAAACTCAATTTCACCGTTCTCCTCTTCGATTACTGCAGGCTATGTGGAAGTCAGCTCTATAAAAACACGAGCCCCCACTTATAGATAGGCTGGACAACAATTCTGCTCTCATACTCCAGAAGAAAATTGGAAGAGAGTGGGCTGACCTTTTTAGGAAATGGTATGGGCTTTGCAACGTGTTCTTTGGGTAGCGCCACTTGCTCTGATTCACTTCTTTTAATCCTCTTGTGATCGGATGGAGTTCCTGGTTCTTCCGTAGCTTTGCGCTTGGCGTCCTTTAGGGGGGCCATCTTTGTTGTCTTTAGGAAATAACCTTTATCTGCAGGTCCAACGCTGCCACGTATAGGAGGACTTTGAGGACTTTCCACCACTATAGTCGATGCTAGCTCAATATCATCCGCTTCCAACTCAAGTGTATGTTTTTCCGGTGCTGGCACAAGTTCTCGGGAAATAAGTTCGCTGCCTTCGATCCCTTCTTCCTGGTCGCTTCGAAAGGAGGAGTAATATGTTCGGCGACTCTTTCGTTTTTGGTCTTTTGGTTTGATGAAACTCTCTACCAAAGCACTGTGAAGGTTCCGGGGGCTATCTAAATTGGCCATATTAGCTTTTGTAGAGGAATAATGTGCAATAGTTGCAATTATGAAAGTCAGTGCATGTTGTTCTGCAACTTACAAGACTCAAAGCCAATGAGAAGCAAGACGCGCTTTCTGTATAGGTCGTCTAGCTCTGCGCTGAGGGCTCGTTGTTCCTGGCGGTGTTGTCGACGTGAATGTCAGATGTCAAAAGAGGAGAAGTCGCGATCGCTTACGCTTGCGGCTGATTGATCTAACCCCCTCCACATTAATTATATTTAGCGTTGGATTTAAAAGCTTAATTACTCGCCGAAACATTGTTCCGGAGCTAAGCTCTTCTAGGGTTTGCTGACGAAGTCAACGAAGCCAGATCACCCTAGTATTTGGGGTGTCAAACTCCACGTTACTCCATACTTACACGTCCATCAGAACTCCTCATATCCATTCCGCCCTCAATTCGTCATTGGACTTGCCAATAACTCTTCAGTCAAAGCCTAAGTAAGTGGTATTACTGGTGTTTATGTTATGATTGTAGCTGTGATTCTTATCTTTACGCATGTTCACATCTCTACATGACATAGCTGACTCTCATACGCAGCTCATATGGAGTCATCATTGCATCAAGTTTGGGAGAGCGCCGTAGGCAACCCATTCAAACCTACCATCGGAAAAGACAGCCAGTTCTTCGTCGGATTGTCGTTGTTGGTTGCAGGAATTCTTCTCACAGGTCTTTTTGGTCTCAGTATGCCTCTTGATCTTGTTATGCTTGTAGCTATGCTGATACTACTATAGACCGGTCACTAGTTAGCATACCATTAATTGGTGTCCCCGCTTCCGTAGCACTTGCGTATGTTGATGACCATATTTGTTGCGAACAGCCTCTAACTCAATCCAGATTCGGTGCCGTTTATATGATCTGTGCTGTCGGAGTCTACGTTTAGAAAGATACCCTCGATTTCCGAACTCTACGAATTTCCTTTCATCTTGTAAGCTGTATATTATAAAGTGCTGGACGGAAGACTGGAATTCCTCTTTGCTACCTTTGGTGAGGCTACAGACAGAGCCACAATCAATCAACACATTCGTACAATACAAATTATTTTATTCTACTCCCTTATTCGCCCGCTGTTATGTCTGCTGTTGGGGAAGCCGATCCTGGCCCTCCTATTTTCAGAGCTGTTTCAAGCTCCGCAAGACAGCTATTCCAATTGCTCAATTGCATCCGCTTTGCACCCAAGGTTCAGGTACAAATCAGTAACGAAGGTCTTAGGTTTGCAGTGGAAGAATCAAGGGTTATGCAAGGCATTGTCTTTCTTGATAAGGCTCTTTTTACATCCTTTAATTGTACTCTTCCTACTTCTGAAGTCGACGATGATAACCCCGACTCATTCGTGTCAGACCTGCCAAATATTCAGATCTCTTTGTCAGCCCTTCTCGAAACCCTCCAAATCTTTGGTGCTGCAGATGCAAGTAAGTATATGTCACTCTCTGTAGCCACAGTTGTTGTTTCGACCGAGCAAATTTTCAACATCCATATTATCGCACCTGCTAATGCATATACACCTAGATTATGCTAAGTCAGCCAAGTCTGATAATGATGGGTATGGCTCCAATATTCGTCGAGACCGCCCAAATGCTTTCAGTAATCAAGCACTTGGAATGGCAGGCATCTGCCGCCTCTCGTACGCAGGCGTTGGCTCCCCCTTTAGTATAATTCTTGAGGAGTCAGGTGTCACCACCACTTGCAACCTCAATACGTATGAGCCCGAAAGCCCAGAAGAGATCCCATTCCAGCGGGTGAGTGACCCAAAACGCAATTGCGCTCCTCTGATTTGTAGAGTCGAAATAAAGATCTTATCTAACATTGGTGTCATTAGGATGCTATGCAGGTTAAAATTATCATGCAAGCTCGATGGCTCTTCGATGCCATTTCTGAGCTTTCGTCTACTTCTCCAAGTCGTCTTGATATCACAGCCTCGCCGACAGCACCGTATCTGAGCTTATCTGCTGTAGGCCACCTCGGAAGTGCTAGCGTAGATTTCGCTAAGGGACGCGAGCTATTAGAGACCTTTACTGTTGCAGAGAAATGGGCTCAGAGCTATAAATTCGAGATGATTAAGGCTGCGGGCGATGCGATGCGCCTCGCTAGTAAAGTCAGCGTTCGTGGTGACGAGCAAGGCGTTTTGAGCTTGCAGTTTATGGTAGAGATTGATGGCGGTGGAGTTAGTTTTGTTGATTTTAGGTTTGTACCTTTCTTGACTGAAGATGAGGAAGATGAGGACGAGAGTCATGGTGAAAATGAAGATGATGTCAGTGATAGGGAATAACAGCGTGCGATTGCCGAATTAATTAGCTCACATAGAACATCATCTAGTGAAAAAAAGTGCACGAATCACTGCTATTTGCAGAAAGTTTTATTAAATAAGGGCAATAACCAACATTTACCAAACACTTTAACCTCTCTAACAAATTTGCGGCATGTATGGCCGGCCGTCTTGCTAGCCGCTCTGCTAAATCCCCATGTTAATTCAGGTAATAAGATCGCGGTCCAGCCAGCCCGCATCGCAATTTGATGTTTCTTTGCCACGTTTTAGCTTCCTATCCGAGCACCTGAAGATTAGACTGGAGTCGTGTACCTTAATAGCTCCATGCTATCAAGCTTGGCAAAAGGAACGCCATTAAAAAATCAGACGTCGGAAACAGTTCATAAGGAGGTTGAGCTGACTTTTCTTTTCGATATTTTCTGGCACTACATTCTTTCTTTGTTTTTACTAGCGTTCTCTTGTCAATCCGCTGAAGTCTCCGCCATACTATCAACACACTCCTTTAGCCCTTCCAAGAATGCTTACCTCGCTCGCAACCCCTTTCATATTCCTGGGCAGCCTGGCGCTGAACCCATTTTCTACTTCAGACAGCGCACCACCACCCAGCGTTTCTTGCGCTGATATATTCATTCTCCATTCTGGGATCGTCGGCGGAACTTCTGTTCTGCGCAACACTCTAAGGGTTTTGGACGTGGTGGACATTGCGGACAATCACGTGCCAAGCCCACCTTTCAAAACCTATCAAGAAATACCAGGAAACGCTCGATATCAAGATATCCTCACCAGGTGTCCAGATGCGAAGTTTATTTTCGCAACGGAGAAATCTGAGATCATCGACGTCTCGCATGGAGGCTCGGAACTCCTCGCGAGCAATCTCACATGCCACCCACAATTTCCAGGAATTGACAGGTCAAAAGTGCTCGAGATTGAGATTGGAGGAGTAGAGAAACATGCTGGGGAAACCTGGGAGAAGCTTTGTCGATTTCTTGGTTTAGGGTATAGTGTTTTGGAGAGGAAGGGGCTGAGGAAATTCCCAGGAGAGATGGGTGGCAGGGAAGAACTAAGACGAGGGCTCGGAGGAAGATTCTCGTATGGATATGCTGGAATTGGAGAAACAGAGACGGTGTGATCTTTCAGTTTCAAGACATAGAGAGGGGTTGCTGGACTTTAGAGCTTGCATGTTCTGACTGGAGTTTGGGTGGCAGTTCACGAAGATCTGGAGTAGATTAGAGAGGCTGGTTAATGTATCATGCTCTAGATTATGTGTTACGATATTTATATTTGGTTTTTATGAACAATCAACATGCTTGAACTACCAGCTTTTATCTTAATATCAACTTCATGTACCATTATTGCTATAATACCAGCCAGAATACCGTAAAAGCAACGAAGAGGAGGAACAAAGATTACATAATCTGGAGCCATATAGCGCTCTTGATCAACTTAGTTGCTAGAAATCGTATCCCAATCGATGTTATCGGCATATTTGTCAGTCCCTCAATGGTTAAGATTTGAGAATACCAAGAGAAGAAAATTGATAACTCGATACCTCGGAGAATTATTATAAGCAGAAAAAAACATCTCATAGATGACGACGAAAAGGTATATGGGCAGGACGATGTTGTGAGTGACTTTTGATTCTTCATATGGTGTTTTCAAATAATCATATCTCATACTATGAAGCCATTGCACTTCTTTCACCTTTAATCATATGTGTAGCCCCCCTCACAAGATTTCAATGATAGCCGTCGCCTGCTCCTTGATAACATCTGATTAGAAAAGTGATCATTAGTACACAAGCGCCTCAGCTCACAGACTATTTTTCGAGTTTGATCATCCCAGTCACAGCTTCAGACCCTTAGACCTAAGAAGCTTTCCGGAGGATTTCGTATCACATCTGCTTTGATTTATAATATCTTTCTGATCTTACAGGCACTGGCATCGTGCCAAAGTACGAGGTGCTTCCTATCGCTCGCATAAAAGAATACCGCCTGTGAGCTCAATCCTATAAAAGCATATCCCATGATGTTTAACAGACACCTCCGGTTTTACTGAAGTTGAGAACATAGAGCTAGCAAATACATGCCGTTGATCCAATCTGGAGAAACACGCATGCCAATTGGGTTTCCTCGTTCCTACACGTCGTTTCAAGAAGTGTACGGCACACGCTTAGACTTGAGAAAGAGACTTCGAGCAGTGTTTCGATCAGACTAATATGTATCCTGTAATCCATGAGGTAAAGCTAAGAGACCTGCCAAAAACATCTACAACGCTTTGTGATGGACTTCGATCTTCTCCTATGCTGCTGTTGATGGCAATTTTGAGATGGGTAGAAGTGAGCATTGAGGATTTGTCACTAAGAAAAAGTTATTATGGGAAAGCAAAGCAATTGTTGTTAAAACTGATAGGAGAGGCTTGTACTTAATATTTCTTACCTTGTACACTGGCTTTCTTTTGGTTTACGGCCTAGACGAGGAGCTTGAGACATCCTCAGCGACAGGAAGTTCCATTCACACGTCAATCACTGTAAATTTCCCGAAAGAAGCCATATATTACATTAGAGGAGCTATAAGCAAAACCGCACTACCGAGAACAGCGGAGGGCTGGTGGTTACGATGAAGAAGCTTTGCTCCTGCAACTTCTCGGGTATATCACAAACCCCAATTTTTTGGTGTTTGTTTTGTAAATGAGAAGATGAAGACAACACAAGTACCAATAATACCAAGATGAGATGAGACTCGAGGCATCAGTCAGGTGCTCTAGCGTCGATAAGGCAGAGCTTATCGCCAGACCTCTAGAAGCCAGCATTGTTCAGGTTGGCATGAAAGTAGCGACGAAGAATCACCATACGAAGTAGGGGTGGAATTAACAATTTGACATTCTGAAAAAGGCAAGTGTCCAAAAGAGTGTCAAATGTAGACTGTTGGTTTCGCAGGTCTTTAGAGTTTCAGCAGACCGCAGACCGCACCTGTGAAGCGGTTGCAGATTCCCGCTTCATCTTTAACTTCGTAGAAGAGCGTCCTAGCTCTTTTACACATACATACATCTACCCTCCTGCTCTGATGCATCACTGAGGTGGTCGTGCTTCACTGAAGTGCTCCTCTGGTGGTTTAGTTAGTGAGTGGATGGACTATTCTGTCCGAACCCCTATTTCCACTCGCTTAACGCCTGGCCAATCAAGCAGCTTCGTGGTCGAGCGCGTCCTTAGAGTTCACCGGCTTGTCAAGCAAGCACCTTTGAAAGAGCATGCAAAAAGCGTGGGCGACGACCAAGCTCCGTCTATCGAGTCGTTATTTCGAGAGTCATGTATTTATGATCAATCAATTAATCAAGAGGAGAAGCTGGTCTTATATGGGCCTCATGTATGTATTGTTTGTCAACAACCATTTTAAAAACAGTGGCTTGTGGTACACACGCATACATACATATTAAGATACCAAAACCGCTGTCTCGGTTTTGCAACGCACTAAACAAGGCAGCTCAAGCGATGATGTTCGCAACATATCTCCCTCTCACCAACAATAACAGGAGCTCAGGACGCTGTTTTAAAAACACCTACACAAGAATTAGATTATCCATCTATCCATCCAACGCCAGCCAACATCTCCCAAACCCACGCTTTCAGGAGCACACAGCCCCAACACCCGACTCACCTGCCCATCTGCTCAACACTCCTCATCAAGAATCGCGTCCACCTACTTCCTTACGACCCAAAAAAAAAGAAAGGTCTCCCCGCTGACCAAAACCAAATAAAGCTCGTCGCAGCTCAGGTTACTGGACGACATGCTTTAAAAAAAAGAGGCACGAAAAAAAAGACCGACCATTTCTGTGGAGGAAGAAGGGTGATGAGTTCGTGTAGAGGTGACTACTGTGGATGAGGTCATCATTGCTTGAATTAATGAATTAATGAACAGGATGAATGAGCAGGATGGAGGTGGTATACAGTAAGTAAATCATGTGAGAGGGGGCTATAGCGGAGCTTGATTTTTTCTCCTGGGTTTATAAAGACCATTTCGTACTGCAAGGCAAAAAAAGACTTCAAGACGAGGGTGAGATCTTACTAGCTACAAGAAAGTTGCGGCTGTGTTTTCACGTTACAGGAAACAAAAGTCTGAGCTGTCTGGTGGGTGGTACTTCCCCCTTTATATTAAGCGAGACACGCGCGGAAGAGTGGTATAACAATGATGCATTTGTACTAGCCGAAGGTGATGAAGCAGATAGATATGCTTCAACTACCTACGATGGCGGTGATTTATCATGATCCACGATCCGAGGTGGTCCTCAAAAGTCCATAACGACAAGCTCTCCCCCCCCGAGCTTGCTTTGCTTTCTCCCCTTCCCAAGTCCATACACCATTTGTAGAGGCTCGGCCGAGAAGAGCCTTTTGTATCCCATGACTTTTACAACATCCCTCAGGCCACATACGGTGGTAAATACCCAGGCTAGGAAACATAGACGGGTGAATATGAAACAACGAAAGCAACCTCAACACCCTTTCCTTTCCTTTCCCATACCAACATGAAAATGGAAATTTGAATCCAGACGTAAAAACATAAACAAAAGAAAAAGCACATCTACGAATCGGCCTTGGCCTTCTTCTTTCTTGGCTTGCTGGTGGACTTGGGTGTCTCAGCAGCCGCTGGCTCCTCGACATCATCCTTCTTGTTAGTCCGCTTACGCTTCTCGTTCTTCGCGGGAGTTGGAACGTCTGGCTTGGTGGGTGGGACGATGCTGGTGGCGGCTGGGACAATAGCTTCGGGAGCTGCGGCCTTGCCACCTTTGGCCTTGCGGTTGGACTTGGGCTTTGGAGTGGACTTCATAACCACGGGTGGAGGGGTGGGCTCCTTGTCCGGCTCGCCCTCGGCGTCTTCGTCCTCGTCAACTAGCGCACCGGCATCATGAGCCTCGCCAACAAGTTGCGCGTCTGCAGATGTCTCAATGCCGATGTTATGAGCTTCGGCGTAGGCAAGAGCTTCGGCGTCAGTCATGTTCTTCGCGTCGAGGTTCTGATCGAACTTGTAGGAGCGCATGCGGGCATGGTAGAGGCGGAGGTTTTGCTTGTAGGCATCGGTCCAGAGCTAGGCACATGGTCAGTAAGGGTATGCAGTTTCATGGGCGGGAGACAAACATCTCTGTCGGCAGGGCCCAAGAGCTTCCATCTCTTGGTTCCCTCCTCACTGACATGTCCCTTGGGAACTTCAGGGCCAAGATCATTGGCAATGATCGGGCGTGCGGTTTGCATGTAGAGGAAGAAAGGCGTCAAAGGACGCTTAGGTGCATTGGGATCATGCTGTCTCTTCTTGCGCTCCTTCTTGTCATCCCCAGCGACTCCGCTTGGGCCGGCGTGAGCAACCGCTGCAAGGGCTCCCAGGATAGGATTCTCTCCAAGCTTGGAAAGAGCTAGGTCAATACCGAGTCCCTCGACAGAGTCGCCGAGGACGGCGTTGGTGTGCTTGATGTAGGCGGTGGAGAGGTTCTGGATCGCATCTTGGAGCGTGGCGAGGCCGGCGACGAACTGTGCACACGTTAGTATCGGCTGAGCTATACATGAGCTACGACGAGCTGGTGGTCGGTCACGCGAAATAAACAAATGGATCGCGGCGCGTGGAACACGGCGAGGTCAACTTCGGGAGCAAAACATTGACGGACGCGTCGTTGTGATCGCGAAGCTTGCGAGAGCAGCGCTGTGCAGCGTTGATGGCGGAGGCGCGTTTGTTGTGATGGTACTATTGATGGCGCGCGCGGTCAAGTCCATCACCATGGGCGGCGTGGTCGACGACGACGACGTGGGACGTCAAGTCACGAAGCAAGAATGAAGGCGATGATGAGAAATGTCTTACCTGATCTCTGGTGCGCACGTAGTCGTTGACATCAATAGTGATGCCGGCGCCTTCCTTTGGCTTATCCTCCGCTGGCTTCTTAGGGCGTGCCATTGTGTTGATGGACGGGATGGGATGGGATGGGATGGGGTTGGTGGTAGTAGTAG
>Ga0247804_10001332_pt1 | contig 11463 bp, 15 predicted proteins | sample UWRJL029104C1_FD_181142 | JGI IMG/M metagenome (GOLD analysis project Ga0247804, IMG submission 181142) | Plant litter microbial communities from Arlington Agricultural Research Station in Wisconsin, United States - UWRJ-L029-104C-1 | ecosystem: Environmental > Terrestrial > Plant litter >...
GCCCGTTCTCGGTGCGAGTCAGCTCGTCGTCGTACCAGGCGTTGGCGATGGTGCCCGTGACATTGTCCGCCTGGAGGACGATTGCGTCGCCATAGGTGCGCGCGGTGAGGGGCTCGGCGCTGGTGATGGTCGTGTTCGTCATGCGGTGCAGGGTTCGCCCAGCGGGATCGTGGGTGTCGCGCATAAAAGTGGTGAACTCCTGCGCGCCGGTCCACTGGGCGAAGCCGAAGTCGACCTGGGCGTCGTGCGCGAACGCCGACCGGAAGAGCTCCCAGTCGCGAGTGTCGATGCCAGTGGCGTAGCGGTTGATCAGATCGAGGATCTCGAATCGCTGGGCGGGGGAGATGGAGGAGGTTGGGAGGGTGGACATGTCGTACTTCGCTTTCTGGGTAAGGGCGGATCTGGGAGTGGGAACGGCGCAGACACCGTCGACGCACACCGTGGCGTCGGGCGCAAGGTTGATCAGGGGCGACGCCGTCACTCGGCTCCCACCTGATGGAGGATGCGGACAAGCTCGTCGGCGGCGAGCGCACCGGGCACGACGTACTTGTCGTTGATGACCATGAACGGCACGCCCCGTGCTCCGAGTTGCTGCCCGGCCGCGACATCCCGATCGACAATGCTGCTGAACGAGCCGGCCTCGAGAACGGAGCGGGCGGCGTCGGTGTCAACGCCGACGCTTGCAGCAAGTTCGACGAGCGAGTCGATCGTGCCGAGATGACGGCCTTCGACGAAGTACGCCACGTAGAGACGATCGCTGAGTGCTTGACGGACCCCGACGGTCTCCGCGTAGTGAAGCAGCTCCAGGGCGAGATGCGAGTTGGTCGGCTTGATGAGCTTCGGCTCGTACCTCAGCCCCTCCGCAGCCAAAGTCTCCGTCATCTCGGCGAAGACCCCGTCCTGCGCAGCAGCATCCATCCCGCGATTCGCTCGAAGATACTCCTCCGCGTCGAAGTCGGTGGGGAATCCGGGGTGCAGCTCGTAGGAACGATGAGCAACTGTCACCGGACCCTGAACCGCCTCGATCGCCCGCTTCAGCCGTGCGTCCCCGACGTAGCACCAGACGCATTGCACGTCGGACCACACCTCGATCCTGACCGGTGAACTCATCCGACTGTCTCCTTCACTGTGTGCCTGCTAAAGTGGGGGCACGCCCCACTAACGATATGGGGGCTGCCCCCACTTGTCAACTGATCGACCGAGAGGACCCGATGGAACTCGCTCCGGAGGCACGACCCATGCGCGCGGACGCGCAGCGGAACTACGAGGCGATCGTGGAGGCTGCCGCCGCGGAGATCGGACGCGTCGGAGCGGGCGCCTCGCTCGAAGACATCGCGCGCAAGGCCGGCGTGGGTTCTGCGACCTTGCACCGTCGATTCCCGACCCGACGAGACCTGCTTCAAGCGGTGTTCGCCGACCGCATCCGGCACATCTGCGAACGTGCTTCGGCCCTGAGTTCCGCCCTTGGTCCTGGAGACGCACTGAGCGCATGGCTTCTGGAACTGGCCCAATTCAGCGCGACTACCAGGGGTGTCGCAGACACCCTCATCCTCGGCTCTGAACCCGACCCGACAACGAGCTCGTGTGAAGCAATGCTCGTCGCTACGGCAACGACCTTGCACGCCGATGCCCTCACGTCGAAGGAGATATCCTCCTCCGTCTCGGCGTTGGATCTGCTCGCGCTGGTCAATTCGATCTCGCTCGGCGCCCGCACCGCACCAGACCCCGCCGAGTACGCCACCAGGCTCCTGACCATCGCGCTCGACGGTGCGCGCCGGTAGCCGGCGAGCCTTCTCGGCGCTGCGGCGTCATGATGTCAGCACCGTCTGAGCTGCGCACGCGGCCGCCCCGAAAACACAAACCCCCTGCATCCCGATGTGTATCAGGGAAGCAGGGGGTCACACGTGGCGGAACCGGTGGGATTTGAACCCACGGTGGGCTCAACACCCACACAACTTTTCGAGAGTTGCACCTTCGGCCGCTCGGACACGGTTCCGTGGGAGAGTTTAGCCCACGGGTGGCACGGGCGCGAAACCGACCGCCGCGGGACGAGATGAGCGCCACCCCGCGCATACAGTGATCAGGTGGAACTGGTGCTGCTCGCAATACTCGCCGTCGGCGTGGTCGCGGGCGTCGTCCTGTGGGTGCGGTACCTCACCAGGCGCCGGGCGTTCTGGTACCGGGAGCTCACGGAGCGGATCCCCGTGCACGCCGAGTGGTGGCGCGAGCAGCGGGAGAAGACCGGCGAGCTGCTCTACGTCGCGGTCGGCGACTCCGCGGCCCAGGGCATCGGCGCGAGTCGCCCCCACCGCAGCTACTCGGGGGTGATCGCCACCCGCATCCGCAAACGCACCGGCCGCACAGTCCGCGTGGTGAACCTCGGCATCTCGGGCGCCACGGTGCGCATCGCGATCGACAAGGAGCTGCCGCGGCTCAAGAAGCTGCGCCCCGACATTCTCACTGTTTCGATCGGCGCCAACGACATCGCCGCGTTTGACGCGCAGGCGTTCGAGCGCGACATCCGCGACCTGCTCCAGCAACTCCCCGACCACGCGATCATCGCCGACCTGCCCACGTTCTACTTCCTGCCCGCCGAGAAGCGCGTCACCACGGCGAACGTCATCCTCCGCCGGGTCGCCGCCGAGCGCGACTTCACCGTTGTTCCATTGCACGCCCGGATGAAGCGCCAGGGCCTCTGGGGCGTCACCACCCAGTTCGCGGGCGACCTGTTCCACCCCAACGATCGTGGCTACCGCGTGTGGGCATCCGCGTTCCTGCCCGCAGTGGACCGGCGGATCGACGAGCTCGAGGGCTAGACGGAGACCGAGTCGGCCTCGGCGTCGGCCTCGACCTCGACGACGGGCTTCGGCGGCTGCGGCCGCATGAGCCGGAACTCGGTGAAGTACGCGCCGAACATGGCACTCGCCCGGCTCTTGATGCCGCGCCCGCGCACGCCCGCCACTGACTCGGGGTTGTACTGGCGCTTGTCGTAGAACTTGCGGGTCTTCTTGAGCCCCTCCCACACCCACATGTAGTCGGCGTCGGCGGTCTCCATAAGCGCGGAGCCGATCCCCCGACCGCGAGCGGCGGGCGTGACGTAGAGGAAGAACAGCTCGGTGAGGTCGCCGAGCTCGGCGTCGCGCCCCGGCCCGATGCCCGTGAAGCCGACGATCTCGCCGTCGATCTCGGCAACCCACTGCTTGTAGGGGTCGCCACGGGAGACGAACTTCGTCCACAGCATGGTCATCGTCGGCGCACCCAGATCGGCGAGGATCGCCGGGGTGAGCGTGCTGCGATACAGCTCGGTCCAGCACGCCGCGTGCAGCTCGCCGAGGGCTGCCGCATCCGAGAGTCCTGCGCGTCGGATCGTTGCTTCCATGCCCGCCATGCTATTGACCACGATGAGACGGACAGACCGTTCTAGCCCTCCCTTGGGGCCAGTCCCGGCGATCATTTTTCCTGCCCGAAACATCGCCGAAATCGGGAGGGGCCGAAACGGCGTCGGCGGCTCCACCTAGGCTGTCGGCATGGCCCGCGTCGCAACCACCTTCCGCTGTTCCGAGTGCGGGTGGTCGAACGCCAAATGGGTCGGCCAGTGCGGCGAGTGCCAGCAGTGGAACACCATGGTCGACCGAACGGATGCCGCGGCCGGCAGCCGAACTGTCGCCCCCGCCCGCGTCTCCGACGGCCGCACCGCGCGCCCCATCACCGACATCGGGGCCGAGTCGGTCGCCCACTGGCCGAGCGGCATCGCCGAGTTCGACCGGGTGCTCGGCGGCGGTATCGTGCCGGGGGCCGCGATCCTGTTGAGCGGCGAGCCCGGCGTCGGCAAGTCCACCCTGCTGCTCGAGGTCGCCTCCCGCGCCGCGGCGACCGGCCAGCGGGTGCTCTACGTGAGCGCCGAGGAGTCGGTGAGCCAGGTGCGCCTGCGCGCCGAGCGCACCGGCGCCCTGCAGCCGACCCTCTACCTCGCCGCCGAGACCGACCTCGCCACGATCCTCGGCCAGATCGACGCCGTGCAGCCGCACCTCGTCATCGTCGACTCGGTGCAGACCGTGGCATCCTCGCTCTCCGACGGCCTCGCCGGTGGCCCCTCGCAGGTCCGCGAGGTCGCGTCGACGCTCATCCGGGTGAGCAAGGACCGCAATCTGCCCGTGCTGCTCGTCGGCCACGTCACCAAAGACGGCACGATCGCCGGCCCCCGACTACTCGAACACCTCGTGGATGTCGTGCTGCACTTCGAGGGTGACCGACAGACCGCCCTGCGGTTCGTGCGCGCGATGAAGAACCGCTTCGGCCCGACCGACGAGGTGGGCTGCTTCGAGATGACCGGCGACGGCATCGCCGAGGTCTCCGATCCGTCAGGCCTCTTCCTCTCCCGCGCGCGCCAGCCCGTGAGCGGCACGTGTGTCACGATCGCCGTCGAGGGCCGCCGCGCGCTGCCAGTCGAAGTGCAGGCGCTCATCGTCAAGACGTCTGCCCCGCAGCCCCGGCGCGTGGTCAATGGCGTCGACGGCTCGCGAGTGGCCATGCTGCTCGCCGTGCTGGAACGCCGTGCCGGGATGAAGCTCTCCGAGTTCGACGTCTACGTCTCGACGGTCGGCGGCATCCGTCTCACCGAACCCGGCGCCGACCTCGCCATTGCGCTGGCGATCGCGAGCGCGTTCCGAGACAAGGCGTTCCCCATCACCCAGGCCGTCATGGGCGAGATCAGCCTCGCCGGGGAGATCAGGCCGGCATCCTCGTCGAAACAGCGAGTGGCGGAGGCGCGCCGCCTCGGCTTCTCGACGGTCATCGATGCCGAGGCCGCGCACCTGCGTGAGGCCATGCGGCTCGCGTTCGCGAGTTCCACAGTCGAGCGCGTCGACATCCCCGACTTCTAGCGAGTCATGCGGGCTGGCTCAGGTGCCGCCCTGGCCCTGCTCGTAGCCGTGGTCGGCCTGCTCGCCCTCCTGCGCCCCGTCGTACTGCCCCTGGTCGGGCAGCGACTCGTTGACCGGTTCGCTCGACTCCATCGTGTCGGCTGTGGGAACCTCCGTCGCGAGACCTTCCTCGCCATCGCTGAACGGATTGCCGTCATCGCCGAGCTGCGTGATCTCAGGCTCGTTGCTCTCGTCTGGCAGCCCATTGCCGGTCTGCTCGCCGTACTGCGGCGAGTCCGGTCCGTTATATCCGAGGTGGCTCATGACTTCGCTCCCGGGGTCGGTGTGCTGGATGTCGGCGTGCTGGGCGCCGCGTCGTTGACCGCGCCGGCCACGTCGTGCAGCCCGGGCGCCTTGTCGCTGACGAAGTCGTCCACCTTCTTGACGGTGCGCTTCACCTCCGGCCGCTCCCAGAGGTCCTGGGCCGCACTCTTGATCTTCTCGAACTGGGCGCGCCCCTGGGCGGTGCCCACGACGTAGCCGACGGCGAAGCCGATCAGCAGGGAAATCTTTGACATGTGGTGCTCCTTCGAACTCGAATACGGATGGGATCGATTACGGCGTTGCCGTGCCGGCATCGGGCTGGACGTCGGCCTCATCGAGCGACTCGGCGGGATTGTCGACACCCTCGTTGAGGCGTGAGCCGCCGGGCAGGAGCCCTGCCGTCTCCTCACCAGTGGTCTCGTCGTTCAGATCCGCGTCGGCCGACAGCTCTCCGTTGGCGTACGGGTTCTGGTCGGTGTTGGGGTCGCTCATACTGCTCCGTTCGGTTTCAGGACGACCTTGATGCAGCCGTCCTCCTTCTTCTGGAAGATCTCGTACAGTTCCGGTGCCCGGTCGAGCGGCACGCTGTGGGTGACGAGGTCCATGACGCCGAGTGGGTCGGCCGGATCCTCGACCAGGGGCATCAGATCGTCGATCCACCGCTTGACGTTGCACTGCCCCATGCGCAGCGTGAGCTGCTTGTCGAACATCGTCTTCATCGGCATCGGATCGGCGTCGCCGCCGTACACCCCGCTCAGCGACACCGTGCCGCCACGGCGCACGAGGTCGATCGCCGTGTGCAGCGCCGCGAGGCGGTCGACGCCGGCGGTCTCCATCGCCTTTCTCGCGAGGGCGTCCGGCAGCAGTCCGACGGCGGCCTGCGCGACGGCCGCGACGGGGTTGCCGTGCGCCTCCATGCCGACGGCGTCGATGACCGCGTCCGGCCCGCGCCCGAGGGTACGCGTGCGCAGTTCGGCGACGGTCGTCTCGGTGTCGTCCCAGGTCTCGATGCCGTGCCGCTCGGCCATGGCACGACGCTCGGGCACGGGATCCACCGCGAGCACCTCGAAGCCGCGGTGCTTCGCGATGCGGGCGACGAACTGGCCGACCGGGCCGAGCCCGAGCACAACCACCGAGCCGCCATCCGGAATGTTCGCGTACTCCACGCCCTGCCAGGCCGTCGGCAGGATGTCGCTCAGGAACAGGTAGCGCTCATCCGGCAGCTCGTCGCCGACGGGGATGAGGTTGTAGTCCGCGAACTGCACCCGCAGGTACTCGGCCTGGCCGCCGGGCACCTGTCCGTAGAGCTTCGTGTAGCCGTACAGCGATGCCCCCGACTGCATGTCGCGATTCTGGGTCGTCTCGCACTGGCTCTGCAGGCCGCGCTCGCACATGAAGCATTGCCCGCACGAGATCGTGAACGGCACGACGACGCGGTCGCCTGGCGTGATGGATGTCACGGCATCGCCGACCTCGGTGACGATGCCCATGTTCTCGTGCCCGAGGATGTCGCCCTCGTCGATGAACGGGCCGAAGAGCTCGTAGAGGTGCAGGTCGGATCCGCAGATCGCGGTCGACGTGATGCGCACGATGACATCTGTCGGCTCGACGATGACCGGGGCCGGCACCTCGTCGACGCGCACGTCGCGCTTGCCGTGCCAGGCGAGCGCCTTCATCGTGGCCGTGCTCGCGGGGCTCATGCGCTGTGCCGTTCGGCGCACCGCACGCAGTACGGGCTGAATGGCCGCGCCTCGAGCCTGGCGAACGGGATCGCGCTGCCGCAGTCGGCGCACGACCCGAAGGCGCCATTGTCGATGCGCTCGATCGCGAGCGCGATCTGGTCGAGGCGCTGGCGCGACCGCGCGAGAGTGGCGGATGACTGGGACCGCTCGAAGGCGAGCGTCGGCCCTTCGGGATCGTGTTCATCGTCCGTCGGGGATGAACGACGCTGCGCCGTCAACGACTCGATGTCACCGGCCACCTGGGAGACAAGGGTCTCCGTGTTGATTCGGTCATCCTCCAACCGCGCCCGCAGCTTTGCTCGCTGCCGTGAAGAAAGCGCGGTTGCGGTCGGTGTTGTTGCGATCCCAGTCATGCGTCAAGCGTGTCACCCACGTTCGGGGGCCAATAGGACTGTTGCATGGTGCGAGAGTTTGCTACGACCGCACCCAGACGGTTCCCAGCGACTACTCGCGCAGATCCAACAGGTAGGTGTTCACTGTGTCGGTGAACGCTGCATCGATCGGAACGGGCACGCCGTCGAGCTCGCGCACGGGCGCCACGAGGCGCACACTCGACACGAGCCAGAGCGCGTCAACCGCGGCCAGCTCGCCGACCGGCAGGTGTTCCATCGCGGTGCGCAGCCCGATCGACTCCGCGAACCTGAACACGTTCGCCTGGGTTGTGCCATCGAGAATGCCGAGGTCTGGTCCGGGGGTCAGGATGAGGTCGCCCCGCCGGTAGACGACCGTCGAGGTCGGTCCCTCGAGCACGATGCCATCGCTGCTCACGAGAATCACGTCGTCGGCGTTGCGCCGCTGGGCCTCGCGCACCACCGCGCGGTTCACCGCATAGCTGAGGGTCTTCGCGCCTGCGAGGAGCCAGGGCGAGGTCGCGGCAACATCGTGGCGGTAGCCACGATCGAGGGTGACCACACGAACGCCGCTCCGCCGCACCTCCGAGAAATCCGCCGAGGTCGCCGCGTAGACCCAGCCCGTCGGGCGGTCGTCACCCTCGATCCCACGGGTCAGCACCGTCTTCACCCACGCCTCCGGCGCATCGCCGAGCTCCGCGACCGCGGCGGCGATGGCCGCACGCCAGACGTCGAGATCCGGCGCGGGCAGGTCGAGGGCCGAGGCCGAGACGGTGAACCGCGACAGGTGGTGCTCGAGCGCCTGGGGATGTCCCGCGCTCACGCTGATCGACTCGAAGATGCCGTCGCCTCGCGACGCCCCGAGGTCGAGCACGCTGACGTGCGGCACGGCGGGGTCGACGAAGCGGAACGGCGCTGCGGCGGGGTCGTGCGCCGCGGCATCCATCGACGGGCGGTTGAGCATGGCGAGGACGTGGCGCATGAGTCCATTCTGGCGCTTGGCTGGGAGACCCGCGTTTCGGCTAGGCCGCGCACAGTCGTGGTGCCACGATGAAGCATGGTCGACACACAGAACTCCCCCATCGAAGACGGCGCGAACGATGCGCTCGAGAGCGAACAGATCGATGGCATCGTCGGGCAGGTGCGCGGCGACGTCGCCATCGGCAACGAGGGGGATGTCGAGCAGCTGCTTCGAGAACGCCTCAGCGACGCGCAGATCTCGGTGAGCGACGAGCAGTTCAGCGAGCTGCTCGCCGCGGTGAAGGCACCGCAGTAGGTCGCTACCCCCGGGCGCGGGCCTCGAACTCCCACCCGTAGCTGCCGACCGGCGCGAGCGCCGGCTGCACGCCGTGGGTGAGCCACGGTGCCGGCGGATGCGGATCGGAGACGTGCTCCGTCCAGTCGACGCCACTCCACCAGCGGTAGCGTGTCGGGATTGCGGGATCGGTGTACCAGCCCGCCGCGGGCAGGGCGCTGTGCAGAGCAGTCATTCGCGTCTTTCGGGGTGAAGAGCGTCAACGTGTGATGGGCAGCGTTCGGGGAAACGCCTGTTCGGGATGCCGTTGTGCAGAACCTGGATCGCGACCAGTGGGGAGAGCCGTCGCGACTGGTGCGATTATATGAACGTGCGCGGACGGCGCGTCAGATTCGTTCGCACCCTGTGGACAACGTGCTCGAGGCGGGTGCGGCTCAGGGCGCCGAGATGGCGAGGGCGGCGATGATGTCCCCGGGCTCGGCCTGCATCGGGCTCGGTCCGGCGACGTCGAACCACACCGCCTCGATCACCCCGACGTTCGTCTCGAGGAACTCGCGGAGGGTTGCCGCGTCGTACTCGAGCACCCGGTGATCGGTCTCATTGGGCAGCATCCGCACATAGTTCGCCGCGGAGGAGAACAACAGCAGCATGTACTTGTCGGCGTCGTCGCGACGGAAGACGCGCACCTGTGGCGGCCCCTCCACCGGGAGGAGCGGCACGATGACCTTGTCGTTGCGGAGCGCGAACGCCACGGCCGCGACATCCTGCTCCGCGAGGGCCGCGGCGAGCAGCTCGGACGCCAGCTCACCGCCGGATGCAACGGGTTTGCGCTTCGCCATCAGTTGAGGATGAACGGTTCGTCGGTCGACGACTCAACGCCGTCGACGGTCACCGCGAGGCGGTAGGTCGCACCGCCCGCGGTCACCTGCGGGCGTTCGCCGGCGCACGTGGCGGGGTCGGAGCGTGTGCGGTCCCAGGCGAACGGCGTGGTCGTGAGCGCGACGCCGGGCTCGAGCTCGACCTCGGCGGCGACCGGCTCGGTCTGGCAGTCCTTCGAGTTCCAGATCGGGTCCTCGCCGCTCGTGATCCGGTATTCCTGCACGTCGGAGCCGGCGTTGAAGAAGCACGGCGCGGTGCCCGTGTTGGTGAGGCTCAGCGACAGCAGGGGCTGCTCGCCTGCCGCATACACGTCCTTGTCGGTGATCGCGGCGACGGTCACGCTGCCCGAGGCGCACACACCGGCCTCGGCGTCGGGATCGATCTCGTCCTCGGGGGCCGCGGTGTTCGAGGAGGTCGCGTCGTCGGTCGCGGGCGGGGTGTCGCCGCCGCCCCGCGGCCAGATGATGAGCAGCACGATGATGACCACTGCGGCGAGCAGACCGAGCAGGACGAGCCGCCGGCGCCAGTAGACGCTGCTCGGCTGCGGGCCCACAGGGTTGCGGATCGTCGACATGTCATCAGGCTAAGCCACCACGTCGCATCCGGCCCGCCGATCGCTCGGCGTGTACCGCTACCGGAGTCGCTTGAGCATGCGCGTATTGCCGAGGGTGTTCGGCTTGACCCGCGAGAGGTCGAGAAACTCGGCGACACCCTCGTCGGGGGAGAGCGCGAGCTGCGCGAAGACCTCGGGGTCGACGATGTCCTCGCTGATGGCGACGAAACCGTGCCGCGTGAAGAACTCGACCTCGAAGGTGAGACAGAACAGGCGGCTGAGGCCCAGCTCGAGGGCATCGGCCTCGATGCGTTCGAGGATGGCGTGACCGACGCCCCGGCCGAGCCACGCGTCATCCACGGCGAGGGTGCGCACCTCTGCCAGGTCTTCCCACATGACGTGCAGGGCGCCGCAGCCGATGGGCGTGCCGTCGGTGTCCTCGGCGATGCGGAACTCCTGCACGGCCTCATAGAACACGACGCGGTCCTTGCCGAGCAGGATGCGCTGCTGCACGAGCGGCTCGACGAGCGCCTGGATGAACGGCACGTCGGCGGTGCGCGCCGGGCGCACGGTGAAGGGGGTGGATGTCACGGTCTCAGGGTACAAGGCCTCGCTGCGCTCGGCCTGGTCTCTACAGGCTCAACCACCGGACCGTTAAGCGGATCGAGCCTGTCGAGATCTCACTCCAGTTCGACGTGGGTGAGATTTCGACAGGCTCAATCAGCTTGTGCGGCTCAATCAGCTTTGGCGGCTTACGCCTCGATCGACTCCGGCTCGGGCTCCGGGAGCCCGGCCTGGCGGGTCGTGACGAAGACGAACTCGTTGTTCGCGTAGTCGACGTGCACGTGGTTGCCCGCGTCGAGCTCCCCGTGCAGGATCTTCTCGCTCAGGGCATCCTCGATCTCGTGCTGCACGGCGCGACGCAGCGGGCGCGCACCGAGCGACGGGTCGAAGCCGACCTTGATGAGCTGCTCCTTCGCGGCGACCGTGAGCTCGATCGTGAGGTCGCGGTCCATCAGGCGCTCGCTGAGCCGCTTGATGAAGAGGTCCACGATCTGCAGCAGCTCTTCCGGGCTGAGCTGCGGGAACACGATCGTCTCGTCGACACGGTTGAGGAACTCGGGCTTGAAGTGCTTCTTGAGCTCCTCGACGACCTTGCCGCGCATGCGGTCGTAGCTCGTCGCGGTGTCGGTGGACGAGGTGAACCCGATCGGCGTGCCAGTGATGTCCTTCGTCCCGAGGTTGGTGGTCATGATGATCACCGTGTTCTTGAAGTCGACCACTCGACCCTGGCCATCCGTCAGGCGTCCCTCTTCCAGAATCTGGAGGAGCGAGTTGAAGATGTCGGGGTGTGCCTTCTCGATCTCATCGAACAGCACCACGGAGAACGGCTTGCGGCGCACCTTCTCGGTGAGCTGGCCGCCCTCCTCGAAGCCGACGAATCCGGGAGGGGCACCGAACAGTCGCGAGACCGTGTGCTTCTCGCCGTACTCGCTCA
>Ga0247804_10001333_pt1 | contig 11459 bp, 11 predicted proteins | sample UWRJL029104C1_FD_181142 | JGI IMG/M metagenome (GOLD analysis project Ga0247804, IMG submission 181142) | Plant litter microbial communities from Arlington Agricultural Research Station in Wisconsin, United States - UWRJ-L029-104C-1 | ecosystem: Environmental > Terrestrial > Plant litter >...
AATGCCCCAAATCTGCCGAATATTTTAAAATTTTGATTGAATCACGTGTTGAAAAAGCTTTAACTAAACTGAAATAGGTTCGTTGAATATGCCAGGGTACAGTACCATTTGTGTTTAAATGCTTTATACCATATTTAGCTAATGCATCGTTCCATTTTTCCGGAATACTGTCAATGCATTTTTCATAATTTTCTACGTCGAGGTAATGTCGGGGTGCCTCCAGCGTATCGGCATAACGTCGCTTATCGGGATCGACAGCATGTTCGGTAATGTATTTCAGGTTCTTTTTGTAGAAACCAATCATGCCGGTTGGCAGGGTGAAAATCGCCAAGTTATTAATTCTCTGGTGGGCAAAGAACCCCCAGGATGTACAAAGAAAAAAAGGGATGATTAACGCGCAAAAAATCGTCAATCTTTTCATACCGGAAGATACAGAATCTTTCTACTAATTGTACCCGTTTTTGCTAAACATACCGCATAAAATAGAAACTGGTGCAAAAAGCGCGATAACTGATATTTGCGTCTGGTGATTTCCATCAGATTTAATGAGTGAAAATACAGCCAAACCAGCAATAATAAACGCAAGGAGATAATTTACACCAGGTCTCTTTGTCTTTGAAATTTGCCTGGTCACATAGCCGGCTGTTATTGAAAACAAGGTGCCGTATTGCTGTAAAAACGATAAAAAGATTTGACGCTTCGGCGTGAGGCTTTTGGTGCGAAATTTTAAAAAGCAGGGGCGGCGATACGGCAAAAAATGGTATAGCCAATAAATCACGCTTAATTTTTCTTATTACCTTATCAATTTCAATTAATTAATGGATCAAGCAACATTAAATTTATTTTTTCAAAGCTTCCCGAACTTTGGGTGCAATTTGTGTTCCAAATATCTCTATAGATTTCATCATCGCCTCGTGAGATGGTCCGCCTACATCCATGTGTGCAGAGAAACGGGTTAATCCGAAAATATCTTCCATCGATAAAATTTTATCCACCGATTCATTTACATCACCAATAACTAAAGCACCGCTGCTGCTTCTGCCTGCCTCGAACTGATTCCTTTGAAAAGGAGCCCAGCCACGGGTTTTACCGATTCGGTTCATCTGTGCTGAATATAATGGAAAATAATAATCAGAAATTTCCTGACTGTTTTCGCCGAATAGCGAGTGCATGTGTACGCCAACTTCAAATTTATTCATATCATGGCCGTAAGCCTGATAAACTTTTTTATAATAATCAAAGAGCGGTTTAAATTGGTTCGGTTGCCCGCCGATGATAGCAAACATAACTGGTAAACCTAATCTTCCGGCCCGTTCAACCGATTCCGGTGTGCCACCAACCGCTACCCAGATTTTTAAATTATCGTTTACGGCACGCGGCAAAACTTCCTGGTTAACCAATTCTGGACGGAATTTTCCTTTCCAGGTTATCTTAGGCTCTTTATTTATCTTTAGGAGTATTTCTAATTTTTCTTCATAAAGTTCGTCGTAATCCTGAAGGTTATAACCGAACAAAGGAAAAGATTCGATAAAGCTTCCACGGCCAGCCATTAATTCGGCTCTGCCATTGGAAATTAAGTCAATGGTGGCGAAATTCTGATAGAGTTTTACTGGATCTGATGAACTTAAAACCGATACCGCGCTGCTTAATTTAATGTTTTTGGTAACGGTTGCTGCGGCTGCCAGAATAATTTCGGGGCTTGAAACCGCATAATCCGGACGATGGTGTTCTCCGATGCCGTAGAAATCTAATCCTACTTCATCCATGAGTTTAATTTCTTCTATAATTTCCTGAAGTCTTTGCTGAGCAGGCTGAATTTCTCCTTTTGCATTAATCTGCAAATCGCCGAACATACCGATACCTAATTCCATATTGATAAAATTTATAGAACAAAGTTAACAGGTTGGGAGGATAGAATTTTTGATGTATGGTAAGAAAATTTAACCACAAAGCACACAAAGCTATCACAGAGAAAGAAACGCAAATGGGTTTCATTGCGAGAATTAAGCAAACCTAATCTTTGGCTATTCATTGCTATAATTGTAAGATTGCTTCGTACCTCGCAATGACGAAAAAATCAGATAATCGGACTTCTATCCTCCGACTTCGGACTTACTCTATCTTCTTACCTTTCATTGCCGTCGAAATCGCTGCATCCATTACACGTTCCGCGAAAGGGCGTGTAAATTCATTCAGCTCATCGGCTTTTTTCAAAATGGTATCTTTTTCCTGAGATGCTAATGCGATTTTCAAGGCTTCAATATGAACTTTCGTTTCTGTAATTTCTTCGGTAGTTAAATGTTCAGCATGTTTTTCAATGAAACGTTCTGCACTATAAAGCAGTTGTTCGCCCTCGCTGCGAGCCTCTATTAACATCCTTTGTTCCACATCACTTTTAGCATGTTCAATACTATCTAACAGCATTTTCTCCACGGTATCATCGCTCAAACCATAGCTTGGTGTAATTTCGATTTCCTGTTTCACGCCTGAACGCAATTCAATAGCTTGAACAGTTAAAATACCATCTGCATTTAATAAAAAGTTAATATCTACTTTTGGCAAGCCTGCAGGCATCGCCGGGATTCCCTTTAAATCAAATTCGGCCAGTTTACGGTTCTCTTTCACTAAATCGCGTTCGCCTTGGTAAACGGAAATTTTCATGTTTACTTGTCCATCAACTGAAGTAGTGTACTGCCTACCAGCTTTAGTCGGAACCTTGCTGTTACGGGCGATAATCACATCCATTAAGCCACCCATGGTTTCGATACCGAGTGAAAGCGGTGTAACATCGAGCAATAAAATGTCAGAACGATTTCCAGCCAAAACATCCGCCTGAATGGCTGCGCCTAAAGCAACAACTTCATCAGGATTGATATTGTCCTGCGGTTTTTTACCAAAGAAATTTTCTACCTCTTGCTTAACAAACGGTGTACGTGTAGAACCACCAACAAGAATCACTTCATCAATATCAGATACGGTTAGATCAGCATCTTTCAAAGCATTTTTACATGCCGTAATGGTCTCTTCAACCTTCGCAGCAATTAATTGCTCAAAAGTCTGTTTGTCTAACGTACACCAGATTTCGCCAACTTGTTCGTTATATAAATTCTGGCTGGAAAGTGCTTTCTTTGCAGCTTCGGCCTGTAAGCGTAAGGTTTGCATTAAAATTGTATCGGCTGCAACAGTGGCCAAATCAAGGTTGTTTTTTTCAAACCAATAATTTAAAATAGCACGATCAAAATCGTCGCCACCTAAATACGTGTTACCGTTCGTTGCCAAAACTTCAAAAATACCATTCTGAATCTGAAGAATGGAAACATCGAAAGTACCGCCACCTAAATCATAAACGGCGATGGTTTTTTGTTGAGTAGGGTCTAAACCGATTCCATAAGCCAAACTTGCGGCTGTGGGCTCGTTCACAATTCGCATAACATCTAAGCCTGCTAACTTTCCGGCATCGCGTGTTGCCTGGCGTTGGCTATCATTAAAATATGCCGGAACAGTAATTACAGCACGGTTTACAGGTGTTTTCAATGCGTGTTCCGCTCTGGCTTTCAGCTCTTTTAAAATCTCGGCTGATAATTCAACTGGTGTATAAAAGCGGTTGCCTGCCTGAATTTTTACCAAGGCGTCCGAATCATCATCAATAATTTTGTAAGAAAAAATATCCTTGTGATCGGCGACATCTTTATAAGAGCGTCCAAGCAGTCGTTTGACAGAAAAAATAGTGTTTGTGGGATCTGTAGTTAAGAATTCTTTCGCTTCGTTACCTACAACCGTCTCATTCTGGTTGTTGAAATACACAACTGACGGCACTAACAAACCCTTGCCAGAATCGTTAATTACCTGCGGATTTTTATCTGGATTGATGAAAGCCACCAGACTGTTGGTGGTGCCTAAATCTATTCCAACTATAATTTCTTCTTTCTGAAACGAACCCGTAGCAAGGTTAATCGATATTTTTGCCATGCCGCGAATTTACGGAGATTGTTGCAATGTTGCAGGCTCGAAATGTTTTAATGTTGTAAAGAAAGTCTGGATTCGAGTGTCGGAATTCCAACGATAGTATGCCGAAATCCTGTTTCCATAAATTTATTAACAAAGAGGAGGAGTTGAGGGCTGAACCATCCTGGCCCCCAATGTCGTTAACTTAAGCTTAATAGTTATCCGTGTGAGGGATAAGTTCTTTTGTCATATACCACAGTCCTGCCTCGGCTCGCCGCCGCCGAAGTGCTCTTTCTTTTTGGCATCAAAAAGACCAGCTTAGCTAGCTTGAATACCGTTAAAACATAAAAGCCAATGAAAAAACAAAAAATGCCGGCTGAAAATTTATTCATGTTTTAATATAGTTCTCAATGGCATTCATGAGGGCTACGCCGTTTTCTTTTAAAGCCAGTTGCGGCCGGAACATTGCAGACCGAAAAATTTGTTAGGCCGGATTTACGTAGAACGGGGATACTGTGCTATGGCCTAGCTGTATGGAAATTCGAATTACTTAAATATTGATTAATAGTAATGTCTGGTTTAGCAAACCATATCTTCGGACTTCGGTCTAAATACTTCAGACTATTTTCTATTCTTCTCCTCAATCCAAAGCGACATATACTTGGTGCTTTGAACCGTATGATGGTTTAGAATCTGTCCTATAAAATTCTTCCGGCGATGTGCTGTTAAACCGAATTTTTCAACCGTAGCAATAAACTCATTAGCGAAGTGCGAAGCCGAATATCGATCGTTAATAATCCGAGCGCCGTTTTGCTGGGCAGTAAGCCAGGCATATTTATCCTGATACAACTCAACTGCCCTTTCAACGAAAGCAGTCAAATCATCTTCAATAAAACCATTCCAGTCTAGTGAACCTTTCATTGCTTCCGCACCAATTGATGTCGTAATAGATGGCGTTCCAACCTGCATGGCATCAATAAATTTGCCTTTTACACCGGCACCAAACTGAATAGGGGCGAGTAAAATTTTATGTTTAGCAATCGTTTCCTGTGCCGCAAGCGCTCTTCCCCGTATAAAAAACCGTTCGTTTTTGTTATCCAATTGCAGCACTTTTTGAGTAGCGTAAGAACCGTAAATATTCAAATTTACACCAGGTAGTTTTTTCCTTAGTGATGGCCAGATTTTCGTTTTTAAAACCTGAACGGTATTCCAGTTGGGCTCATGTAAAAAGTTACCTATGAAAACAAAATCTGAACGCTCTTCAAATGGAATCCAGTTTTGAATCGCTTCTTTGCTGATTTCTTTCTCTAAAAATGGAAGGTAATAGAGCAATGAAGAGTGAATTTTAAAGGTTTCCTCCAAGAATTTCATCTCCACCTCAGAGATGATTAAAGATAAGTCGCAACGTAAAACAGAAGCGATTTCCCGCTTTGCGGTATCCGAAAATAAATCGATTTCAGTTTGCTTTTTGTTGCTTTGCTGGCGGGCGCTACGCAGGCAATGTAAATCTTCGGTATCTAAAATTCTAAGCGCATCCGGGCATTCCTGCTGAACCCGCCAACCGTATTGCTCTTCTACCATAAAACGGTCGAACATTACAATTGCTGGATTTAAAGCTTTTAAAAATGAATTAAAGCTTTCATCATTGAGTTTTATTTCTTGCTCGAAAACACTGGTAGTAGAGAAATTATAACTAAAATCACTTTTTGATGCCGCGGAAGCAAAGGTAATTTCATAACCATTTTGCAAAAATAAATCGACCAATTGAATCATCCTGGTTCCAGCTGCCGAAGAAGTGGGTTCGGGCCAGACTAATCCAATAATCAATAATTTTTTTGCATTCATCATCTAAAATTTATGCAAAATAAAGGTTTTTTGTTCGGGTTGAATAATTTTCCGCAGATTTAAAAGGATAAGGTTCGCAGATGATGGCAGATTTAAGAAGACCTAATAAATCCATTTCAATCTGCGGTATTAAATCTGTTTCTATCTGCGGGAAATTCTTATTTTTGCAACTCAATTACAAAGCATCACATGTTAGGATTAAAATTATTGACAGACCCACGTTGGGCCAATATTGCAGAATCGAATTTAGAAGAAATTTTATCTGATCATGCCTGGTGTGAACAAAAAGCAGCATCGAATGCCATTACTTTAATCACTCAAAATTCTGAACACCAGGATTTGGTTGAAGAACTAACGGCCATTGCGATCGAAGAAATGCAGCATTTCCAGATGGTAATTGAAATTATTAAAAAACGTGGTTATACTCTGACTCGTGAGCGTAAAGACGATTACGTTGGTCGTTTGGTGAAATTTAGCAAAAAGGATGGAAGTAGAAACCAGGCTTTTATCGACAGGCTTTTATTTGCCGCAATGATTGAGGCAAGGAGTTGCGAACGTTTTCGCGTACTCTCTCAGAATATTAAGGATGAGGCATTAGCTCAATTTTACCATGAATTAATGGTTTCAGAGGCTGGACATTATACTACGTTTTTAAATTTTGCCCGTAAATATAGTACAGACGTGGATGTAGAAAAACGCTGGAAGGAATGGCTGGAATTTGAAGGTGAGCTCATTCAAAGTTTCGGAAAAAAAGAGGCGATACATGGCTGATCGGTTTCAAGTTGCCGGCTACGGGTTGCGGGTCTGGATGTACAGCGTTGGTGAGAAAAAAGCAATTTATGTACATCGCCAGGTAACAGGTAACCCGCAACTCATAACTCTTTCTTGTGTATATTCCATAACCAAATCACAATATCCTGGTAGCTATCGATTCCTTTGGGTTGATTATTAAGTTTTAAGAAACTATCAAAAGCGGCATCCATATAGCCGAACATGTCGCCATTATATTTTCGCCAAAATTCCTTTTCAGTTTTAAAATCGGTTAAAACTTTTGCAGATAACTTATCATACAGTAACTTATAGTCCTGTGGCGATTTCATTCTGATTTCAAACAAAATATACCTCAACATTTCGTAATTCGCCGCGTATTGGTAATTCACATCAGGACTGTTGCTCGCAGTCAAATAGCCTAAAAGATTGGCCTCGTCTTCGTATGAGATGCCCAATTGATGTGCAATTTCATGACAAGACACATATGGCTTAACAAAATCTGGTAAAGCCATGTTCATATTCGCCTCGCCGGTTAAAGGTGCGTAATAGCCCTCAATACCTGCTTTACTGGTTAACCAGGTGCTTAGAACTGATTTTAAACAAGGGTTTTTATACTGGAATAACGGATTTATCTTTTCCATTAAATCGTAGGCTTTCGATGAGCTTTTTTCTAAATCATGAATGGAATAAGCTGGTATTTTCGTCTGCCTGATTTTTAAATTATTGGTTTTTTTTACGAAGTATTCGCCTAGTAAAACCAATTCTTTTACGCTATACTTTTCATTTCCTATACCTAACGCTTCGCTAACGCTGGGCCGGCTGTAATTTAATCCCCAAACAATTTTGAAGATGATATAAAGCACGAGCAAAAAGTTTAAAACCTGAAGTGGAACAATAATCCTATGTTTTTTCGTTAGTGATTTTCGATTTTGGAAAAATCTAAAGATTTTATAAAGTGCGAAAGCGATTAATAGCAAATAAATAATATCGCCAATAGCAAAGGGAAAAATGGAAGAAATATACCTTAACGATGAAGAAATATAAGGATAAATGCCTGTTGAGTAATATTTTTGGACAAGGGAAGGGAACAGGCCGAAAAGATAAATCAGAAAGGCCAGACTGGCCGAAACCAAAAGTACTTTATAAATCGAATACTTTAACACGATTAATAATGCCCTTTTAAAGATTGTATTTCCAAAATAATGATAATGCCATCGTCATGAATTTCATAAACGATTCGATGTTCTTTGTTTATTCTGCGAGACCAGGAACCAGATAATTCATATTTTAACGGATCAGGCTTTCCAATGCCCTCAAAAGGATTCGCCTGTATGGCAATAATTAATTGCTCAATTTTTTTCTGTATGGTTTTGTTGCCAGACTTTTTCCAGTACTTTAAATGCTCAATAGCTTTTGGAGCAAATATTACTTCCATAAATCTTCAACCGCGATTTTTACACCCTTGCCATTTTTAATGTCTTTTCGGGCTTGCAAAATGTCTTTTACAAACTCCGGGTTATAAGGCCCATCTTCGGTTTCGAAATCGATTTTTAAAGCTTTCATCACCGCTTTTAAAGCCGTTGCTTGTTCTTCGTTTTTAGGATGTGCAATTAAAGTTTCCATTTTGATGTTGGTAATAAACAAATGTAACAAATTTGCTCCAAAATTTGGGGCTGCTGTCTTCCTATTTTACGGATAATCACAATCCGATTTTCGATAAAATATATTGAAAAATTTATTTCGTGTTGTTCTAAAAGAAAACATCGGGAAATGTTTCTTGATTGATTTTTTTATCGAATATTTCTTTTCAGCTATTAAAATTAATATCTTTTTTGTTGTCGCGATAATTGTTACAGGTTTAGAAACAATTTTTATATCAAATATTTCCTAAAAGCCGTAAAATTGTTTCGTTATATTAATCGATTTAACAAACTAACCATTATAAATTTAATGAGAAATACCTTAGCATACAGATTTGCGAGTAAAGCAATCAAAGCTAAAACAACTGTTTAAAAACTAAATGTAAAAAATAATTATGAGCAAGACTTCCGAGCACCTTAAAGCGTTCGCCTTGATTTTTGCAATGTTTATTGCTCAAATCGGTTGGGCCCAAACTTTCAAAAACCCGTTATTGCCGTCAGGCGCCGACCCCTGGAGTATTTATAAGGATGGTTATTATTACTACACCCATTCTATGCAAAACAAGCTGGTTATCTGGAAGACAAAAACCCTTGCTCAATTAAGCACCGCCGAAAGCAAAACCATTTTTGTTCCACAAAAAAATACAAGCTATTCTAAAGAACTCTGGGCACCTGAAATTCATTTCATTGGTGGTAAATGGTATGTTTATTTCGCCGCAGATGATGGTAACAACAATAACCACCGGATGTATGTTTTGGAAAATTCGTCGATTGATCCAATGAAAGGACAATGGGTTTTTAAAGGCAAAGTTGGCGATGCGACTAAAAAATGGGCGATTGACGGATCCGTCTTCACTTATAAGAAACAGCTGTATATGATTTGGGCCGGCTGGGAAGGCGATATCAATCAGAAGCAGGAAATTTACATTGCCAAAATGAAAAATCCATGGACTATTGATGGCAAGCGTTATAAAATATCGACACCTCAGTTTGAATGGGAGAAGCATGGCGACCTGAACGATCCCAACAATCCTCCACATGTGGATGTAAATGAGGGCCCACAGATTTTAATTCATAAAGGCAAAGTGTTTTTAATTTATTCGGCGAGTGGTTGCTGGACTGATTTTTACGCCTTAGGCATGTTGACGCTAAAGGGTAAAAACTTGTTAAGCGCCGCATCGTGGGAGAAAAGCAAACAGCCTGTTTTCAAACAATCGCCGGAAAATGGCGTGTATGCACCCGGACACAATTCGTTTTTTAAATCGCCTGATGGAAAAGAAGACTGGATATTATATCATGCCAATTCAGCGCCCGGGCAGGGTTGCGGCGGACATCGTTCTCCAAGAGCGCAAAAATTTACCTGGAATGCTGATGGTTCTCCGAATTTTGGCATCCCCGTTAAAGCCGGTCAGGAACTTAATATTCCGTCACAACAAAATAAGCCATTACCATTACAGTAGCATAAAATAGAATTCTACTATGAAATTATCATGATTTTTCAAACCACACATTGGGATGAATAAACCGGGCTTGCGAGTTCTTCAACACTAAAGAAAATAAACCACGTGTGAAATATCTGATGGCTTCATCACCATTAAACCGAGCTTGCGAGCTCATTGATACCATAAAAAATATAAACTATCATCAATAAAACAAATTATATACAGATGAAAAAATTTTTCAAAATCTTATTGCTCCTTTTATTGAGTATCTCGACATTGGCCAATGCGCAGGAAAGCACACCAATAGTAGGCAAGGTCTGGCCGATTGAAAGGGCCAACGAATGGTACAAGCAATATAAATGGATAAACGGAGCCGATTTTTTACCAAGTACAGCGATTAACCAGTTGGAAATGTGGCAGGCAGAAACTTTTGATGCGGCAACAATCGATAAGGAATTAGGTTGGGCAGAAAGCATTGGTTTTAATACTATGCGGGTTTATCTACACAGCCTTGCCTGGAAACAAGATGAGGATGGCTTTAAAAAACGAATGGACCAATATTTAACCATTGCTGATAAACATAAAATAAAAACCATTTTTGTTTTCTTTGATGATTGCTGGAATAAACAAGCCAAAACCGGTAAACAGCCAGACCCGAAACCCGGTATCCATAATTCGGGATGGGTACAAGATCCCGGAGATCCGGATTCGAAACAGGAAGCAAACTTCCCGGCTTTAGAAAAATACGTAAAGGATGTAATGACCCACTTTAAGAACGATAAGCGTATTCTATTATGGGATTTATATAATGAGCCCGGTAATTCAGGGAAACTAACCACATCTTATCCTTTATTAAAAAGCGTATTCACCTGGGCTAGGGCTGTTAATCCTTCTCAGCCAATCAGCGCGGGCTTATGGGCCTGGGACTATAAAGAATTAAATGCATTTCAGGCCCTGAATTCTGATGTAATCACTTACCACGATTACGAAGAACCGAAATGGCATCAACGTGTTTTAGATATGTTAAAATCGCATGGACGCCCTATGATATGCACCGAATATATGGCCCGCACAAGGGGAAGCCGTTTCGAGAACGTAATGCCGATGCTTAAAAAGGAAAATATCGGTGCCATTAACTGGGGCTTAGTAGATGGGAAATCGAATACCAAATATGCCTGGGATACACCACTCCCAAACGGTTCGGAACCAAAAGAGTGGTTTCATGAAGTTTTCAGAAAAGACGGTACGCCTTACAAAAAAGAGGAAGTGGAGCTAATTAAGAAACTAAATGGCATTAAATAACAAAGTTAAAGGATAAAGTTCGCCATATTGGACACCCAATTTGCCATTTATGAGAATCAAAAAACTAAACAGGGCTATTGTACTGTTTAGTTTTTTAAGACTGGAAGCTGTTCATGCGCAAAAAATATTTTTCAGGCATTATACCGTTACCGATGGTTTGTGCGCAAATACCATCTGGCACATTCAGCAGGATGAGCAGGGATACATGTGGTTTGGAACAAAATATCGCCTAATAGATTTGATGGCTATACTTTTGAATCTTTTCAGCATAAAAGGTATTTCCGGCAGCATTGGCAATAATTTTATAAGAAAGATTTTTAAATATGATGTTAAATATTTTGGATTGATACCGACGAAGGTGTTTACATTTTCAACCTCGAAACCGAGTATTTTACATGTTTTGAGCTACGTTATCTCGCAAAAGTTAACCGCTTGCCAATCTGTTCGGTAGTAAACCGGCCTTTCTGATAAGCTAAATTTCCTGATACAAAAGTGTGTGTAACGCTGGCCTGGA
>Ga0247804_10001334_pt1 | contig 11456 bp, 9 predicted proteins | sample UWRJL029104C1_FD_181142 | JGI IMG/M metagenome (GOLD analysis project Ga0247804, IMG submission 181142) | Plant litter microbial communities from Arlington Agricultural Research Station in Wisconsin, United States - UWRJ-L029-104C-1 | ecosystem: Environmental > Terrestrial > Plant litter >...
TTCTTTTTATATCGGTGCGTTCTTTTTCTTTGCAGCAGTTTTGTGGACCGTTTTAACCACTAAAGAATATCCGCCTCAGGATGTAGACTTTAAAGAAAAGGTGCGTGAAAGTAACAAGGGTTTCGGTGGTGGAGCAAATGAGATATTCCATGCGTTGAGAAACATGCCTAAACGCATGCAAATTGTTTCTTTGGTTCAGTTTTTTACCTGGCCCGGATTGTTTCTGATGTGGTTTTATTACACAACCGCCGTGGCAGTAAACGTTTTTGGTGGTAAAGACGCCGCCGACCCAATTTATGCCCATGGAGCCGATTTCGGAAGTTTAACTTTGGCATATTACAGCGTGATTACATTTCTATTTGCTTTAGTTTTGCCAAAAATTGCCGATGCTTTAGGCCGGAAAACAACCCATGCTTTATGTTTGATATGCGGTGCAATCGGATTAATCAGCGTAGCTTGGGTTCATGATAAAAATATGTTGTACTTATGTATGACAGGCGTTGGAATTGCCTGGGCAAGTATTCTTTCTATGCCTTACGCAATGTTAAGTGGCTGTTTACCCAAAGACAAAATCGGGATTTATATGGGGATTTTCAACTTCTTTATTGTGCTTCCGGAAATTATCGCATCCCTTGGTTTCGGTTGGTTAATGCGTAATGTACTTAACAATGACAGACTTTTAGCTGTTCAGCTTGGCGGAGGTTTGATGATTCTTGCAGCATTAATCTGCTATATTTTTATCCGTGAGCCAAAGAAAACTGACGAAGTTCTGGCCGCTGAGCTCGGAATAGAAGAAAACAGGTCTGTTTAAATAAAGCGCCATTAATAACCAAAATTCAGGCGTTAATTAAATACCCACATAGAACACAAAGGTTGCACGAAGTAAACAGATTTAAAATTTAATGCTTTGTTTACTCTGTGAATAACTTCGTGTTCTCTGTGGTAAAAAATTCTAAATAATCTAACCAAATGAAAAAAACCATTTACCTGTTGTTGCTGGTAACAGCATTCAATACCTCCTGCAAAAAATCATCATCTGATGGTATAACGGAAACTCCAACATCACCTTCGGTTGTTTTGCCTGCAGATGCCAAAGATGGTGTTGCCTTTATCAATAGTGGTAAATCAGCAATCGTAACTTTATATGCACCTGGAAAAAATTCAGTTTCATTAATTGGTGAGTTCAACAATTGGTCAATCACAGCTTCAGTTATGAAGAAAACAGCTGATGGAAATACATGGTGGATTCAGATAGATAATTTAGACCCCAATACAGAGTATGCCTATCAGTTTTTAGTAGATGGAACCTTAAAAGTCGCCGATCCTTATTGCGAGAAGGTCTTAGATCCCGATAATGATAAATATATCGCTCAAGGTGTCTACCCAAACTTAAAAGCATATCCCGCAGGGAAAACAACAGGCATAGTTAGTGTTATGCAAGCTAACCCGCCAACCTATACCTGGAAAAATAATAGTTTTGTTCGTCCTGAAAAGAACAATCTTGTTATTTACGAATTACTAATCCGCGATTTTACAACTGAACATAATTATGCTTCAACGTTAGCAAAGTTGGATTACCTGGTAAATATGGGTATTAATGCGATTGAGCTGATGCCTGTAAATGAATTCGAGGGTAATTTGAGCTGGGGATACAATCCTTCATTCTATTTTGCACCTGATAAATATTACGGAACCAAAACAGCACTTCAAAACTTTATTGATGAATGCCACGGTAGAGGTATTGCGGTGATTTTGGATATGGTTTTAAATCACTCATTCGGGCAATCGCCAATGGTTCAGTTGTATTTTGATGGTTCGAAACCAACTTCAAACAGTCCGTGGTTTAATGTTGATGCGAAACATCCTTACAATGTCGGCTACGATTTCAATCATGAAAGCGCGGCGACTAAAAAATTCTCAAAAGACGTAATGAAATTTTGGATGCAACAATATAAAATCGATGGATTCCGCTTTGATTTATCTAAAGGGTTTACGCAAAAAGTTTCTACAGATGATGCAACAATGAGCGCTTATGATGCTAGTAGAATCGCAATTTGGAAAGATTATAATGCCTACATTAAAACTATCGACCCTAATTTTTTAGTGATTTTGGAGCATTTTGCAGATGCCACTGAAGAAAAAGTTTTAGCTGATGATGGTATGATGCTTTGGAACAATTTAAATTACAACATGAATGAAGCAACGATGGGTTGGCTCGGCAACTCGGATTTTTCATGGGGATTTTATACCAAACATGGTTTCAGTAAATCGGAGGGCTTAGTTACATATGCCGAAAGTCACGACGAAGAGCGATTGAATTACAAAAACATTTCCTTTGGAAACATCTCTGGCACTTACCTGATTAAAGGAAATTTACCAACATCATTAAAACGCGAAGAATTAGCAGCAGCTTTTCTGTTCAGCATTCCCGGACCTAAAATGATTTGGCAATTTGGTGAGCTGGGTTATGACACCAGTATTGATTTTAATGGACGAACGGGAGAAAAACCAATTAAATGGGATTACTTTTCAGATGCGAAGAGAAAGGAACTTTATGACGTTTATGCAAAAATGATTAAATTCAAAAAGAACAATAGCATTTTTAATTCTGCTAATGCGATCTATAATTTAACGGGTGGCATAAAATACATTAAACTCATGGAGGGTGCAAATACAGTGGTTGTAGTTGGTAATTTTGATGTAACTCGACAGACAGCAAATATTGATTTTGGATCGTCTGGTACATGGTTAGATGCATTTGGAACTGGTATCAATCTTTCATCGAACAGCTACACTGAAACTTTAGTGCCAGGAGAATACCATGTTTTCAGTAAGGCAGTTTTGAAGTAGTTTAGTCTTTGTAAAGTCCTCATACACTTATTGTTAAGTGATTTTGTAAAATCTGTGAATCAATGGTTTTTTTTGATTACAATCTTACCTATTTTAGCTAATATTGCTTTAATACTAACTGAAATACATGGATAACAAATTAACGCATCATTTGCTCTGGGAGCGGCTACGTTCCGGCGACAAAGATGCTTTTTTTGATCTGTATGCTGCACTTTATTATTCGCTTGTCAATTTTGGAATCAGAGTTTGTGCCGATGCCGATATTTCCAGCGAGGCTACCGATTTGGTTTTTACCACCATATGGGAAAAACATGAAACGCTCAACCGGGTTGATAATGTTGAAGCCTATCTACGCACTTTTCTAAAGCGTAAACTTCTTAGAATTCTGGAACGTAAGAAAAAGTTGAGTATTGCTTTAAGCAACGCAGGCGCCGATGGCGATTGGATGGAAATGAGTTATGAAGAGTTTATCGTAAAAGTACAAAGCGATGAACTGGTTCGGTATCAGTTAAAAAATGCATTAGAAAAACTCACTTTCAGACAAAAACAATTGATTCACCTTAAATTTTTCGATGGTTTGAGTTACGAACAAATCGCCGAACAAACTAATCAAACCATAAAAACAGCTTATAATACAATTTATGATGCATTAAAAGTGCTTAGGAAAGAGTTGAAAGCTTAATGCCAATTTCGGCTGAAGCCAGTTCGGAAACTCGCTGGAAAATATTGACAATCTTGCTCAGTCACTTCAACTTTAAAAGATTTTGCTTTGCAGAGCCTTCGGGTTCTGGGCTTCGCCCGAAATGATGACTTTAATTATTTCCTTTGGATGGAGAAAAATATTAACTAAACTCCCCAAAATGCCACAAGTTTCCGGCTGGATCATGAAGAAAACACTCACTTCCCCAATCTTCATGTCTGATTGGTGAAACTTGAACACCTTCATATTTTTTTGATAAGTCTAAATTTAAAAGCTCGTTGTAAAATCGACTTACATTATCTACTTCCATAAAAATCATGGTGTTATCTACCCAATCTTTAATGTACGCATTTTGGAGATAAAAGGCCATGTTGCCGCTTTTAAAAACAGACATGCTATCACCTAAGGTTACTTCTTCGAAGCCTAAATCACGGTAGAAACTTCTTGATGTTTCAAAATTTTTAGCACCTATAAACGGGCGGATGGATTTTGCGTTGTGGTTCATTTTTTAAGTTTTTTAGATAAGTAAATTCTTTTGTGTCCTGGCGGGAAGTTTTTTATTTCTCCAATTACCTCATATCCATTTTTAATGTAAAATTCTTCTGCTTGAAAATCAAACGTATCAAGCATGGAAACAATTGCTCCGTTTTCAATCGCAATATTTTCAATATGATTTAATAGGTGCGTACCTAAACCTGCTTTTCGGTAATTTTCTTTAACCCAGATGATTCTTATTTCAAGTCCTTTCCAATAGCCGATACCCGATAATATCCCCGCAATTTCAACTCCACTATCATCTTTTATTACAAAGTCTAAAGGAGTCCACGTTTGACCTAAAGCAGAAACTTTGCTTAGATTGTATTCGTTTATTCCATCAATTATGTTTTTTACAGATTCTTTATTTGCTGGCTCTATTGCGAACTTATTGGGCATGACGGTTTTTTGAGATGAATGATTACTCGAGGTTCAAATATATATAAAGAAGATGACAAGGTAAATAATCAAATTTTGAAGAACAGTTGCATAGCATGCTGTAACCAAAAATAAAATTGCCTCGTCAAACAGGTTCAAAACAATTTATATGAAAAAATTTCTGAAACTATTATTGATAATCATGGTTACTTCCTTTTTTGCCAGGGCGCAAAATCTGGAGTCGAAAATAGATAGCTTACTTTCCAATTTATTTCAGGATAAAGAGGGACCAGGCGGCGTTTTCATGGTCGCGAAAGGAGGAAAACCAATTTATAGAAAAGCTTTTGGTAAGGCTAATTTGGAGTTAGGCGTAAATATGACACCTGAAAATGTATTTCAACTCGGTTCTATGACCAAGCAGTTTACTGCGATAGCAATATTAAAACTATCAGAAGAAAAGAGATTAAATCTTCATGATTCCATTTCAAAATACATTCCTGGTTATCCGATGGGAAATAAAATTTCAATTCACCATTTGTTAACCCATACTTCAGGCATTAAGGATTTCACCAAAATGAAAGCTTTGCAGGAAGTGGCTCAAAGAGATTTCTCCCCAAAACAAATGGTCGATTTCTTCAAAAATGAGCCTGTTGATTTTGCACCTGGAGAAAAGTTCGAATACAATAATTCCGGCTATGTAATTTTAGGTTTCATAATCGAGCTGGTTTCAGGAACAACTTACGAGAATTATATTAACAAAAACATTTTTAAAAAAGCAGGAATGAGTCATTCTCGTTATGCCAGCGATATCGCGATTATCAATTCTAGGGCTTATGGTTATCAGAAAAAGGAATTGGGTTACGTGAATAAATCGAAAATAAGTTTTACTATTCCTTTCTCATCAGGTTCGCTAATGTCGACAGCAGATGATATGCTTAAATGGCAAAATGCACTTAAAGGAAACCGAATTGTTGGAGCTAAAACCATTGACAAAGCATTTACTAAATACCAACTGAATAGTGGGGAAACATTTTCTTACGGTTATGGCTGGCATTTAAAAGAAATTAACAATACACCAACCAGAGAACACGGTGGTAGTATTTTTGGCTTTAAAACCATGGGCGTTTATATTCCTTCAAAAGACATCTATATAATCGGATTAACCAATTGCGATTGTAATTCACCTACACAAATAACGAGAGACATTGCGAGATTAGCGCTGGAAAATTAAATAAGATTCCAATAAGAGCAGAGTTGATTAAACCTCAACAATATTTTTGAGTCAATAGAATGATTTTAAATAAAACCGATTATTTTTGAAAAACTTAACATAGGTCAATAACAAAGGGTCGGCCTTAATTATATCTTTGTCTCATAATTTAAAAACCAGAAAATGAAATTTAAAATCTCTTCAATCTTTTTATTAGTTGCAGTTGTGTCTTTATCAGCTTTTACAACTATTAAACCAGTTACTTACACTGTAGATGCAGCAAAATCCACCATTACCTGGGTTGGTAAAAAAGTAACAGGTTCTCACAACGGAACAGTCGCTTTACAGTCAGGTACTTTAAATGTTGATGGTAAAAAAGTAACCGGTGGTACATTTACTATCGATATGAACTCAATTAAAGACGCTGATGGTAGCGCTAAATTAGAAGGTCACTTAAAAGCAGATGATTTTTTCGGTACGGCTAAATTCCCGACTTCAACTTTCGTAATTACTAAAGTAGCCGGTTCTGGTGCTGCTGTAACGGTATCAGGTAACTTAACTATTAAAGGCATCACTAAACCATTAAGTTTTCCTGCAACTGTAACCGTTAATGCTGATGGTACTGTTTCTGCTTTAGCAGGTAAAATCACTGTAGACAGAACTAAATACGACATCCGTTACGGTTCTAAGTCTTTCTTCGATAGCATTGGCGACAAGGCAATTGATGATAACTTTGAATTAGCTGTGAAATTAGTAGCTAAAAAATAAATCCCTTCCTTCAAAGGAAAGGTTAAATCATTTTAAAAGTCTTGGCATTCGTCAAGACTTTTTTTGTTAATATTTTAGCCAGGGAAACATAGAAGACACTGAATAGTTTATTTCTTTGCTCTTGGAAAAAACATCTGTCTTTTTAAGAATCTTAAGCTTGAACCTAATCAATCTTGTGCGCATAGTTTTTTGAGCTTTGTGCCTTTTCTTTGTAACCTTTGTGGTTAAAAGAAATTAGACCTACCTAATCTTAAATCCGCCCTCAACCACATCAACGAAACCCGTGGCGGCACTTTTTCCATGGTAAAATAAACATTCCCAGTTTTCTTCAGCCGCACGTTTTCCAAACTCTTTGCGTAATTCCATCGCCTTGCGACCATCGAAATCGTATTTGGCGATAAAGTTTTTAACCAGTTCTTCGGGTTCAGGTAAAACATCACCACCAAAAAATACTTTTTGATTTCCCTCCGTTAGCAGAAAAACCTGGTGGTTTGGGCAATGAGCTCCGGTAAACTCGAAAGCTATGCTTTCATCTAAATGACCATCGCCCTCTACAAATTTTAACTGCGCATTGCGTTGTAGATATTCAAAAATATCAGTGTGGTAAGATGAGGAAGTACTGCTGAACGCAGTTTCCCATTCACCACGGTTTACAACATATTCCGCATCTGGGAAACTCAACTCCGTTTTATCAGCCATTTTATGAATCATGCCTCCAGAGTGGTCGTAGTGTAAATGCGACATTAAAACTTTGGTTACATCAGTCGGGTCAAAACCCGCATTTCGGATGTTTTTGTGCAAAATCAATTCACCATGATCGTCGCTAAAACCGAGGCCTGTATCAAATAAAATTATGTCGTTTTTCAGTTCAACCAAAAAAGGTTGAACGTTAATAAACAAAGAACCCGGTCGGTCTTTAAAACTATGAATGGCAGCATCGAAAGGAATAAATTTCTTTGATGCATCAACAGAGTAAGTGCCTTCGAATAAGGTATGAACTTGCAAAATGTAAAGATTTAAATTAAAAAAGTATATTTACTGTTCGGAAACAAATATAATGGAAAAAAGATGGGTAAAAGCATCAGATTGTAATGATGATACGATAAATAAAATTGCTGAAGAACTAAATATAGACCGCTCGCTTGCACGGATTCTGGTGCAGAGAAATATTTGCAGCTTTGATGAGGCAAAGGATTTTTTCAGGCCAAATCTGGAACAGCTTCATGATCCTTTCCTCATGAAAGATATGGATTTGGCCATCCAAAGAATTGAAACTGCACTCGCTACACACGAAAAAATTCTTATTTATGGTGATTATGATGTTGATGGTACCACGTCAGTTGCTTTAGCTTATAGTTTCTTTTCTAAGCTTACCCAAAACATCGAATATTACATTCCGGACAGATATTCAGAGGGTTATGGAATATCTATCGCAGGCATTGATTACGCCAGCCAAAACGGATTTTCATTAATTATTGCACTAGACTGTGGCATAAAATCGATTGATAAAATAGATTATTCAAATACTTTTGGCATCGATTTTATTATTTGCGACCACCATTTGCCGGGCGATGAACTTCCAAAGGCTGTCGCAGTATTAGACCCAAAACGTGCCGATTGTGAATATCCTTTCAAGGAACTTGCAGGCTGCGGAATTGGTTTTAAGCTGGCACAAGCTTATGCGCAAAAACATAATTTGCCTAAAGAAACTTATTTGCAATACCTCGATTTGGTAATGGTGAGCATCGCCGCGGATATCGTTCCTGTTGTGGGTGAAAACAGGATTCTGGCTTATTATGGTATCCGCAAACTTAACACAAATCCTTGCGAGGGTTTGCGTGCTTTGATGGAAGTGTCAGGGAAAACCGAAAATTATACCATTACCGATGTGGTGTTTACTTTAGGTCCGCGGATTAACGCCGCCGGCAGAATCGACCATGCAAAACATGCGGTAGCTATGTTGCTTTGCCAGGTTGATAGCAACTCCTTAGAACAAAGTGAGCTCATTAATTTAAAAAATACCGAACGTAAAACTTACGACCAGGACATTACAAGAGAGGCTTTAGCGTTAATTGGTGACAGTGAAATTTTAATCAACAAGAAAACAACAGTTGTATTTAATGAAAACTGGCATAAAGGTGTTATTGGAATCGTTGCTTCGCGTTTAACTGAAAAATATTACCGACCAACCATTGTGCTTACAAAATCTAACGGGCATGTGGCGGGTTCTTGTCGTTCAGTTGCAGGCTTCGATTTGTACGAGGCCTTAAGTGGCTGCTCATATTTATTAGACCAGTATGGTGGACATAAGTTTGCTGCGGGTTTAACCATGCAGCAAGAAAATGTAAATGCTTTTGCAGATAAATTCGAGGAAATTGTTTCCGCAACAATTACCGAGGAGCTTTTAACGCCTATGATTAAAATTGATGCCGAAATTGAACTTGCTCAAATTGATGGAAAATTTTATCGTGTTTTAGCACAAATGGGCCCATTCGGACCAGAAAATATGTCTCCTATGTTTGTTACCCACAACGTATATCTTTCCCAGCATGCAATGGCGGTTGGAGGCAATCATTTAAAAGTTAATATAAAACAACAAAATTCAGCTATTTTTGAAGGCATTGGATTTGGTCTTGCAGAATACCAAAATCTTTTACAACCAAAAGTTCCTTTTTCTGTTTGTTATACCATAGAAGAGAATGTGTGGAGAGATAAGAAGCGTTTGCAGTTAAACATTAAAGGAATTAAGATAAAATAATAAGGATAAAAGAACAAAGATAAAAGACAAGCTAAACTGCTCAGTCTTTATTCATTGATCTTTGTTCTTTTATCCAAAAATATATACGAATGATATTAAGAGCCGAAAATCTGGTTAAAAAATATAAGCAACGAACCGTCGTTAATGACGTTTCTTTTAATGTAAGTCAGGGCGAAATTGTTGGCTTACTTGGACCAAACGGTGCTGGGAAAACCACTTCCTTCTATATGATTGTGGGTTTAATTAAACCAAATGAGGGGCGTATTTTCTTAGAGGAGGAAGATATTACCGAAGATGCCATGTATCGCAGGGCGCAAAAAGGTATTGGCTATCTTGCACAAGAGGCTTCCGTTTTTAGAAAGCTAACCGTCGAAGAAAACATTCTGGCCATTTTGGAAATGAGCAAAATGAGCAAGGAAGAACAAAAAGATAAGCTCGAAGAATTAATCAATGAATTCAGTTTACATAAAGTTCGTAAAAACCGTGGCGATTTATTGTCAGGTGGTGAACGCCGTCGTACAGAAATCGCACGAGCATTAGCTGCAAATCCCAATTTTATTTTATTAGATGAGCCCTTTGCAGGGGTAGACCCGATTGCGGTTGAAGAAATTCAAAGTATTGTTGCTAAACTGAAACATAAAAATATCGGCATCTTAATTACCGACCATAACGTTCAGGAGACCCTTTCAATTACCGATAGAGCCTATTTGCTTTTTGAGGGAAAGATTCTTGAACAAGGTGTGCCGGAGGTTTTAGCTGAGAATGAGATGGTTCGTAAAGTATATCTTGGCTCTAACTTTGTGTTGAAGCGTAAAACCTTTGCAGTATAAATAGGACTTATGGCAATCGTAAATTCAATTTTTACCTGGTTAATGAAAAAGCGAATCCATCAGATTGAGCTTTTCATGAAGTATCCGCACGATGTTCAGGAAGAATGGTTTCATAGCTTAATCGATAGTGCAGAAAATACGGAATGGGGTCGTAAATATGACTATAAAACGATTTTAACCCAGAAGCAATTTCAAGAGCGAATTCCAATTCAAAACTACGATACTTTAAAGCCATATATTGAGCGTATGCTTAATGGCGAACAAAATATTCTCTGGCCGTCCGATATTAAATGGTTTGCAAAATCATCTGGAACCACCAGCGATAGAAGTAAATTCATACCAGTATCTGAAGAATCTTTGGAAGAATGTCACTTTAAAGGAGGGAAAGACATGCTTTCCATTTACTGCAACAACCGGCCGGATAATCAAATGTTTACAGGAAAAGGGCTGGTGTTAGGTGGCAGTCATCAGGTGAATCAGTTAAATGAAGATTGTTTTTATGGTGATTTATCTGCCGTGCTGATTAAGAATTTGCCGATTTGGGCTGAATATTACCGAACGCCGGATATGTCCATTGCTTTAATGGATAATTACGAAATTAAAATGGACAGAATGGCCGAGGCAACCATTCAGGAGAATGTAACCAGTATTTCTGGCGTACCAACCTGGACAATCGTTTTGGCTAAAAAAGTTTTGGAGTTAACAGGTAAAAACAACTTATTAGAGGTTTGGCCTAATCTGGAACTGTATGTTCATGGCGCTGTGAATTTCACCCCTTATCGTGAGCAATTTAAGCAGCTCATCCCATCAGATGATATGTATTACTTAGAAACATACAATGCTTCAGAAGGATTTTTTGGAATTCAGGACCAGGATAATTCAGAAGAAATGCTTTTAATGCTCGATTATGGTATTTTCTACGAGTTTATCCCTATGGAAAATATTTGCGAGGAAAACCCGAAAGCATTATTGTTGGGCGAGGTCGAAACGAATAAAAATTACGCGATTGTTATTTCTACAAATGGCGGGTTGTGGCGTTACATGATTGGCGATACCATTCAATTTACCTCATTATCGCCTTACCGGATTAAAATTACCGGGAGAACGAAACACTTTATAAATGCCTTTGGTGAAGAAGTAATAATTGATAATGCTGAACAGGCATTGACAAAAGCTTGCTGCGCAACTGGCGCCGAAATTAAAGATTATACCGCGGGTCCAATATATTTTAAGGGCGAAAAAGCCGGAGGCCACGAATGGATTATTGAGTTTGATAAGCAGCCTGATGATTTTGAAAGATTTATCGATGTAATGGACAATACTTTACGTGAAATAAATTCAGATTACGACGCAAAGCGTTTCAAGGATATGGCCTTGTGTCGTCCAAAAGTTCATAACGCTCCTGCAAATACATTTTACGATTGGTTA
>Ga0247804_10001336_pt1 | contig 11447 bp, 6 predicted proteins | sample UWRJL029104C1_FD_181142 | JGI IMG/M metagenome (GOLD analysis project Ga0247804, IMG submission 181142) | Plant litter microbial communities from Arlington Agricultural Research Station in Wisconsin, United States - UWRJ-L029-104C-1 | ecosystem: Environmental > Terrestrial > Plant litter >...
CCGAGCCCAGCGCCGCCAGAATGCGCGCGGCGGGCCGGAGGCGGGTGAGCAGGGCAGCCAGCGCCTGGGCGGCCAGGGGCTCGTCTTCGATGAGTAGGACTCTCATGCGGCGGGGGCGGTCAGGAGCGGGAGGCGGACGATGAAGGATTCCGCCGTGGGCACGATTTCCACGGGGCGGTCCGTGAGGTGGTGGTAGCGGCGCTGGATGTTCAGCAGGCCCAGGTGGGTGGACGTTACCGCGTCGGGGCGGGGCTGCCGGTTGTTTTCGACCACCAGCCGGCCGTCGGCGGCCGTCACCTTGATGCGCAGGGGCCGGCGGGTGGTCGAGCCGTTGTGCTTGATGGCGTTTTCGAGCAGCATCTGCACGGCGGTGGGGGGCACCAGGGTTTGCTCCCAGGCCGGGGCCACGTCCCACTCCACGCGCAGGGCCGCGCCGAAGCGGGTTTCCAGCAGGCTGGCATAGGCGCGCACCAGCGCCATTTCCTGGCGCAGCGGCACCAGCGGTTGCGCCCCGGAATCGAGCAGGGCGCGGTAGACCTCCGAGAGTTGACCCAGGAACTGCGCGGCCCGGTCGGGGTCGAGGTGAATCAGCGAACCGAGCACGTTGAGGCTATTGAACAGGAAGTGGGGGTCCACCTGGTTTTTCAGGGCTTCGAACTGCGCCTGGAAGGTTTCTTTCTGCAGCTGCGCCACGCGCACCACTTCCTGCGCCAGGTGTTGGCGGACATGCTCGCGCTCCACGAAGTAGTAGAAGAACAAGGACAGCACCGCGCTGACGGCCAGCGAGACGCGCAGGGCTTTGGGCGTAATTTCCGACGTGGGCACCAGGTAGTGCTGCGGGATGGTGAAGAACACCAGCCAGAAAACCAGGCTGACGAGCACCACGCATAGCCCTTCCAGCAGGGCTTTGGCCGAGATGGGCAGCGTGGTCAGCCGGTCGGCTCCAAAGAGGCGGGCAATGGGCGCATGCACCCAGAAGGTGGGCAGCAGAAAGGCAAATACCAGCAGCAGCTGCTGATAGCCGACCAGCGCGCCTACCCACCAGGTGCCATACTGGATGAACACCGCCACGTGGAAGACCGCCAGGGCCGCCAGGGCCGCCAACGCAAATTTTCGAATCATGGGGCCGGGGGAGGCGCCGAATGGCGCCCCGACAAAATTACCAGCCCGCCGGGCGAAAAGTCGCATTCGGCCCGCCGATTCACGGGGCTCATCTCCCGATTCAAGTCCCCGGAATCCGCCTTCGCCAGAAACCGCTTTCGGACGGGCGAAAAGCGCGAGAGGTTTGTCCTGTTCTCCTCCTTAACCTGATGTCCTCCCGTATGGATGCTTCCGTTTTAGCTTTACTTATTGCCGTAGCAGCTGCCTGGCGGGTGTGGGGCCTGCCTGAGCGTTTACTGGCGTTGCAGGAGGAGTTAAAAATCCGCAAAGCGGAGCACAACCAGCAGCAGGCCGAACTGCAAACGGAGCTGCTACGCTTGCGCGAACAGCTGGCCCGTCTGCTGAAGGAGGGAACGTTGCGCAAAGAGGACTCTTTCGGAGTAGCGATGGCGCCTTCGCCAGCTAGCGAGCCGATTACCCCGGTGCCGCTGGCGGTGCCAGGTACTGCCGCACCCGCTCCGGTCAGGCCGGCGGTTGCGGAGCCCGTCGTAACAGCGCCAGTGCCAGAGCCTGCGCCGGTGCAATCACCGGTTTTGCCGGCGGCACCGGCTGTTCCGGCAGCACCAACGCCTGCGCCTACCCCCGCGCCGGTTACCGTTCCACCACTGCCCGTGCCCACACCGGTGCTGCCAGTGGCGCTGGTGTCTGCGCCCGTTCCCCCGCCGGTTTTCACGCCGGACCCGGTAGCCGTTCCGGCACCCGTTCAGGCAGCCCAGCCCACGTTTGCTCCCCGGCCCGTGGCGGCCGATTCCGCTTTGGCAACTGCCCCGGCCCCCTCGCCCGCGCCCCTGGGCCCGCCCACGCCGCCAGTTCCGCCCCGGCCGCCGCGGCGCCCGCCGCCGCCGCCGGAGCCCACCGGGCCCACCTGGTGGGAGCGGGCCGCTACCCTCCTGCTCGAAAACTGGACCGGTATCCTCGGGGCCGTGGTGCTGGTCACGGGCGTCGGCTTCCTGGGAATCTACGCGGCGCTGCGGGTGAGTCCGCCGGTGCGGTTCCTGCTGATTTGCGCGTTCGCGGCCGGCTTGTTGGGGGTGCGGTTTGCGCTCCGCCAGAAAGGCTTTGCGCGGCAGCTCAACGGCTGGCTGCTGAGTAGCGCGGCGGCCATCTTTCTGTTTGCCTGCGTGGCGGCCGTGAGCATCGAAGGCCTGCGCTGGGTGACCGCGCCCTGGGACTACCTGCTGCTGCTGGCCGGGGTGGGGGCCAACCTGCTGCTGGCCTGGCGCGCCCGCCGCGAGGAAGTGGCGACGCTGCACGGCGTGCTGAGCTTGGTGGCCCTGGCGGTGTTGCCCCCCACGGGCCTGACGCTGGGGACCGCGGCGGCGGTGACGGCGTTCACCATTGCCATCACGTATCGCCAGCTATGGAAATACCAGTTGCTGCTCAGCATCGCCAGCTTCTTTGTCTTCCACCTGTACTGGCATCAGCAACTGACGGACATCCCCGATTCCCAGCGCCTGCTGGCCATGGGGTTGGTGGGGCTCGTGGGCGTGGCCGCGGCCGTGGTGCAGTACCGCAGCGTGTACGCCCAGCGGCGGTTCGAACCGCTGCTTTTCACCGCTCACCTGCTCAACTGGACCTGCCTGGGCATCAACCTGTTCATGTACAGCACGGGCTCCATCTGGAAAACCATTCCGCTGGGCCTGGGCGCGCTGCTCACCTTCTGGGCCGGGCGACAAGCCAAAAAGCTCGGCATCGGCTGGCTGTTCCAGACCGACACCATCATCGCGCTTATTCTGGCGCTGGCCACGGCCTTGTCGCTGCAGGGCTGGCACGCCACCAACTCGGTTATCCTGCTGTTCATGCTGCTCGAAGCGCTGCTGGTCGCGCTGGTAATGGCCCGGCAACGCGAAGCGCTGGTGTACCGGGTGGCCCTGTCCGTGGCCGGCCTGGCGGGGGGCGGCCTGCTAGTGCTCGCGGCCCTCACCGCCGGTTCCAGCCTGCCCCCGGCCCTGTACCGCCAGGCCTTCGTGCTGGCGCTGTCGGGGTGGGCGGGGCTGGCGTTCGCCCGGCTCACGTATCAGCAGCCCTTGCTCCGGACCGCCGCCGCCGCTGCGAAGGCTTGGGTTGGGGCTGCCGCCTCCGCCGAGTCTGCCCGCAACCTGCTGGCCGGTTTTGTCGGGTTGGCCGGCCTGTTGCAGGCCGGGGCCGGGCTGCTGCTGGCGTGGGCGCTGTTTAGCTGGCCGGATGCGCCGGTGCTGCCACTGGTGGGTGTCCTATTAACCCTGGGCGGCGGCGCCTTGGCGCTGGCGGCCTGGGTACGCACGTCAGCCCACACGCCGGGCTGGGTGCGGCAGCAGCAGCTGCTCCTGGCGCAGTTCTTTGCGGTGCTGGCCGGGCTGGGCCTGCACGAGCTGGGCCTGAGCTGGCCGGTGGTACTGGGCATCCTCTACGCCGAGAACGTGGCCGTGGCCTTGCTGGGGGCCCGGCGGCGCGAACCCCTGCTGTCCCACATCGCCCAGGCCGGGGCCTTCCTGGCCGGTGGCGCGCTACTGCTAACCGCCTGGGTGAAGGTAGGTAATGCCCTACCCCATGAACTTTACCGCGACGCCCTGGTGCTGGCCCTTACCGGCTGGCTGAGTCTGGCCTTCCTGCGCCTGGCTTACCGGCAGCTCGCGGCTACCGGCTCCCCGGCCGCACCCACCGAGATTTCCGAAACCAACCAACACCTGCTCAGTGGCTTTGCGGGGCTGGCCGCGCTGCTGCCAGCCAGCACGGGCTTGCTGCTGGCGCGCGTGCTGTTTGGCTGGCAGCAGGCGCCGGTAACCTGGCTGCTGGCAGCGCTGCTGGTGATGGGCGGCGTCGCGCTGGGACTGGCCGCCTGGGTGCGCGCGGAGCCCCGGATACCCGCCTGGGTGCGGCCGCTACAGTTGTTGTTGGCGCAGTCATTTGCCCTCCTCACCATATTCGGCTTGCACGAGCTGGGACTGAGCTGGCCGGTAGTGCTGGGGCTGCTCTATGCCGAAAACCTGGTCGTAGTCCTGATTGCCGCCCGGAAGCGGGAGGTGTTCCTCTACCGGGTTGCCCTGGGCGGCACCGTTGCTGCGGGTGTAAGCCTGCTGCTGACGGCCGTCAGCAACGCCGGCCACAGCCTGTCACCTACGCTCTACCGCGACGCCTGGGTACTGGCGCTGGCGGGCTGGGCGGGCGTCTTAGTGGTAAACCTAACCCATCGGCAGTTGCTGCGCCTGCGGCTGGCCGAAGGTTCAGAGAATGAGCCTACCGACCGCGACCTGTTGAGCAGCATCGCCGGGCTGGCGGGCCTGCTGCAGGGCGGCACCGGGCTGCTGCTGGGCCGGGCGCTGTTCGGCGGGTGCGGGGCGCCGGTGGCCCTCTTGCTGGTGGCGCTCCTGGGCCTGGGGGGCATGGCGCTGGGACTGGCGGCCTGGGTCCACGCGCAGGGCCTGCTGCCCCGTTGGGTGCGGCGCCAGCAACTCGTGTTGGGGCAGGCGTTGGTGGTGCTGGCCGGGTTGGGACTGCACGAAGCGGGCCTGAGCTGGCCCGGGGTTATGCTGGTTTTGTATGCCGAAAACCTGCTGGTCGCCCTGCTGTTGAGTGACCGCGACGAAGACGACCTGCTGCACCTGCAGACGTATTTAGTGGTGGTGCTGGCGGCCCTGTTGCCGGTGCTCGTGCGCTACACTTCGCCGGGAGCTTTCGGGGCCGAGGTGCGGGCGGCCTTGCTCGTCGGGGCGGCCCTGCTCACGGTGGGCTACCAGCTGCGGCACCAGTGGCGGTCGAAAGTGGACGAGGACTACGCGGTGCTCCCCCTCGGCGGCCCCCTGCGGCTACCGGTCCTGGCACTGGCCGTGGGCTGGCTGTTGCTCAGTGGCGGCGCGCTGGTGGTCGACCGGGCCTGGGCCGCCTGGGCCCTGGTCGGCTTGCTGGGCGGGCTGCTGTACCTGCGGCAGCGGGTAGCGGCGCCGGGCGTGTGGGCCGGGCTGCTGCTCGCGGCCGGGGGCTACCTGGGCCTGCAGTGGTGCTACGCGCTGTGGCCCCCGGCCGGGCAGCTGGCCAGCGCGGGTGCCGTGCTGCTGTACCTGCTGCCCACGCTGACCGTGCCGCTGGTGGGCGCCCGGGTTTCGTGGTGGGCGCCGGCCCAACGGTTCGTGCGCGGGCCGTGGGTGTACCTGCTGGGGCTGCACCTGGTGGTGGCGCTGGTGGCCGCCGTGCCCGCGGGCCACGCGGCTTACCTCTCGCTGGGCTTTACCGGACTGGCGGGGGCCGCCTTCGCCGCGGCTCAGGTGTGGCGCCGCCGCTTGCCCGACGATTCGGCCGTGTGGCGGGCCGGCCTTCCCGACCGCTACTTGCTGCACCTCAGCTACGCGCTATTGACGGCGGGCCTGCTCACGCACGGCTACCTCCTCACGCTCCATGAGCAGTTCTTCGGCCAGCCCGCCGAATACGGGACGGCGGCCCTGCTCTTCGCCACGCTGACGGCCCTGGCGTGGGCCGCCCCACCCGCTACCTACCCGGTGTACCGCTCCTGGCGCCGGCTGCACCCCTGGCTCCCCGAGGCGGCGCTGCTCTTTGGCACCGCCACGCTGGGCCACCACGTGCGCACGCCCTGGCTGCCGCTGCTGTGGGTGGGAGCTGCGCTGGGGCTGACATTCCTGGCGGCCCGCATTGCCGGGCGCTTGCGGCGGCTGGCCGTCTATGGCCACCTCTACTACTGGCTGGCCGCCGGCACGGCCAGCCTGGCGTGCCTGCGCTACCTCCGGCCGGAACAGCTCCTCAGTCCCGATTGGTGGGGACTTACCGCCGCCGTGGCCGTGCTGTTTGGCTACGTGTCGCTGGCCCTGCAGGCCAGGAACACCCCTGCTACCGGCCTCTCGCCCGCCTGGGACCGGCTGGCCCGCCCACCCCGCCGCGTGCTCGAAGCCGGGCTGCTCTACCCGGCTTTCCTGGCCCTCACGCTGCTGCTCGTGCAGTCGTTCGACCGCTCGGTGCTCACCGTGCTGCTCATGCTGGAAGTGGTGGCCGTCTTCAGCACCAGCCTGCTACTGCGGCGACAGGATTTGCGCTACCTCGCGCTGGCCGGGATGCTGGGCTCGCTGCTCCGGCTGGTGTTTTTCGACCTGAGCCGGAGCGGCACCATCACGCGGGCCTTCGTCTTCATCTTCATGGGCCTGCTGCTGCTGGGCATGAATGCGCTGTACGCCCGCTTCAAGGCCCGCTTCACGCCCCAGGATTCGGGGGCCGACGACGTCGCGCCGGCAGGGCTGCCGGAGCCGGACGTTCCGGTTGACTAAGGGTGGCCTGCTTGCCCTGCCGGCAGGCCGCCCGTAGTCAGCTTTACGGGTGATGGCCATCGCCCGGGCCTTAGGTCGCCTGCGCGAGCGGGTCGTCTTTGGCGGGAGAGCGCTTGTAAACCTCTACAGCACGAGCGCTACCGAATCCTGAGCCCGGTGTATTTCGTGGCCACGAAACTGGTCGCGCTCGCCGCGCCCGATGTGCGAGCCGGCATTCAGCAACGGCTGGCCCAGCTCCTGGCTCATCCTGATTTTCTGGAGGCAGTAGAGTCAACACCCGGTTCAAAACCGTTCCGAACAGTCTGGCCGTCTTTTTTCAGCTGAGGGGCATGTGAACCAGCTTTCGCTTGCACTTCTTCTGTGCAGGGCCGCGGGCAGGTAGTACGTTTTGCTCCTCGCGCCTCTGTTACCATGCGTCTCTGAAAGCAATTGCGACCAGGCTGCTCCAACAACCAGTTGAACGGGCGTCGATGCGGGTGGGTGTTTCCTGCGGCAAGTTAGACAATTTCACAAGTTGCAAACGTTCGTTTACTATTTGTAAAAATGTCTAACTTGCCGGACTTTTCCGCCTTCACCCTCCCCCCCCATTCATGTCCCCCGCCCGCCGCTTCACTCCTTATTATAGGGTTTCCACCCAAAAGCAAGGAAGTTCCGGCCTGGGGCTCGACGCCCAGCGCGCCGCCGTGCGGGCATTCGTTATCGAGCCGGGCCAGCTGGGCGAAGAGTTTGTCGAAATCGAGAGCGGCAAGAAAGACCAGCGCCCCCAGCTGGCCGCCGCCATCGCCGCCGCCCGCCGCACCGGGGCCACGCTGCTTATCGCCAAGCTCGATAGGCTCTCGCGCAATGCGGGCTTCATCTTCGCCCTGCGCGACTCGGGGGTGGATTTCGTGTGCTGCGACATGCCCGATGCCAATACCCTTACGGTCGGGTTATTTGCTGTCATCGCCCAGCACGAGCGCGAAACGATTTCCAAGCGCACCAAGGATGCCCTGGCGGCCAAGAAGGCCCGCGGTGCGCAGCTGGGTACGCCGGCCAATTTTACGCCCGCTGTACAGGCCTTGGGCCGGGCGGCCATGCAGCGCAACGCCCGCGAGCACCAGGCCAATCGCCAGGCGGCCCGCCTGGCGGGGCTGCTGCGGGCGCAGGGGCATACGCTGCAGCAAGTAGCCGACGAATTAAACCAGGCCGGTTACCGCACCCGCCGGGGGAGTAGCTTTCGAGCTACTACTGTTCAGCGGCTGCTGCTGGTGCCTGCCGGCCCCCTGCAAGGAAAATAACACTCCCCTAAGGAATAAGCATTTGCCAGGTGATTCATACTTTCTGACATTTCTGACTAAGTCATACCACTCAGTAAAGTCAGCCCTATCACTCTATCTTTACCGTATGAAAAAGCCCATTACCATCACTGTCGCAAACCGCAAAGGCGGCGTGGGTAAAACCACTTCCGTCTGGGCCATCGGCCATGCCCTGGCCCACCGGGGGCACCGGGTGCTGTTCGTCGACTGCGACCCGCAGTGCAACCTGAGCATGGCCCTGCCCGAGGTCGAGAGCAGCCGCCACCTCGGACTGGCCGTGCGCGACGGCCGGCCGCTCGAGGACGCCCTTGCCGAAGTCGGCCCCAACGTGTACCTGGTGCAGGCCACCTCCGAACTGACGGCCGTAGAGAAAATGCTCGGCACCGACATGGACTACCCCTTTGCCCTGCGCAGCGCGCTGGCCACGCTCCGCACCAGCTTCGACTACGTACTTTTCGACACCAGCCCCAGCCCGCACTCGCCACTGGCGGTGGCCGCCATGGTGGCCAGCGATGCCCTGTTCATTCCGGTGCATCCGGCTTACTTCGCCTACGAAGGCCTGGCCTCGCTGCTCGACGTGGTGGGCCGCATCAAGCGCAACTACAACCCAGCCCTGCTGGTCGGCGGCCTGTTCCTGACTTCCTACGCCCACTCGTACCGCGGCCGCCTGCACAAGGAGTTTGTGGATATGCTCGCCGCCCATCCCGACATGGGGCCGCTGCTGATGCAGCAAACCATCCGCAAAAACGGCGTCGTGGAAGAAGCCCAGCTGCAGCGCGAGAACCTGTATGCGTATGCGCCCGACAGCAACGCCTGTGTGGATTATGACCAGCTAACCGATGAAATACTGGCTGTGCTGGCTAAGTCATCTGACAAACTCAACTAACTTAACCAAGGCAGAGCACACAGATTGTATAATCTTTCTGACTTCTCTGACTCAATCAGCCTGTTTCATCCGCTTCTCTTATGCCTCCCGCCTCCAAACCCAAATTTAACGTAGCTGCGCACGTTAGCAAACGACCTGCTGCACAGGCTAGTCCCGACGACGTGCTATTTGCCCCCTCCTCCGCCAGCCAGCCGCTGGCTGCTGCTTCAGACCCAGGCGACGACAAGCTCCGTTTCGGCTCGCAGCTGCCGGCCCACACCCTCATCCAGCTGCACCGCGTGGCTTATTGGACGCGCACCCCGCTCAACGAGCTCCTCGATGAAGCCCTGCAGCTGCTCTACGCCACCAAGCCCGAAGCCGCCACCCCCCTGCCCGAAAAGGAACGAGCGAAGCGCAAGCTGCCAGCTGCCTGAAGCTGCCAGCAAGACGAGGCGACCGCTGCCAACGGCTACGTGTGGGGTAGGTGAGCAGGAGCTGGCGGGGGCCCTCACTTGCCCAGCTGCTCCAGCTGCTGCTCCAGGGTAGCAATGGCGGCCGCAATTTTGGCCACGGCCGCGGGCCGCGTTTCGTCGGTGTAGATGACGGCCGTCTGAGCCCAGCTCAGGCTGTTGCGGGCATCTTCCAGCTCGCTGAGCAGCTTTTTGCGCTGGCTGCTCAAGGCGGGCGAAGATTTCACTTTCGCTGAGGCCGGAGCCAATTTGGTTTTCTGGTAGGCAGGCAGGAGGTAGCCATCGAGCAGAGCTTTGTACACGGCCCCGCCTTCCTTTTTCACTTTGCCGGCCTGCACCTGCTTTTTCACCTGGGCCAGCACGTAATGCACATAGTCCTCGTCATAGTCGCCGGCGGCCAGGCGGGCGCGCACCGGTTCGAGGCTGGCCACGGCCACGCCGGTGGCCACCACGGCCGCCTCCCAGCCCGCGAGGGCGGGGGCCTCCGGCAGCTCCTTGTGGGCGGGGGTAAATAAGAACCGGATTTCGCTCACCGTGCGCCCCTGTTTTATCAGCTCGTAGGTGAAGGGCAGGTCGGTGCTGGCCAGTTCCTGGCGGGCCGGCTCCAGCACCCGCACCTTGAAGTGGTCAAAACGGTCGATGTATTCGTCCTGCAGGCCCAGCACATTCCGTAGCTCGCTCAGGCCCACCGTTCGCTTTCCAAAAGGGGCATACTCGCGCAACAGCCAGTAGATGCGGTGCGAGGCGGGCCGCTTGAGCTTCAACAGCTGGCCAAGCTGGGCCTTGGTGAAGTTGTTTTTCAGTTCCAGCAGGTAGGGCCGCAGGTGTTCGTTGAACACGGCCTCGACCACACCCTCGCGCCGCAGGTAATCGATGGCGCCCATCAGCGGGCGGTTTTTCACGTCGGGCTCGGGCAGCCGCTCACCATTGGGGCCCAGCACTTCCAGCAGCAGGGCGCGCTTGGCCAAGCTCACCGTCATGGCCCGCACTTCCTGGTACACGTTCTTGCTGTTCGAGTCGGCGCACAGCTCGCGCACCGGAATCCGGCACACGGGCAGCGCCGTGTCGTCGCGGCTGATGCGGCTGAGCATGGCCAGAAAGCAGCGCATCTCCAGCGCCGACATGGCGAAGCCGGCATTCACCATCGCATTATGCTGCACGACGGACGGAGTGGTGATAACCGGCGACTGGTTCATGGCAGGGAGAGGACGTAACTCAACAAATGTACGCGGCTTAGGCGCATTCCCCCACACTTTTTTTGGCTTGTGGGGGAGTCACCCCATTTTTGTGGGGGAATAACCCTTGTTTCACCCCATTTTTGTGGGGGAGTCACCCCATTTTTGTGGGGGAGTCACCCCATTTTTGTGGGGGAGTCACCCCATTTTTGTGGGGGAATGCCTCTGTGGAGAATTGTAAATGAAATGGTTACGGCACCCGTAATACTAGTAATCTTTTAAATGAAGTAACTACTAGTTTTTTTTAGCAGCTTTTTTTTTTTGAAAACTGAGAGCTAAACTAACAAACGACAGTAGGCACTGGGCGCTGGACCCCATTTTTGTGGGGGTATTCGCTAGTAAATCTGAAAATCAACCATTTACTTGTTGGGGGTGAGGGCTATTCCCCCACAAAAATGGGGTAGCTTCCCTGTCCGGAATGAGCCATCTCTACCTCGTTCCAGCGGGGCCATTATCAAAAACTGCTTTTGCCACTTGCTGTAGACCGACCAAGGGCAAGCCTGCCAATTCACTTGTCATATACTCCCCTTAGAGTTGAAGGTAACAGCTAGTAAATAAAAGTAAAAAAACAATATAAATCGATGGTACAAAAAAATTGCGCTTTGTACCTTCTAATACTATCAACTACCGCTTTTTAGAATTACCTTGCAAGTCTCGAATACTTTCCCAAAAAAAACCTCTCTCAATGTCAAAATCTACCCTAAGAGCAGTATTCCATAATCTGATGATGTTAGGGACTTTGCTAGCCCAAAGCAATGCTTACGGCCAGGGCTTCGGTGCCACGGCCACGCGCTGGGCCGTGCCCAGCGGCGGCCATACCAGCGGCGGCTTCTACAACGCGGCCACGGCCCTGAACAACGGCCTCAACAACCAGACCTGGAACACGATGGACCTCAACAACGACGGCCGTCCTGACCTTGTCGTCCACAGCCTGGGCACCGGCACCCAGAGTGTCGTGCTCGGCGGGCTGAGCGCCCCGCACTGGGACGTGTATTTCAATACCGGCACGGGCTTCAGCACCACGGCCACGCGCTGGGCCGTGCCCAGCGGTGGCCATACCAGCGGCGGCTTCTACAACGCGGCCACGGCCCTGAACAACGGCCTCAACAACCAGACCTGGAACACGATGGACCTCAACAACGACGGCCGTCCTGACCTCGTCGTCCACAGCC
>Ga0247804_10001337_pt1 | contig 11447 bp, 10 predicted proteins | sample UWRJL029104C1_FD_181142 | JGI IMG/M metagenome (GOLD analysis project Ga0247804, IMG submission 181142) | Plant litter microbial communities from Arlington Agricultural Research Station in Wisconsin, United States - UWRJ-L029-104C-1 | ecosystem: Environmental > Terrestrial > Plant litter >...
CGGGCGGGCGGGTGCGCAGGGGCTGGGGGGCGGGCGGCGGCATGGGCACGCCGTAGACGTGCTGATTGACGGGGCGCTGCTGCTGGTGCTGCTGCTGCTGGCGGCGCTGCTCCTCGGCGCGGCGGGCGGCCTGGGCGAGCTGGAAGTCGTAGGTGGCGCGGCGGCCGGGGTCGCTGAGCACGCCGTAGGCCACGGCCACGGCCTTGAACTGGTCTTCGTAGCGGGTGTCGCCGCCGTGCTTGTCGGGGTGGTAGCGCACCACCAGCTGCCGGTAGGCCCGCTTGATTTCGGCGGCGGGCGCGGTGGCGGCAACTCCCAGGATTTGGTAATGATTTTGGCTCACGCGGTGGCTACAAACACAAGACGACGGTACAAAAGTCAGACCCAGCCCGGGATTTTCCGTACAGAGCCCAACGATTGGCGGCCCGCAACCCGTATGCCGGCCGCCTTTTTTGCCAAACGTTACTTTTCGCCTCTCAATTCCCGCGCCGTATGGCTAGCAACGACGACCCCTCAAAAACGCCCCACAACGACAGCTTTATCGGCAACCTGACCGGCTACCTGGATACGCGCATCGACATCGTGCGGCTGGAGGTGCAGCAGAAGGTGAAGGATATTTTCATCGGCACGGTACACGGCGCCACCCTGGCCGTGCTGGGTTTGCTGGCCCTGGTATTTGTGAGCATCTTTGCCGGGCTGGCGCTCAATCATGTGCTCAATAGCTCGTTTTGGGGCTTCGGCATCGTGGCGGGCGTGTACGTGCTGCTGCTGGTGCTGGTGCTCATCGGGCTCGATAAGTCGGCCTTCCAGGGGCTGGCCGACAAGCTTTTCAAGGATACCATCTACAAATCAGACAAACGTCAAGCCTAGCCAGTTATGTCAGAATTGACCAATCCCCTGTTCGAGGAAGAAAAAGAGTTTCTAGAGCGCAAGAAGCTCGAGTACGAGCGCGCCCTGCGCGGCGATGTGGAGCAAATCAAAGACCAGTCGGTGCTGGTGGGCAAGGTGGCGCTGGTGGGCGTGGGCATCGCGGGCGGCATCTGGCTGCTCACGAAAGCCTTTGGCGGCAAGAAGCCCAAGAAGCGCCGCTTCGAGGGCCCCGAAAGCGCCGACCCGACCGATTTTGACCGCGACGCCGAGCCGGAATATTACACCGCTGGCAACGGCAAGCGCTACCCCAGCAAGAAGTACCAGCGCACGGCTAAGGACTCGGCCGCGGCCTTCATGGCCGCCGATACCGACGACTTTGGCTTCGGCCACAGCGCCACGCCGCCCTACGAGGCGGAGGCTGGCGAGGTGGAGGACCCGTTCCAGGATTTGCCCTACGACGACAGCCGCCGGCTGCCCTCGACGCATCATTTCGAGGACGAGCCGACCGACCACTACGAGTTGCTGGCCGAACGTAAGCCGAGCGTAGCTATCTCCTTGCTGTCAGACTTTTTGCAGTCCAATACGGGCAAGATGATTATTGCCCAGGCGGCGGCCCTGGCAATGGCCCTGGTGACGAAAAAACTCAATGAGTTTTTCCCGGCCGACAAAAATGCCGACCTTGCAACTTCTCCCGGCTACGCGCCCGCCATTGGCGAGCCCGCGGCCGATGCACCGTCAGCCCCGCCCACCCCGGATGCCATCCCCAGTAACCAGCTCCCTGTATGACGACCTGCGTCAGCGTCAGCTGCGCGGCCGCAAGTCGCTGGCCGTGCTGCTCGACCCTGACAACCTGACCGAAAGCAGCCTGCTGCACCTGCTGCGCCTGAGCGAGCAGCATCCGGTCGATTACTTTTTCGTGGGGGGCAGTCTGGTGCTGAGTTCGCACCAGGCTGCCCTCATTGCGTTGATTAAGGAGCACTCGACGGTGCCGGTGCTGCTGTTTCCGAGCCACAGCATGCACCTGGAGGGCCCGGCCGATGGCATTCTGCTGCTGTCGCTTATCTCGGGCCGCAACCCGGATTTCCTGATTGGGCAGCACGTGGTGGCGGCGCCGCGCCTGCGGGCCAGCGGCTACGAGCTGCTGCCCACCGGCTACATGCTGGTCGAGTCGGGCCGGCCCACCACGGCGTCGTACATGAGCGGCACTACTCCCCTGCCCCACAACAAACCCAGTATTGCGGCGGCCACCGCCCTGGCCGGCGAGCAGCTCGGCCTGAAGCTGATGTATCTCGACGGCGGCAGCGGCGCGCAGAACCCCGTTTCGGCGGCCATGATTCGCGCTGTGCGCGAGATGGTGAGCGCGCCCATCATCGTGGGCGGCGGGCTCAATACGGGCGAAAAAATTTACGCCGCGCTGGCGGCGGGGGCCGATGTAGTGGTGGTGGGCAACCACATTGAGGAGCGGCCGGAGTTCTTGGCGGAGGCGGTGGCGGCGGTGGGGCAAAGCAGCTACCAGTTGCAACGGTAAGCTGGCATTCACCCTTGTTCTATTGCCAACAGACCGGCAGCAAGTAATCTAACAATAACGATAGTGGCAAATGCCGTCCCGGTAGCTTAGCAAGCACCGGGACGGCATTTTTTGTTGCTGCTGATGAAGCGGCGAGGTCCTAATAGGCAATTATTTCAAATATCCTTTTTTATTCCACTCAAGTGCTTGTCGGTTAGGTAGATTTTGTACTCAACCGGCTGTTTAAAAAGTCTTGAGCGTTGACTTTTCGCATTGACATTCTTTTCTCTACCTGATACATTCGAGGCGAAGCTCCGCGAATGGCCCCAATTCGCTGACTACTCCCAAGGGAGACTCTGGGCAGGGGCTTTAACGGGTATTTGCCTTTTATTTTCGAATAAATTAAATTTTTCGCCAAAATAAAATATTTTTTAAGCAAAAAAGATTGCGTTTGTCACAAATCTTCTCACCGCCTTATGAAAACGTTGTTTCTACTACCCGTGGTAACTGCCCTGCTGGCTGGCTGCACCAAAGACGATGTCGACCCCGATGGCCTCGTGCCTGCTACTCAGGAAGGGAAAGATACCGGTGACTTTTTGGTGAATGATGTTGCTTTTAGTCCGCGCAGTAGGACCTCTTGGCCGGGGGGAAGCCTGTATCAGCCCGGTGGGACCATTCTAGTAGAGGACAGGGAATTATAAACATTTCTTTTTTTCGACAAGATGACGATAAGAAGGGGCGTTCGCTTTATATAGCAGTAGCGAATATTCGTCGGCCTGGTATTTACACTCTAACTGAATTTGTCGACCCCTATGTTGTATCCGGTCTTCAATCATGTATTCACTACCAATTGCCTGGTATTCCACCCGCTATCCGGCGGTACTACCTGACGGGTCCAGGTGCGCCGGGAACCATTATTGTCACGCGTTTCGACACAGTAGCCCACGTCATTTCCGGCACGTTCGAGGCCAAGCTGCGCGAATACAATGGCCCGGACTCGCTGACTATCACCAAGGGCCGCTTTGACTGCACCTTTTAACACCTGACCCTATTGTTTCACTTTTTACGCTTCTTTCATGTTCAAACTTTACTTATTATCCCTGTTCGCGGGGGTAGGCTTGTTATTGTCAGGCTCGGTAGTGCAGGCCCAGCGGCTTACCGCTCCGGCCCGCGCCCAGCGGCCGGGCTCGGTCAGCTCGTCCCCTGGACAACGCGACTCCGCCCGCTGGTCAAACGGCCGATTACTGGGAGCACAATACGGCCACCTGGCTGTCGTTCGACGCGCCGCACCAAGGGGCGGTGGTACCCATGGGCGACTAGGCCTTTCTGGATTTCTTTAAGGGCATGGCCGCAGGAGCCCGCGAAAGCCTCAACACCAGCCTCTACTCACCGGCGGCGCGGCAGATGATAGTGCATCACCTGCTGGCCAATAGCAGCACCCCGGCTGGCGCGCCGGGCTTCCGCGACCGGTTTATGCTGGCCCTGCGCGATAACGGCGAGCCCGGCTCGTTGGGCTACCCCGTCCACCTGCGCCGCATTGCCCTGGCCGATGGTCGCCTCGATGGGCAGCCCGACCCCGGCGGCCAGTTCTGCGGGGGTATGTTCGAGATGGATGCCAGCTTTCGCAAGGGTAACGCCTTTTTGCTGGGCGTGGGCAACTTGCTATTCTCTCCATTTAATCAATACCCCATTAACATCGCGCAATGCACGGCCCGCTACGCCCCAGCCGCGAATACATCGTGCGTAGTATTCGAAGGCAAGTTGAATTACGAGAGCTTTTCTATTCAAGTCCCGGGTGGAGGCACTTATTCTACTTCTTACAGCCAGGTTACGGTCGACTCAGGCCCATTGACATGGCGCGTTACTGTCGGTGGCCAATCGGGAACGCAGGCCGCCATTCAGCTTATCCCGCCCGCATCATACGGTCCCAATGTAGTTCGGTATCGCCCGCTCCGCAGTGGCCCGATGACGGTTACGGCCGAAGGACTAAGTATTTGCGACTCAACGATAGAGGTAAGCGGTACGAATCCCAACCTGCTCATCATTCCCGGGCAGTACCGCTCGACCGTGCTGCCAGCTTATCCTAACCCGGCCAGCACCCAGCTCACCGTGCCCCTAGCCGCCGACCAGGCCCCGGCCCAGGCGATGCTCTACAGTAGCCAGGGCTTGCTGGTGCGGCAGCAAACGGCGGCCGCCGGGGCCGCCACGATGCTGCTCGACACCGCCACCTTGCCCGCTGGTTTGTACAACCTGATGGTCCGTCAGGGCGAGCGGTTTGACCGCCAGCACCTAGAAATCAAACACCAAATCATTCAAAATTCGGCCGCTGTCGGCGCTGGCCGTGCCCTGGCCTACCGTACCAGCGCACGACCAGCGCCGACAGCGGCCTTTATCTCACTAATATGACGTCACTTTTCCGCTCATTTTATCGCTGTTGCCTGCTGCTGTGCACGGCCCCAGCGTTGGCCCAGGGTCCTACCATCGACCCTGGCTTTCTCTCCGGTCAGGTGTACCGGCCCGGCGAAGTACGGGACGCCTTCCAGCAAGCCGATGGTAAACGGTTGTTTAATGGCAGCTTTAGCCAAGTAGATGGGGTGCCCGTGACGGGGCTGGTGCGGCTATTGGCGGGTAGCACGCAGCCCGACCTGGCCTTTCAAACGGCTATTGCTGGCTTGCGGGATGATGTAGGCCGCATGTATAGCCTACCGGCCAATAAGACGCTAGTGATGGGTTCAAACCTACAGCTGGCCGGGGTTTCTCGGGCGCAGATGATGGTGCTGAACGCCGATGGCACCCCCGACCCGGGCTTCAACGCAACCGTGCAGCCCGATGGCGGCATTCGGGCCCTGGTGGTGCAGCCCGATGGTAAGCTGCTCATCACCGGGGATTTCACCCAGGTAAACGGGCAAGCGATGGCCCGCCTGGCGCGCCTCAACGCGGACGGCACCCTGGACTCTTCGTTTCAGCCGGGAGCGGGGCTGAATGGCGTTGGCTTATCAATAGCGCTGCTGCCCGGCGGGGGCAGCGTGGTAGCGGGGGAGTTTACTAGTGTGCAGGGGCAGCCCCGGCAGGCGGTGGCGCAACTACTACCCGATGGCAGCCCCGACCCGAACTTTAGCCCGGCGGTGCCCAGCGGCACCGAAATACGCCACGTAGCCGTGCAGGCCGATGGCAAGCTGCTGCTAAGCGCCAGTCGGCGCAGCTTGCTGACCTGGCCGGCGCTGGCCCGGCTGTTGCCAACCGGTGCCGTAGATGCCACTTTCCAGCAGGGTATCGGCTTCAGTCAGGTTTCATCAGCCGCGCTGGGCTATGCAGGCGTGGTCGTGCAGCCCGACGGGGGAATTCTGGTGCCTACTGCGGCCGCCACCTTCAATGGCACGGCCATCGGTACGCTGGTGCGGCTACTGCCCAACGGCAGCCTCGACGCCAGCTTTGACAACCAGAATGCCCTGCGGCGCAGCGGCTACGCCCGCGTGCCCTATAGCCTACAGTTACTGCCCGGTGGCCAGCTACTGGCCGGCGGGGAGTCGCTCTATGCGGGTGCCGGGGGCAACCTGCCCCGGGCGGCAGTAGTGCTGACGGCAAGCGGCGTACCCGACCTGGCCGCTACTCCGCATCTGTTAACGCTTGGCGACGTTCGCACGGTGGTGCGCCAACCCGACGGCAAACTGCTGGTTGGTGGCAATTTCACCGAAATCAATGGTGCCGCCGCCGGCTATATGGTCCGACTTCATGCGAACGGCACGCCCGACACGGCTTTCACGGCAGGTGCCGACGGAATCGTGCAGTCTCTGATACTCCAGCCCGATGGCAAACTGCTGGTAAGCGGCTCTTTCGAGTGGCTGGCGGGCAGCGCTCGCATTGCACTGGGGCGTCTGCTGGCTTCGGGCAGCCTTGATGCGAGTTTTGCTCCGCCGTTGCTTTCCCTGGGCCGGCTGGCCGTACCTTCTCAGGTGCGCGCCTGGCGGCAGCCGGATGGCAATATCCTGCTGGCGAGCTATTTCAACCTGCGTAGCCACACTTCACCAGCGCAGTACATTGCGCGGGTGTCGGGCAGCACCGGGCAGCGCGACAATACCTTTGTTCCAGCCGATTCGACTACTGCTCCGAACGATTTATTAGTACGGGCCAACGGTTCGATTTTAGTGGCCGGCTCTGCTACGTTTAGCGGGCAAATTGCTGCTTGCTGGCAAATGCTACCCTCCGGCCTGCTTGACCCGAGCTTCATGCGCCTTACCGCTCCCAATTCAGCGTATGCCGCGGGCACGGCCCTGGCGGAGGATAGTGCGGGCAAGCTATACGTGGCCCGCTCCTCACAGTCCAGCAGCGGCACGGCCGTTACGGAAGTCGTTCGACTGAGCTCCACCGGGCAGCCGGATGCTTCTTTTCAGGCCGTACTGCCTGGGCCTTACAATGTCATTAACTGCCTGATGGTGCAACCCAACGGAAGGGTGCTGTTAGGAGGACTCTTCGAGATGAACAGCTTTCTTATACTGCGCGGCATTCGTCGTCTGCTGCCCGATGGCACAATCGACGCCAGCTTAGACGCTGACAACGGTCCCCGGGAGTACGACGTGAACCAGTTGCTTATCCAGCCCGACGGGGCCATTGTAGCGGTGGGACGGTTCACGCAGGTCGGCAGCCTGCCGATTAATGGCTTGGTGCGGCTGCTTGACCCCAACGTTCTAAGTGCGCGGCACATGAGCCGGGCTGCACAATTGGAAGTATGGCCCGTTCCAGCACACGGAACACTGCATCTGCAGTTCGATGCCAAACAGCGCCCGCAGCTAGTGCAACTCTTCGATGTGGTGGGCCATGTGATGCAACAGGAGGCCTCACCAGCCGCTGAGTTAACGCTCAACACCTCTGCGCTGCCAACGGGAGTGTATATAGTGCAGGTCACTTATGACACCGGCACTATCGTCAGTCGCCGAGTAGCGGTACGCTGAATAAATTACGCATAAAAAAGAGGTCAGCCACATAAATGGCTGACCTCTTTTTTGTGTAAGCAGTTGACAAGCGGCTTAGATATTCATCGCCGACTCGCGCCGGCGCATCTTGCCGGCCGGGATGCCAAACATCATCTTGAAGCGGCGGCAGAAGTAGGCCGTGTCCTTGTAACCGACTTCCTTACCGATGTCGCGGATGCTTTTCTTGGTGGTGCGGAGCAGGAATACGGCGCGCTCCATGCGCTGATACTCGATGTAGTCCTGCGGGTTGATGTTGGTCAGCATCTTGAAATACTGACCCACATAGTCTTCGCTCACGTTGGCGACGCCGCTGAGGATTTTGTTGGAGAGGTCGCCGCCCAGGTTTTCCTTGATGTAGTTGAACAGGTCAATCAGGCGCGGGTCCTTGAAGTAAGTGCTGTTGGTGGCCAGCTGTTCCACGAACATGTTGTTGCGCAGCACGTAGCGCACCACTTCTACCACGATGTTCTCGGTGTAGATGTTGATGAGCCGCTCGCGGCCGGGCAAATCCTGCAGGCTTTCCTCAACGGTGCGAATCACCAGGTTGGCGAGTTTCGACTGGCCGCTGATGAGGAAGGCGGGGACGTCGAGCGAAGCGAAGAAATTCACCGAGTCGAACACCTTGGCGTCGAAGCTCACGAAGCTGTGGCTTTCGTCGGAGTCGCCGATGAGGTCGATGTTCTCGTTGGAGGCAAAGAACTTATCCTTGTTGGTGATGAAGTCGTCGTTGCTGATGACGCGGTTCTTCACGTTGTCGCCGTAGGTGACGCGGGTGGAGCGGCCGCCGGGGATGAAGAGCATCTCGCCTTCCTCGACCAGCATATCGTCGTCGCCGAAGGTAATCCGGCCTTTGTGGAGCAAAATCAGGTTGTTGCCGACATCGTACGAGTTGCGCACGGTGAAGGGCTGGTGGAGCGTCAGGTTCTTCGCCTTGATGTAGCGCACGCCTAACGACTCGATGACCTTGTTGTAATCTTCCATAACTCTATGACCGAAAACGGGCTATTTGGTACTGCCGGAAAGTTGGCTTTTTGCCAACCGCAATGCAATACAACATAATAAAATTCACAAAAACCAAAAACCCAGCCTTTTTTTGGCTGGGTTTTGTGCAATCATTCTGAATTTTAGGCAATTCTGTTTATTTGAGAATTTCCCGCGAAATCACAATTTTCTGGATTTCGGAAGTTCCCTCGTAAATCTGGGTGATTTTGGCGTCGCGCATCATGCGCTCGACATGGTACTCTTTTACGAAGCCGTAGCCGCCGTGAATCTGCACGGCTTCGACGGCCGTGTCCATGGCCGTTTTGGAGGCAAAGAGCTTGGCCATGGCGCCCGATTTGGCGTAGTCCTGGCCGCTGTCCTTGTCGGCGGCGGCTTGCAGGCAGAGCAGGCGGGCGGCGTCGATGTTGGTAGCCATGTCGGCCAGCTTGAACTGGATGGCCTGGTGCTGCGAAATCGGCACACCGAAGGCTTTGCGCTCCTTGGCGTACTTCAGGCTCAATTCGAGCGCGCCGGAGGCGATGCCCAGGGCCTGCGAGGCAATGCCGATGCGACCGCCGGCCAGCACCTGCATGGCGAACTTGAAGCCGAAGCCGTCTTCGCCGATGCGGTTTTCCTTGGGCACCTTCACGTCGGTAAACATCAGCGAGCAGGTGTCGGAGCCGCGGATGCCGAGCTTGTTTTCCTTGGGACCAGTCTGGAAGCCTTCCATGCCCTTGTCCACGATGAGCACGTTGATGCCGCGGTGCTTAAGCTCGGGGTTGGTTTGGGCGATGACGAGGTACACCGAGGCGGTGGTGCCGTTGGTAATCCAGTTTTTGGTGCCGTTGAGCAGGTAGTGGTCGCCCTTGTCTTCGGCGGTGGTGCGCTGGCTGGTGGCGTCGGAGCCGGCTTCGGGCTCGCTCAGGGCGAAGGCGCCGATGATTTCGCCGGAGCACAGGCGCGGCAGGTACTTCTGCTTCTGCTCTTCGGTGCCGTATTTTTCGAGGCCCCAGCACACCAGCGAGTTATTCACGCTCATGATGACGGAGCAGGAGGCATCGACCTTGGAAATCTCTTCCATCGCCAGCACGTAGCTCACGGTGTCGAGGCCGGAGCCGCCGTATTCGGGGCTCACCATCATGCCCATGAAGCCCAGCTCGGCCATTTTCTTCACTTGCTCGGCGGGGAATTTCTGGTGCTCATCGCGCTCGATGACGCCGGCCCAGAGCTCGGATTGGGCAAAGTCGCGGGCGGCATCGCGCACGGCCAGTTGTTCTTCGCTGAGTTGGAAAATGGAGGAAGCGGTATCGGTGAGCATTTGGGTGGGGGAAAATGGATGGGACTACAAAAGTACGGCAGCGGGCGGCGGCGGGCAACTGCCTGAATGGCTTAAAGCCCGGCCATTCCGGGCGCCGCTGCGTTTAGGAGGCATGATGGTTTCTATTTCCCGCTACGCGCTGGCGCTGCTCTTCGTGGGCGCCGGCATCCTGCACTTCGTGCGGCCCGGCATCTACCTGCGCATCATGCCGCCCTTGCTGCCCACGCCGCGGGCACTGGTGTACCTGAGCGGCACGGCCGAGGTGCTGGGCGGGCTGGGGCTGCTGCTGCCCGCTACGCGCCCGATAGCAGGCTGGGGGTTACTGGTGCTGCTGGTGGCGGTGTTTCCGGCCAATGTGTACATGGCGCTGATTCACGAGCGGCTGCATATTCCGGGCTGGGTGGCCTGGGGAAGGCTGCCGCTGCAATTGCCGCTATTATACTGGGTTTGGCGCGTGATGTAGCGCGGACTTTGTAGTCCGCGAATTGAATCGTTAGACGTTCACACTCGCGGACTACAAAACTCAAGTTGCGGCGTATAGGCGGGGCATAAAAAAAGTCTGTTCGGCGTGGCAGCGTTAGGTTTGAAGTATTCGACCCCTTCAAGCCCCGCTGACCATGCGCGAACAGACCGTTGCAATGTACTGCTTTTTGGATGATGTGCTGCAGGCAAGCCATCCGCGCCCCGCTACCGTGCGGCCTTCGCGCCGCCGCCTGACCGACGCGCAGGTGCTGACGACGGCGCTGGTGGCGGCACGTTTCTTCGGCGGCAATCTATTGCTGGGCCAGCGCTACATGGAACAGCACTGGGGCCAGAACCGACTCGACAAGAGCGGCTTTATTCGCCGTTTACATGCGCTCAGCGACACGCTATTGGGCCTGTTGGCCAGTTGTGGGCAGGCCCTGCAGGCTTTGCACCTGGAGGCGCGCTATCTCATCGATTCCTTTCCCGTGCCCGTCTGCCAGAATGTGCGCAGCAAGCACTGCCGCTTGCTCACGGGCCCCGCCTACCATGGCCGTTGCGCCAGCAAACGCCTGTGGTTTTACGGCCTCAAGGTACAGGTCATCACCACCAGTGACGGCTTGCCCGTCGAGTTTTACATTCACGCCGGCCGGGAGGCCGACATCACCGGCTTTCGGGCCATGGCCGTGGACCTGCCCGCCGGCAGCACCCTCTACGGTGATGCCGCCTACACCGATTACCTCGGCGAGGACCTGTTTGCCGACGCCACCGGCGGGCACTTGCTCACGGCCCGCCAGCGGCGCAGCCGCCGGCCGCACCATCCGGCACAGGTCTTTTTAATTCAGCACTTTCGCAAGCGTATCGAAACTACCTTTAGTGAGTTGACAGCCCGTTTCCCCAAAACGATTCATGCCGTCACGGCAGCGGGATTCGCCTTGAAAATTGCCCTCTTCATTTTTACCCACACCCTCGACAAGTGCGGCTGCTAGTCCGCAACTTGAGTTACAAAGTCCGCGCTACTCCCACTTCACATCTAATAGCCTTAACTGCACCGTGCGTATCCCCCGATACTCGTTCATCTCCACCGTGTAGCACACGTCAAACGGCTGCCCTTCGTTAATCTGCGGCAGGTAGTCGGCCAGGCCGAAGCCGATGGCGTCAATCACCGGGCCGGTTTCGTCGGCGGGGAGGAGGCGGAGCTTGAGGTGGTTCTGGCCCACCACGCGGGCGCTGCCGGGCACGGCCAGCACGCGGGCCGAGGCGAAGACCGGGTTGGGGTTGCCGGGGCCGAAGGGCTCCATGCGGTGCAGCTCGGTGTAGAACTGCTCGGTGATGTGGC
>Ga0247804_10001339_pt1 | contig 11439 bp, 9 predicted proteins | sample UWRJL029104C1_FD_181142 | JGI IMG/M metagenome (GOLD analysis project Ga0247804, IMG submission 181142) | Plant litter microbial communities from Arlington Agricultural Research Station in Wisconsin, United States - UWRJ-L029-104C-1 | ecosystem: Environmental > Terrestrial > Plant litter >...
GCTTGCGCCCGGTTGCCTCTGATCCCACCACCCCACGCGCCTCGAGCATCCGCACAAACATGCTCAGGCTTTGCGACACCGTGCCCCGGCGCCACACCAGCCAGGTGCGCAGGTAGCGGAACGACTCCGACAGCGGCCAGATGCTCACCGTGCTGCAACCGGGCATGCTCTCGAGCATGCTGCGGGGCATCAGGGCCAGGCCGGCACCGGCGCTGACGCAGGCGAGCATGCCGTGGTAGGACTCCATCTCGTGGATCCGCCCCGGCACTGCCGCGTCCTTGGCGAACCAGCTTTCGAAATGGTGCCGGTAGGAACAATTGGCGCGAAACGCATAAATGCTCTCGCCGTTGACCTCACGCGCGCGGTGGATCGGCGGGTGATTGAGGGGGGCGATCAGCACCATCTCCTCCTCGAACGCCGACACTCCCTCCAGTGCCGGGTGCAGCACCGGTCCGTCGACGAAGGCCGCCGCCAGGCGCCCGGACAATACGCCGTCGATCATGGTCCCGGAGGGCCCGGTGGACAGGTCCAGCGCCACCTTGGCGTACTGTTGGTTATAGGCCGCCAGCAGTCCGGGAATGCGCACCGCCGCCGTGCTCTCCAGTGAGCCCAGGGAGAACGAGCCTTGGGGTTCTTCCCCGGCAACCGTCGCCCGGGCCTCCCCGACCAGGTCGAGAATCCGTCGCGCGTAGTCGAGAAAACTCCAGCCGGCCGGCGACAGGCGCAAGCGGCTTTTCTCGCGGATAAACAGATCCACCCCCAGGTCCTGCTCCAGTTGCTTGATCCGCGTCGTCAGGTTCGAGGGCACCCGGTGGATGTGCTGCGCGGCGGCACTGATACTGCCGTGCTCGGCCACGGCCTTGAAAATCTCCAGCTGAACCAGATCCAAGTCATTCTCCATTCGTGAACGATAGGCTCAGCATTATTCAGTTTTCAGCAGCCAAGCGCCAGCGTAGCCTGCATCCATTCCCACCCAGCAGGACGGTGCCATGACCCAGATTTCCAGCCTCACCCATGCCCTTTCGATCAACCCCGCCACCGCCGAGCAGATCGGCCACTACCCCTTCCAGTCCGCGGCCGAGCTGGATGCGGCGCTGGCCCGGGCCAGTGCCGGCTTCGCCACCTGGCGCCGTACCCCGCTCCCTCAGCGTGCCCAGGCCTTGATCGCCCTGGCCCAGGCACTACGCGACAACGCCACGAGCATGGCCCGGATGATCACCCTGGAAATGGGCAAGCCGCTGACCCAGGCCCGTGGTGAAATCGAAAAATGCGCCCAGCTCTGCCTGTGGTACGCCGAACACGGCCCGGCCATGCTCGCTGCCGAACCGACCCAGGTGGAAGACGCCAAGGCGCGCATCGAGTACCGCCCGCTGGGGCCGATTCTGGCGGTGATGCCGTGGAACTTCCCGATCTGGCAAGTCCTGCGCGGCGCGGTTCCAGCCCTGATCGCCGGCAACACCTACGTACTCAAACATGCACCGAACGTGATGGGCAGCGCCTACCTGCTGCGCGATGCCTTGCGCCAGGCCGGGTTTGCCGAGGGTGTGTTCGAAGTCATCAACGTCACGCCGGACGGCGTCTCCAGTGCGATTGCCGATCCCCGGATCGCCGCCGTGACCCTGACCGGCAGCGTGCGCGCCGGCATGGCCATCGGCGCCCAGGCCGGTGCGGCCTTGAAAAAATGCGTGCTGGAACTGGGGGGCAGCGATCCGTTCATCGTGCTCAATGACGCCGACCTCGATGAAGCGGTCAAGGCCGCAGTGCTCGGCCGCTACCAGAACACCGGGCAAGTCTGCGCAGCCGCCAAGCGCCTGATCATCGAACAGGGTGTGGTCGAGGAATTCACCCGCAAGTTCGTCGAGCTGACCCGCCAACTGGTGGTCGGCGACCCCTTGGCCGACGCAACCTACATCGGCCCGATGGCACGTGTTGACCTGCGCGACGAGCTGCACGAGCAGGTGCGCGAGACCCTGGAGCAAGGCGCGACCTTGCTGCTGGGTGGCGCCAAGGCCGAAGGCCCGGGCAACTACTATCCGCCGACGATTCTGGCCGACGTCACCGACCAGATGACCGCCTTCCGCCAGGAACTGTTTGGCCCGGTGGCGTCGATCATCACCGCCCGCGATGCCGCCCATGCACTGGCGCTGGCCAACGACAGCGAGTTCGGGCTGACGGCGACTGTCTTCAGCCGCAACCTGGAACTGGCCCGGCAACTGGCGGACGAACTGCAAACCGGTGGCGTGTTCATCAACGGCTACAGCGCCTCCGACCCTCGTGTGAGCTTCGGTGGCGTGAAGAAAAGTGGTTTTGGCCGCGAACTGTCGCACTTCGGCGTCCGCGAATTCTGCAACGTCCAGACCGTGTGGCTGGATCGCCGCTGAGGCGCGGCACGCTCGCGGTAAAGCTCTAGGCACGCACTGCGGTGGCCCCCCATGGGGCCACCGGATAGAGATTGGCCTCCACCAGGTACCAGACGATGTTCCAACTATAGCCACGGTCGTAGTTACTCTTGACCAACACATCGCCGCAGGAGCGACCAATTATCTGCTCGCTGACTTTGTGCCAGTCGCCGCCCGTGCCATCGTCCCAGTTGCAGATGATGTCCCAGCCGACAATCACCTTGGTCGAGTCACGAAAGGAGAACACGTGCGTGTTCCAGCCAATCCGCCATTTCGCCTCTACATGGTCCGAGACTCTCTGGATATTGATCCCCGGCAGATCGCCTTTCTGAAACCCGAAGCTCCAGCGCGCCGTGTCCTTTTTCGCGTCGAAGTTCTGGTCCTTCTTGGGCTCGTTTTTTCCCGCCGCGACCACCTGGGTGTAGAACGCCTGGCGGTTGTTGATCTCGCGCAGGCCGTTGAGCAGGCGATTGGTTTCATCGGTTAACAACTCGATCATTTTCGAGTCTTTGGGCAAGGAGGCTTGCTGCGCCTGGATTTTCGATTCCAGCCGGTGGTACGGCTCCTCGACCAGGCGTCGGCCGAAGTCCGGGCAGCTACTGAACAAGGCGCGCGCCAGCCAGAAACGGTTGTAGAGAAAGCTCAGCTCGGAAAACACCACCGGGCTGACCGGCACTTCGCCGGAAATCGACGGGTCGATCACTCGATAGTGCTGCAGGTAGGTTTCCAACTGATTGGCTTGCAGCGACTGGTTGAACCACGGCAGCAACTCGGTGACGATGGTCTCGGCGGTCCAGCCCGTTTTCGGTGGCGAGGGGATCGCGCTGTTGACCCCGGTGGCCTTGATCCGCACTGAGACGCTGGCGTTGTGTTCCTTGGAGATTCTCTCGAAGCTGGCGCTGCCCTCGATGGTGAACACCTGAGGTACGTCGGCGGCCATTGCTGCGGTGAACTTGCTGCGTTGCTCAGCGCTGGAGAAACGGCACTGGTAGATCGCATACAGGGATGAACCGGCCCTATAGCCTGCGACAAAATAGTCGCCGTACTTGTGGCGAAAATCCTCGTCCGGAGTCACGTTCAGTTCGTTCTTCTGCGCCAGCGCGTACTGGCTCTCCTCGATCGACACCTGGGCCACCAGCGTCACACTCAGCTCGGAAACCGCCATCTCGTTGAGGAACGAGGTATTGGCCGAGACATTCACCCCCTCAAGGTTGTAGGCGGCCTTCACCGAGCCGGAAATCATGCTCTGCAAGTCGCTCTCTGTCTGCACCAGCGAATAGCTGAATTCCTTCGACTTCTGCCCCGCCGGGGTCACCGTGAACGGCTTGACCGCCGAGGCACGCAATTGACCGGTGATGGCATCGATACCCAACCCGAGCTGGTAGCTCTTCTGCCACGGCTGGCCCACCACCGTGGTGTTGAGCAAAGTGGTCACCGGGTCGCTTGAGATCTGTTTCATGGGTCGTTCTCCTTAACAGTTTGAACCGCAGAATCATCGCTGGCGCCAAGCCCATATGCCTCTGGACACGAGCGGACCGGGCTCCTGGCACAACGGTGGAACCCTGTGGGGAAATCTGGCACAAAACCCCGAGCGCCAGTGAGCGATCAGTAGGAAAAGTGTGCGGCAGCTAGCAAAGCGCGGGAGAGAGACAGCAATAAAACCGAGGGACAACGACTAATGCTGATCAGTTAGGCGATCACCCTCTGTAAAGAGCTGCGAAAATCGCTTGAGTGATCGGTATTGGGGCCAGGCCGGGAATGGCTCCCGGCCGGCGTGCAACGCCTTAGTGCTGGAGGATTTTCGAGAGGAAACTGCGGGCCCGGTCCGAGCGTGGGGCGCCGAAGAATTCCTCGGACTTCACGTCCTCGATGATCTCGCCGCCATCCATGAACACGATGCGGTCGGCGACTTTGCTGGCGAAGCCCATCTCGTGGGTCACGCAGATCATGGTCATGCCGTCGGTGGCCAGTTCGCCCATCACGTCCAGCACCTCGTGGACCATTTCCGGGTCGAGCGCCGAGGTCGGTTCATCGAACAGCATGGCGATCGGGTCCATGGCCAGGGCCCGTGCAATGGCGACCCGCTGTTGCTGGCCGCCGGACAACTGGATCGGGTACTTGTGCGCATGGCTCTTGAGCCCGACGCGTTCCAGCAGGGCCATGCCCTTTTTGGTCGCCGTGTCACGGTCGCGACCCAGCACCTTGATCTGCGCCAGGTTGAGGTTGTCGATGATGCTCAGGTGCGGGAACAGTTCGAAATGCTGGAACACCATGCCAACCCGCGCACGCAGTTTCGGCAGGTCGACACCCTTGCCCGTGACAGGCTGGTTCTCGATAAAGATCTCGCCTTCCTGCACCGGCTCCAAGCCGTTGACGCATTTGATCAGGGTGCTCTTGCCGGAACCGGATGGCCCGCACACCACCATCACTTCACCACGCGAGAGCTCGGTGGTGCAGTTCTTCAGGACCTGGAAGTTGCCGTACCATTTGCTCAGGTTTTTCATCTGGATCATGCGGTTCTCCCTACATTTCTTTTCAAGCGCTTGGTCAGGCTGGAGAGCAAGTAGCAGATCACCAGGTAGACCAGGGCCACGAACAGGTACAGCTCCACCAGGCGCCCGTCACGCTGGGCGAACTTGCTGGCCGCGCCGGTAAAGTCGGCGATGGACAGCACGTACACCAGTGAGGTGTCCTGGAACAGGATGATGGTCTGGGTCAGCAGCAAGGGGGTCATGCGGCGCAACGCCTGGGGCAGGATCACGTAGATCATCGATTGCGCCGGACGCAGGCCGAGGGCGGCCGCGGCCTGTCGCTGGCCGCCAGTGATGCTCTGGATACCGCCACGAATGATCTCGCTGTAGTAGGCCGCCTCGAACATGCAAAAGGTCACGAAGGCGGTGACCACCGGGCCGATCTGCACCGGGCGTTCGGTGCCGAAGGCCATCTGCAGGAGCAAGGGCATCAGGAAGTAGAACCAGAAGATCACCAGCACCAACGGGATGCTGCGCATCACCGTCACATAGCCCAGGGCAAAGCCGCGCAGCACGCGGTTGTGCGACAGACGCATGAGGGCCAGGAAGGTACCGGCGACGATGCCGACCGACATTGCCACCAGGGTCAGCAGCAGGGTGAATTTCAGGCCATTCCACAGGGCCGGCATGGCCCGGACAATGACGCTTGGGTCTAGATCAAACATGACTACCTCGTCGCGCCGCGAATGGCCAGGGAACGTTCGATGTGACCCATGACAAAGGTCACCAGCAGCGAAATCACCACGTAGATCACGGTTGCGGCGGTGAACGCCTCAAAGGTGTTGAACGAGTACTCGCTGACGTTGCGCGCCTGCGCGGTCAACTCCATCAAGCCGATGGTCAGGGCCACCGATGAGTTCTTCAGGGTGTTCAGGGCCTCGGAGGTCAGCGGCGGGAATACCACGCGGATCGCCTGGGGCAACAACACCTGCAGGTACATCTGGGTCGGGCGCAGGCCCAGCGCCAGGGCCGCGCCCCGCTGCCCGCCGGCGACCGACTCGATACCGGCCTTGAACAGCTCCGACAATTTGGCCGAGGTGAACAGGGTCAGCGCCACCACGGCACTGAAGAACGAGGGATAGGGCAAGTCCTGCTTGAGGTAATCACCCATCGACACCGGGAGTAACTCGGGCACCACGAAGAAGCAGATGAACATTTGCACCAGCAGCGGGATGTTGCGAAACACCTCGGTGTACAGGTTGCACAGCCATACCAGTGGCCGCAGCGTACTGGTGCGCAGGGTGCCGACCAGGCCACCGATCAACAACGCGAGGATGAACGCGACCAGGGTGGTCGCCAGGGTCCAGCTGGTGCCGGTGACCAGCCAGTGCAGATACGACGAAGTTTCTCCGGGAGCGAAATCCCAGAACACGCTCCAGTTCCAGTTGTAATCCATCAACCACCAACCTTTAAGAAAAAGCACAACGCTTGCACGCTGGACACGCTCTCCCCTGCGCAGGAACTGGCAAGCCAGCGCCCGCGCCTTGAAAAGCGCCTCAGCTCATTGGCAAACCGGCATCAGACGCCGGTGTCGTTCGGGTGCGCGATGGCTTGTTTCAGCGCTTCGCTCATCGGCAGGTTGATCACGGCATTCTTCGGCGGGATCGGCTGCTCGAACCATTTCGGGTACTGGGTATCGATCACGCCAGTGCTGTAGAGGTTGCGCAACACGTCATCGGCAAAGGACTTGAACTGCGGGTCGTTCTTGCGGATGCCGATGGCATAGGGTTCGGCGGACATCGGCTCGGGCAGCAAGGTGTAGGCATCCGGGCTGCGGCTTTGGGCGATGGTTGCCATCAACTGCACGTCGTCGTTGATGTAGGCCACGGCGCGCCCGGTTTCCAGCATCAGGAAGGCTTCGCCACCGTCCTTGGCATTGAGGATTTTCAGGCCCAGCTGTTTTTCCCGGTCCAGGTTCTTGGTGATCCACTCGCCGCTGCCCCCGGTAATCACCACCACCGCCTTGCCCTTGAGGTCGGCGACGCTGTTGATGCCGGCGGTCTTCTTCACCGCGTACTTGGCGCTGGCCACATAGCTGGTGAGCAGGAAGCCGATCTGTTTCTGGCGCTCGACGGTGTTGGTGGTCACCCCACATTCCAGGTCGATGGTGCCATTGATCAACAGTGGCGTACGGGTCGCCGCGACAACCGAGACGTACTCGGTCTTGAGGCCCGGCTCGCCCACCTTGACCTTGATCTGGTCGACGATTTTCTGGCACAGCTCGATGCTGTAGCCGATCGGTTGCTGGGCATCGTTGAGGTAGGAAAACGGCAACGAGGCGTCGCGGTAGCCGAGGGTGACGGTGCCCGATTCCTTGATTTTCTTCAGGGTTCCTGTGAGGTCGTCAGCCTGTGCAACGCTGGTGCCCAGACAAGCAGCGACGACTAGGGCAAGCAGCTGTTTCTTTTTATCGAGCATGGGGATCTCCGACTATTGTTATGGCAGCTTTGGCACAGCGAAAGGGCGAAGAACTTCAGCGCAAGGCATCCAGCGCTTCGCGGATACGAACGACAGCTTTTTGTAGGTTTTCCCGGGAGGTGGCGAACGACAGCCGGAAGTACCCCGGCAACCCGAACGCCAACCCCGGCACGACGGCGACACCGGCATGGTTGAGCAGATAGGCCGACAACTCGACGTCATCGCTGATCACCTGCCCGTCCGGGCTGACCCGACCGAGCAGCTGGCTGCACTCGGGGAAGGCATAAAAGGCCCCTGCCGGTGCGCTCAGGCGCAAGCCGGCGCACTGGCGCAGACCGTCCACCAACAGACGACCGCGCGCGGCGTACTCGGTGGCGCTGTGCTTGACGAAATCCTGCGGGCCTTGCAGCGCGGCGCGCGATGCCTCCTGGGAAATCGCGCTGGCGCCTGAGGTGCTTTGCGACTGGATCTTGCTGATCGCGGCGATCAGCGCCTTGGGGCCGGCGGCGTAACCGATGCGCCATCCTGTCATGGCATAGGCCTTGGCCACGCCATTGATCAGCAGGGTGCGCTCACGCAGCTGCGGGCAGGCATTGGCGAAGGACACGAACGGTTGGTCGGCGAGCAGCACGTGCTCGTAGATTTCGTCGGACATCACCAGCACATTGGGAAAGTCTTCCAGCACCTTGCCCAGCGCTTGCAGCTCGGCGAGGGAGTAGATCGCGCCGCTGGGATTGGACGGCGAGTTGAGGACCAGCCAGCGGCTCTTCTCGGTCAGCGCGGCCTGCAGCGCCTCGGCGGTCAGCTTGAAGCCGACCTCGATGCCACAGGCAATCACCTGCGGGCTGCCGCCATTCAAGGTGACGATATCGGAATAGGAGACCCAGTACGGCGCGGGGATGATCACCTCGTCACCGGCTTCCAGGGTGGCCATGAAGGTGTTGAAGATCACCTGCTTGGCGCCGTTGCCCACGGTGATCTCGTCGACGCTGTAGTCCAGGCCATTCTCGCGCTGGAACTTGCTGACGATCGCCTGGCGCAAGGCCAGGGTGCCCTGGGGCGCGGTGTAGCGGGTATGGCCGTCACGCATGGCCTGGCAGGCCGCGTCGATGATGTGGGCCGGGGTATCGAAATCCGGTTCACCCAGGCTCATGTCGACAATGTCGCGACCCTGGCTGGCCAGCTCCTTGGCACGCATGGAGATGATCATGCTCGGAGAAGAAGAGATCTGCTTGACGCGTTGACTTTCAAAACTCATGAAATGCCCGCCTTCCATGGAGGTCCGCTGAAGATCATGGAGGATCGTCAAGCGCCTCGCTGTTGTTGTACGACGTAGTATGACATGCGTTTTTCTGATTTCGCAATCGCCAAGTGCCAGTGTTTTTTTTCCACGCAAAAAAGCCCGTCATCCCACGATAACCAGTGGTTATCGTGGGATGACGGGCCTGATGGGTCTAGATGAGGGTGATGGCAGCGCTAGGTTCAAGCAGAAAAAAATCGCTGCCTGGGTTGCTTAGCTCTGAAAGAGGTACGATGACTTATAGGCCTCTTCCGGTAACTGATGCCTTCCAGCACCTAGGCCGGCGTATTGAGGCACACCACCTTGGGCTGGGTCATTTCCTCATAGGCAAAGCGCACCCCTTCGCGTCCCAGGCTGCCGTACTTGGAGCCGCCGAACGGCATCGCATCGAAGCGGTAATCGGAGGAGTCGTTGATCATCACCCCTCCCGCCTCAATCCGCCGAGCAGCGCTCATGGCCGTGGCCAGGTTACCGGTGAAGATCCCTGCGTGCAGGCTGTACTCAGGCTCGTTGGCCAGCGCGATGGCCTCATCGAAACTGTCGAAGGGTTGCAGGACCACCACCGGGGCGAACACTTCATCGCACCACAATCGGCTGGCGTGATCGACATTCTCCAGCACCGTTGCCGCGTAGCAGGAACCTTGGCGGCGATGACCGCAGAGCAGCGTGGCGCCCTCGCGCAAGGCTTCGTTGACCACCTGCTCGGCATTCTGTGCAGCCTGCGGGGTGATCATCGGCCCGATATCAGTGCTCGCCAAGGCAGGATCACCGGCGACCAGCGCCTCGGCCTGGCGCACGAAGCCTTCGCGAAAGGCCTCATAGACCGACGCCTGGACCAACAGGCGCTGGGTGCCGATGCAATTCTGCCCGGCCGCCCAGAACGCCCCGGACACACAACTGTCGATCGCCGCCGGCAAGTCGCAGTCGCCCATCACGATCACCGGCGCATTGCCGCCCAGGTCCATGGCCAGCTTCTTCAGGCCGGCGGTGCGGGCAATCTTTTCGCCGGTGACGAAGCCGCCGGTGAAGGAAATCATCCGCACCTCGCGGGCGGCCACCAGCGCGCGGCCCAACTCGGCCCCACCGGTAGCGACCGTGACGACCGCCTCCGGCAGCCCGGCTTGCACCAGGTAATCCACCAGGCGCAGGGCCGATAAGGGCGCCAGCTCCGAGGGCTTGAGGATCACCGCATTGCCCCCGGCAATCGCCGGGCCGAGCTTGTGCGCCACCAGGTTCAGTGGATCGTTGTACGGGGTGATCGCGACGATCAGGCCCAACGGCTCACGGGTGAACCAGCCCTGGCGTGACTCGGAGCCTTCATACGCATCGAACGGCACCACTTCGCCGGCGTTGCGCTTGGCCTCCTCGGCCGACAATTTGAGGGTGTTGACGCAGCGCTTGACCTCTTTTTGCGCCTGCACTTGGGTCTTGCCGGCTTCCTCGACAATCAGCCGGGCAAAGCCCTGGGCGTCGCGCTCGATGGCCAGCGCGGCCTGCTCGAGAATCCGTGCGCGACGATGGCGCGGCAGCGCGGCGCAGAGGCGCGCGCCATGCCGGCCCTGCTCCAGCAGCTGCGGGACCTGGGCCGCATCCACCTTGACAACCGTGCCGACGACGCTGCCGTCAAATGGGTTCAACACATCGATGTGCGGTTCAACAACCGCCAGGGCCAGACGCGATAGGTTCACAGGCTTTCTCCTAGTGGGTGACCACGGATTGGTGCAGGCTGATGATGTCCGACAACAACGCGTATGCAGTTTCCATGCGCCCGGCGCCCGGCCCCGAGACCGTCACTGCGCCGAGCAATGGGCTGGTGAACGACACGGCGTTAGTGGCGCCGCTGATCGCGGCCAATGGGTGGTCGTTGCGCAACAAGCGCGGTTCGACCCGGGCACTGACCGAGCCATCGGCCTGACGCGTGGCGGCGCCAATCAGCTTCCAGCGCGCACCCTCCTGGCGGGCCTTGGCGATGTCCTCCAGGGTCAGGGCACTGATGCCCTGGCAACTGACATCGCTGACCTGCAGCTTGGCGTCCAGCAATTCATTGGCCAGGATCACCACCTTGAGGCGCACGTCGTAACCTTCGACATCGGCGCTCGGATCGGCTTCGGCGTAACCCAGTTCCTGCGCCTGGCGCACCGCCTCGGCAAACCCCAGGCCGCCTTCCATGCAGGTCAGGACGAAGTTGGAAGTACCGTTGAGAATGCCCTCGAAGCCGTTGATCGCACTGCCGGCCAGGGTCTGTTTGGCCAGGCGGATCACCGGTGTGCCGCTCATCACCGAACCTTCGTATTCAAACGCCACCTTGTTGCGCAGGGCCAGGGCCTTGAGCTCGGCACCGTGCAGGGCAATCGGCCCCTTGTTGGTGGTCACCACATGCTTGCCCGCCTCCAGGGCCCAACGGCAGAACGAGGTAGCAGGCTCGCCATCCACTGGATTGGTAAAGGTCGCCTCGGCAATGATGTCTGCCCCCGAATCCTTGATCACCGCCTCATTCAAGGCCTCGACCGTGCCACCAGGCAGCTGGGCCAAAGCCCCCTTGGCCGCCGGCAACCGGGCCAGCACTCCAGCGTCCAGGCCTTCACGGCCAATCAGCGAACCCAGAAACAAGTCAGTCACCCCGACAATCTTGAGGCTGAAACCCAGCTCGGTTTTCCAGCCCTCATTACGCTCGGCAATCAGTTGGGCCAACGCCCGATTGACACCACCGAAGCCGACCAGCGCCAGTTTGTATTCAGTCATTTTGTTATTGCCCTTGATCCGGAAGATGGGTTGTTGGGCACTAGATTAG
>Ga0247804_10001340_pt1 | contig 11435 bp, 7 predicted proteins | sample UWRJL029104C1_FD_181142 | JGI IMG/M metagenome (GOLD analysis project Ga0247804, IMG submission 181142) | Plant litter microbial communities from Arlington Agricultural Research Station in Wisconsin, United States - UWRJ-L029-104C-1 | ecosystem: Environmental > Terrestrial > Plant litter >...
CCGACAAGCGGCAAGCCTTGGGGATTTCTGGAATCTGCCGCGGGGCATAGCCGGCAACGGCCTTGGCGATGGCCTCGATGTGCCCTGGCGTGGTGCCGCAGCAACCGCCGACGATGTTGAGGAAGCCGCTTTGGGCGAATTCTTCGATGACCCTGGCGGTTTCCTCCGGCAGTTCGTCGTACTCGCCGAACTCGTTCGGCAGGCCGGCGTTGGGGTGCGCCGAGACATGGGTGTTGGCCTTGTTCGACAGTTCTTCGAGGTACGGACGCAGCTCACTGGCACCCAGGGCGCAGTTCAGGCCGACGGAAATCGGCTTGGCGTGGGCAATCGAGTTCCAGAAGGCTTCGGTGGTCTGCCCCGACAGGGTGCGACCGGAAGCATCGGTGATGGTCCCGGAAATCATGATCGGCAGTTCGAAACCCAGCTCCTCGAACACGCCCTGCACAGCGAAAATCGCCGCCTTGGCGTTGAGGGTGTCGAAAATGGTCTCGATCAGGATCAGGTCGGCGCCGCCCTCGATCAGGCCCTTGGCGGCTTCGGTGTAGTTCTCCACCAACTCGTCGAAGGTCACGTTGCGGTAGCCGGGGTTGTTGACGTCTGGCGACAGCGAGCAGGTGCGGCTGGTCGGCCCGATCACGCCCGCGACGAAACGCGGCTTGTCCGGGGTTTCCAGGGTTTTGGCGTCGGCCACCTTGCGTGCCAGGCGCGCACCTTCTACGTTCAATTCGTAGGCCAGGCCCTGCATGCCGTAGTCGGCCAGGGATACCTGGGTGGCGTTGAAGGTGTTGGTTTCGAGAATGTCGGCGCCGGCATCCAGGTAGGCTTTCTCGATGGAGCCGATCACGTCCGGGCGAGTCAGGACCAGCAGGTCGTTGTTGCCCTTGACGTCGCTTGGCCAGTCGGCGAAGCGTTTGCCGCGATAATCCTGTTCCTCGAGCTTGTAGCTCTGGATCATCGTGCCCATGCCGCCATCGAGAATCAGGATACGTTCTTTGAGGGCTTGCTTGAGAACGTGGAGGCGAGCACTGCGATCGGACATGGGGACTACCTGGTCAGGCGATTACGAAGGGCCGGAATCATAACAAACCTGTGCGCTATTGGGGCATGAGCAGGATTTGCATGAATATCGCTCATGTTGGAGGTGGAGCCGGACCGGTAGAATCGCGGCGTTTTTCATGATCGGGACCAGGGACATGTCGTATCGCGTTTTCATCAGCCTTTTTGCGCTGCTCATCAGCAGTGCCGCCTTTGCCCAGGGACCGGCGCCGGCGATTTCCTATACCCGCGACATTCAACCGATCTTCACGCAAAAGTGCGTGGCCTGCCACGCCTGCTACGACTCCGCCTGCCAGCTCAACCTGGGCAGTGGCGAAGGCGCAGCGCGGGGCGCGACCAAGATCCCGATGTACGCCGGCGACCGTAGCAAGGCTGCGAGCCCGACGCGGCTTTATTATGACGCGTTCGGCAAGGCGGCCTGGCAACACAAGGACTTTTACTCGGTACTGGATGCCCAGGGCAGCCAGGCCGCGCTGATGGCGCGCATGCTCGAACTGGGCCATCAGACCCCGTTGCAACCCAACGCCAAGCTGCCGCAAGAGATCGTCCTGGGCCTGAACCGGGCCAACATGTGCCCGCAGCCAGGGGAGTTCGACGCCTATGCCAAACAGCACCCCAAGGAGGGCATGCCGCTGGCGGTGACCGGCCTGACCACGGCGCAGTACCAGACCCTGCAGCGCTGGCTGGCGTCCGGGGCGCCCATCGATGAACAGGGCCTGGCTCCCAGCGCCCAGGAAGCACTGCAGATCGTGCAGTGGGAAAATCTGCTCAATGCTCCCGGCGCCCGGGAAAGCCTGGTGGCGCGCTGGCTGTATGAGCACTTGTTCCTGGCCCACCTGTACTTCAAGGATGGCGAGCAGGGTCACTTCTTCCAGTGGGTGCGTTCGCGCACGCCCACCGGCCAGCCGATCGACCTGATCAACAGCCGGCGGCCCAACGATGACCCGGGGACCCAGGTGTATTACCGCCTGTGGCCAGTGCAAGGGGTGATCGTGCACAAGACCCACATCACCTATCCCTTGAGCCCGGGGAAAATGGCCCGGATCAAGAGCCTGTTCTACAGCGGCAACTGGCAGGTCGACGCCTTGCCCGGCTATGGTCCGGAACGCCGTGCCAACCCGTTCGAGACCTTCCAGGCGATTCCGGCCCAGGCCCGCTACCAGTTCATGCTCGATAACGCCGAGTACTTTGTGCGCACTTTCATTCGTGGGCCGGTGTGCCGCGGACAGATCGCCACCGATGTGATCCGTGACCATTTCTGGGCCATGTTCCAGGCGCCGGAACATGACCTGTATATCGTCGACCCGAACTACCGCGGCCAGGCCACGCCGTTGCTGGCGATGCCCGGGCAGAACGACGACGTCGGCAGTGTGCTGAGCCTGTGGCACGCCTACCGTGACAAGCGCAACGAGTACGAAACCCTGCGCCAGGATGCCTACGCCGATGCCCCGGCGCCGAGTTGGTCGTCCTTGTGGGCGGGTAACGACAACGCCTTGCTGAGCATCTTTCGCCACTTCGACAGTGCCTCGGTGACCAAGGGCCTGATCGGCGACGTACCGCAGACCCTGTGGCTGTTCGACTTCCCGTTGCTGGAGCGCACCTATTACCAGTTGGCGGTAAATTTCGACGTGTTCGGCAACGTGTCCCACCAGGCCCAGACCCGGCTGTATTTCGACCTGATCAGGAATGGCGCCGAGCAGAATTTCCTGCGCTTGATGCCCGCCGACTCCCGCGACGATTACCTCGACGACTGGTACCAGAACAGCGGCAAGTTCAAGATGTGGATGGATTACGCCAGCATCGACAACGACACGCCGACCGCGCTCAAGCTTGCGCCGAAAGACCCCAAACGCGACTTCGTCCAGCAGTTGCTGGCCCGTTATGGCGACCTCAACGCCCGGCCGGATCCGATCAACCGCTGCAGTGGGGCCTACTGTTCCCGGCCGAACATCGACCCGGCCCTGCAGAATGCCGAGCAAACCCTGAGCCGCCTGACGTCACGCCCGGCGGCTGGGTTGAAGGTGATCGAGCAGATGCCGGAAGCGACCATGCTGCGCATCGAAACCAGCGATGGCAAGCGTGAGGTCTACAGCCTGCTGCGCAACCGCGCCCACAGCAACGTGGCGTTCATGCTCGGCGAGTCGCTGCGCTATCAGCCCGGATTGGACAGCATGACCTTGTATCCGGGGGTGCTCAGCAGCTATCCGAACTTCATGTTCAACATCCCGGCCGACGAAGTGCCGGAATTCGTCGAAGACATGGAGAACGCCAAGGACGCCCAGCGTTTTGAACGAATCGTCGGGCGCTGGGGCATTCGCCGCAGCCACCCGCAGTTCTGGGTGTATTTCCACGATTTGAGCCAGTACCTCCATGAGACCGACCCGGTGGAAGAGGGCGTGCTGGACATGAACCGCTACGAGAACCTCTGACCCAAACCTGCTGCAGGAGTTGGCAAGCCGGCTCCTGCAGCAGCTGTTTCCGACAGGGCTTTATCCCGACAAAAATACTGGGACTTTGTCCGGCGCCATGATTGGCGTAAACTGCGCCCAAGCCTGCGAGGAATTTCCATGACCGCCATTACCATTACCGACGACGCCCACGATTATCTGGCTGATCTGCTCTCCAAGCAGAACACCCCGGGGATCGGCATTCGGGTCTTTATCACCCAGCCTGGCACCCAGTACGCCGAAACCTGCATTGCCTACTGCAAGCCGGGCGAAGAAAAACCTGAAGACACCGCGCTGGGGCTCAAAAGCTTCACCGCCTACATCGACTCGTTCAGCGAGGCCTTCCTCGACGACGCCGTGGTCGACTACGCCACCGACCGCATGGGCGGCCAGCTGACCATCAAGGCGCCGAACGCCAAAGTACCGATGGTCAACGCCGACAGCCCGATCAACGAGCGCATCAACTACTACCTGCAAACCGAAATCAACCCGGGGCTGGCCAGCCACGGCGGTCAGGTCAGCCTGATCGACGTCGTGGACGACGGCATTGCCGTGTTGAAGTTCGGTGGCGGCTGCCAGGGCTGCGGCCAGGCGGACGTGACCTTGCGCGAAGGCATCGAGCGCACCCTGCTGGAGCGCGTTCCCGAGCTCAAGGGCGTGCGCGACGTGACCGACCACACGCAGAAAGAAAACGCCTACTACTAAGGTGTTCGCTGCGAGATGAAAAAACGGCGCCCGTGAGCGCCGTTTTTTTATGCTCAACCCTTGTGGAACCTGTAGCAGCTGCCGAGCCCGCGAGGCTGCGTTCGGCTGCGAAGCAGCCGCCAAGGACCCGCACCAACCTGGCGAGGACTGCGTCCTCGAACGCAGCCTCGCGAGCTCGGCAGCTGCTACAAACCCCTCAGGGCCGGTACAGATGCGCGTGCCCGGCCCGGTACAGCGACGACTCGCTGAAGGTGTCCGCTGCCAGCACCCGGCCCACCAGGATCAGCGCCGTGCGTCGGAATCCCTTGGCCTGGACCTTGTCGACGATGTCGTCGAGGGTGCCCAGGACCCAGTCCTGATCCGGCCAACTGGCCTTGTGCACCACGGCAATCGGGCAATCGGCGCCGTAGTGGGGCAGCAGTTCGGCGACGATTTTCGCCAGGTGGTTGACCCCCAGGTGAATCGCCATGGTCGTGCCATGCCGGGCCAGGCTGGCGAACTCCTCACCGGCCGGCATCGTGGTTTTATCGGCGTAGCGGGTCAGGATCACGCTTTGCGCGATGTCCGGCAGGGTCAGTTCGACCCCCAGCAACGCCGCACAGGCCGCCGTGGCCGTGACGCCGGGGATGATTTCGAAGGGGATGCCCAGCGCGCGCAGATGGCGGATCTGCTCGCCAATCGCCCCGTACAGGCTCGGGTCGCCGGAATGCACGCGTGCCACGTCGTGACCCTGGGCGTGGGCTTGGCTGATCAACTCGATGATCTGTTCCAGGTGCAGTTCGGCACTGTTGACCACCTGGTGCGCCCGGTGCCCCTGGAGCACTGCTTCAGGCACCAGTGAGCCGGCGTAGATGATCACCGGGCAGCTGTGAATCAGCCGTTGGCCCTTGACGGTGATCAGTTCCGGGTCGCCGGGACCTGCGCCGATGAAGTAGACGGTCATGGCCGGCTCCTGTGAAAAAAACGACAAGGCAGGGCTTCAGATGAAGTTTGCTCATGATCGAAAGGGTGGATTATCGGGATTTTACGAAGCGCAGGCCAATGCAAAGGTGGCCTGGGCGTATTTCTGCCGGCAAATCAGCAGGGTTGCCGGGGCCTGGGCCAGTTGTTCGGCCAGGGCCAGGGCGGCGCTTTCGGCCACGCCATAACAACCGGTGCGTTCGAAGGCGATCTGCGACTGGTGGCTGAGGCGGGCTTGATACTGGGTCAGTTGTTCGCTGCTGAAGTACATCAGCGGCAGTCCCAGTTGGGCGGCCAGTTCAAGCAGTCCAGGCTCCTCGCGCTTGAGGTCGATGCTGGCCAGGGCCTTGATCGAGTGCAGGTCGATCTGGTTCGCCTGCAGGGCCTGATCGAGTAACGCGCGCAGCGTGCTCGCTGGGCAGCCACGCTGGCAGCCCAGGCCGACCACCAGGGTCGGCGCTGCGCGGGTGTCACTCATGCAGGCAACTGGTCTGCGCTGTTGCGGCGGAACAACCAGGCGCTGAGCACGCCCAGGGCCAGCCAGAAAGCCACGTTGGTCAGTTGCGAAGCGATTTTGAACTGCGTTTCCAGTTCTTCCGGCGCCAGCATCGAATGCACGGTCGGTTGGGGCGCGCCGATCACATGGGGTACCGCCAGGATCGCAACGCCCAGCAGCTTGAGCAGCCAGTTGCGGCCGAACGCGATCAGGGCAATGCCGGCGGCGGTCGAGGCCGCCGTAGCGATCCACCACATCTGCCGTTGGCCCAGGTCGGCCGCGGCGGTGCCCGGCAACTCGGGTGGCAGGCCGAGGGTCGGTGCCAGGACGAAGGTGGCATAACCGGCCAGGCCCCAGAGCAGGCCCTGGGAAGTGCGGGTCGGCGCGCGCAGGGTGTAGAGGCCGGCCAGCATCAGGGCAAAACCGACGGCCACCACCAGGTTGCCGCCCGTGGTCGACAGCACACGCTGCCAGCCGTCTTCCGGTTCCCAGGCTTCGCCGTCATGGCTGTGGGCCGCGGTGCCGGCGGCGTGTTCATGGACTTCTGCTGCCGCGGGTGCGGACTGTTCGTAAGTCTCGGCCTGCAGAATCAGCGGGGCGACCCAGAAACTCTGCAACAGCGTCAGCAGCAGGGCAGCCAGCAGCCCGCTGAAACCTGCGGTTTGTGCAATACGCTTGATCATCTGGGCAGGTCTCAGTGGCACGGGAAGGCGGCGCTGTGGCGGGTATCGTGGGCGGCGTTATGCACGGCCTCGATATGGGAGAACCCGGCGAAGTACACCAGGCACACACCCAGGATCGATGCGCCGATGGCGGCAACGAGGCGTTGGCTCAGGGTGGTGCTGGCGGTGGCGTGGCGGGTGCTGGTGATGGTCGACATGGCGCTTCCCTCTGGTCAGTCAGGGGTGAAACGTGCGCATGCAAACCTCCGCGAGCCGGGCACGCAGAGACTTGAACAGCGCCCGCCCACCGCGGGTTTGTTAGCTATGTGTTGCGGGCCGGTCTCCGGGCTCACGAGGGGCGGGCTGTGGCCACACCTGCAAGAATCGCCTTCCCATGCCGTACGACTGGCACAGTGGATCTGACTCTTCGCTCGCTTACCGTTGCGGGGGCAGCACCGGACTGACATGGCTTTGCAGTAAAGCACATGATTCACCGGTTTCCCGTTTCACCCTGTGAAGGGCACCCGTAACAAGGTGTGTAGGAGAGCATGGGCGGGGGATTGGCGTCAATTGGCATGGGTTCTCAATTGGGGGGCCGAGTCGCCTGCATCGCGGGCAAGCCCGCTCCCACAAGTGTTCCTATGCCCCTGTGGGAGCGGGCTTGCCCGCGATGGCCGCATTCCTGGCACCACAGAACACGGCATGAACATTGACCCGCCCCGACGCGATGCGTAGCCTTGCGCCTTCGAGGTTCTTTGGCGCGTGCGCCGAAGCTAAGAAGGGAACGCGGTTGATGCCGCGGCTGCCCCCGCAACTGTGAACGGTGCTGTTTCTGCCAGGCCACTGCACGCTTGATCTCAAGCGGCGGGAAGGCGCAGGAACCGCCAGTCGAAAGACCGGCCCACCGTCAGCCAGGAGACCTGCCTCGATCCAGATTCTCACTACAACCGGGCGGGGTGATCCGGTGGCGAACGCTTTCCGCACGCCTGCGCGTTGTGGCTTCTCGTCCCGTATGCCCGCCACCTTGCCAAAGGGCATCCGATGAAAACACTGGCCAAACTCCCCGTCACCATCGTCACCGGCTTCCTCGGCTCGGGTAAAACCACCTTGCTGCGGCACATGCTCGACAACGCCCAGGGCCGTCGCATTGCGGTGATCGTCAACGAGTTCGGCGAGCTGGGCATCGACGGCGACATCCTCAAGCAGTGCACCATCGGTTGCACCGAAGAAGAAGCTACAGGCCGGGTGTATGAGCTGGCCAACGGCTGCCTGTGCTGCACCGTCCAGGAAGAGTTTTTCCCGGTGATGCGCGAACTGGTGGCCCGTCGCGGCGACCTCGACCACATCCTCATCGAAACCTCCGGCCTGGCCTTGCCCAAGCCGCTGGTCCAGGCCTTCCAGTGGCCGGAAATCCGCAGCGCCTGCACAGTCGACGCGGTGATCACCGTGGTCGACAGCCCGGCCGTGGCCGCTGGCACCTTCGCCGCCTTCCCGGACCAGGTCGACGCCCAGCGCAAACTCGACCCGAACCTGGACCACGAGTCGCCGCTGCACGAACTGTTCGCCGACCAACTGGCCAGTGCCGACCTGGTAATCCTCAACAAGGCCGACCTGATCAGCCCTGAAGACCTGGCCCGGGTACGCCTGGAAGTTGCCGAGGAGCTGCCGCCAGCGGTCAAGATCATCGAAGCCAGCAGCGGGCGCTTGCCGCTCGACGTGCTGATTGGCCTGGGTGCCGGTTCCGAAGAACACATCGACAGCCGCCACAGCCATCACGATCACCATCACGACGGTGATGATCACGATGACCACGATCACGACGCCTTTGACTCGATCTCCATCGAACTGCCGCAAGCCGACGAAAGCCTGCTGCTCGATGCCTTGACCCAACTGGTGGTCCAGCACGGCATCCTGCGGGTCAAGGGTTTCGCCGCGATCCCGAACAAGCCGATGCGCTTGCTGATCCAGGGCGTGGGCACGCGCTTCGACAAGCATTTCGACCGGCAGTGGGGCGCGGACGAAGCACGTACCACACGCCTGGTGCTGATCGGCCAGGCGCTGGATGCGTCCTTGCTCGAAGCGCAACTGCGCGCCGCGCTCAGCGTCTGACCCATGCACCTGCTCAGGACCCAGCCCGGCGGTTTTGTTGCCGACGACAACATTGCCGACCTCGGGCAAACCCCCGCCGACCTGGTGATCCTGTGCAGTGGCGACTCCAGCCTGGCACTGTTGGCCGAAGTGGCCCAGCAACTGCCGGATGACTACCCGAGTCTGCGCCTGGCCAACCCGATGCAGGTGCAGAACCATGCGTCGGTCGACCTCTACGTCGACCAGGTGCTGCGCCATGCCAAGGTCATCCTGATTTCGCTGCACGGTGGCATCGGCTATTGGCGCTACGGCGTCGAGCGTCTGGTGGAACTGTCCAAGCGCGGGGTGCAACTGATCCTGGTGCCGGGCGATGACCGTCCCGATCCGGAGCTCAGCGACCTGAGTACGGTGCCGGTGCAGGACCGCGAGCGGCTGTGGCACTTCCTGCGCCAGGGCGGTAAAAGCAATGCCCTGGACCTGTACCGCTGCCTGGCCAGTCGCTGGCTCGGGCGCGACTACCCGTGGGCCGAACCGCAAGCCCTGCCGCGTACCGCGATCTATCACCCGCGGCACAGCCAGCCCGACCTGGCCTCATGGCAAGCCGACTGGCAGGCCGGGCAGCCGGTGGCGGCAGTGCTGTTCTACCGTTCCCATTTGCAGGCGGCCAACACCGCCTTCATCGATATTTTCTGCCAGCGCTTGCAGGCGGCGGGGCTCAACCCGTTGCCGATTGCCCTGGCCAGCCTGAAAGAGCCCGGTTGCCTGGCGGTGGTCGAGGACTGGCTGGATCAAGTCCAGGCCTCGGTGATTCTCAATACCACCGGGTTTGCCCAATCCAGCCCGGAAGCGCCGCACCTGCGGCCGTTTCGCCGCAACATCCCGGTGATCCAGGCGATCTGCGCTCAGGACAACGAGCCGGGCTGGCGCGCCAGCGAACAGGGCCTGGGGCCGCGGGACCTGGCGATGCACATTGCCTTGCCGGAACTGGACGGGCGCATCATCAGCCGTCCCATCAGCTTCAAGGACCTGGCCTGGCGCAGCGAGCGCAGCCAGTGCGACGTGGTCTGCTACCGGGCGCAACCGGAGCGCATGGATTTCGTCGCCGAACTGGCGCGCCGCTGGAGCGAACTGGCGCGGGTGGAGAATGGGCAAAAACGCGTGGCGTTGATTCTCGCCAACTACCCGACCCGTGACGGCCGCATCGGCAATGGCGTTGGCCTGGACACCCCGGCCGCGGCCTTGAGCATCCTGCGGGCGCTGCAGGCCGAAGGTTATCCGCTGCCTGGCGAGCTGCCGGACAGCGGCACCGAGCTGATCCGCCAACTGCTCGGCGGGGTCAGTAACGACCTGGACAGCATCGACCAGCGTCCCTGCCAGCAAAGCCTGGCGCTGGATGACTATCACGCGCTGTTCGACGCCTTGCCCGCCGCCAATCGCGCGGCGGTGCTGGCGCGTTGGGGCGCGCCGCAGGACGACCCGATGTTCCGCGGCGGGCGCATGATGATCGCCGGGCTGCGCTTTGGCCTGACCTTCGTCGGCATCCAGCCGGCGCGGGGTTATCAGGTCGACCCGAGCGCGGTCTATCACGACCCCGACCTGGTGCCGCCCCACGGTTACCTGGCGTTCTATTTCTGGCTGCGCCAGGTCTACGGCGCCCATGCACTGGTTCACGTGGGCAAGCACGGCAACCTTGAATGGCTACCGGGCAAGGGCGTCGGCCTGTCTGAGAGTTGCTGGCCGGATGCGCTGCTGGGGCCGCTGCCGAACATCTATCCGTTTATCGTCAATGACCCGGGAGAGGGCGCCCAGGCCAAGCGCCGGACCCAGGCGGTGATTATCGATCACCTGATGCCACCGCTGACCCGCGCCGAAACCTACGGCCCGCTGCGCAACCTCGAGTTGCTGGCGGACGAGTACTACGAAGCCCAGTTGCTCGACCCACGGCGCGCCCGGGAGCTGCAACGGGAGATTCTCGAACTGGTGCGCGAAACCCACATCGATCGGGAATTGCAACTGGACGGCAAACTCGACAGCCAGGCCGATGCGGCGATCTGGCTGCCGCGCCTGGACACCTACCTGTGCGACCTCAAGGAGTCGCAGATTCGCGATGGCCTGCATGTGTTCGGCGAATCGCCCAGCGGGCGCCTGCGTATCGACACCTTGCTGGCCCTGTTGCGCATCCCCCGGGGCGACGGGCGGGGCGCGCAGTCGAGCTTGCTGCGGGCCTTGGCCAAGGCGTTCGGCCTGGGTTTTGATCCGCTGGACTGTGAGTTGTCGGCACTGTGGAGCGGCCCCAAGCCGGACGAGTTGCAGGGTCTCGGCGAGGACGCCTGGCGCACTGCCGGTGACACCCGCGAGCGCCTTGAGCTGTTTGCCGCGCAGTTGATCGAGCAGGCAGTCACCCCGTTTGCGACCCAGTCGCTCCCCCGTGGGGGCGAACCTGCTCGCGAAGCGATTGACCCCAGCGACTTGCTCCCTCAGGACCCATGCTGGGCTGAAGTCAACGCGATCATCGGCCACCTGCGCGAAGTCGTCGCACCGCGCCTGGATGCCTGTGGCCCGGCGGAAATGCGCGGTTTGCTCGACGCCCTGGCCGGGCGGTTTGTCCCGGCCGGCCCGAGTGGCGCGCCAAGTCGCGGGCGTCTCGACGTGCTGCCCACCGGCCGTAACTTCTACTCGGTGGACGTGCGTAACCTGCCGACCACCACCGCCTGGCGCATCGGTTTCCAGTCGGCCAACCTGATCCTCGAACGCCACCTGCAGGACCACGGCGATCACTTGCGTCAGCTCGGCCTGTCGGTATGGGGCACGGCCACCATGCGCACCGGCGGCGACGACATCGCCCAGGCCATGGCATTGATGGGCGTGCGTCCGGTCTGGGCCACGGGCAGCCAGCGGGTCGACGATTTCGAAATCCTGCCGCTGAGCCTGCTGGACCGCCCGCGCGTGGACGTGACCTTGCGCGTGTCGGGGTTCTTTCGCGATGCCTTCGCCAACCTGATCCGCCTGTTCGATGCGGCG
>Ga0247804_10001341_pt1 | contig 11429 bp, 6 predicted proteins | sample UWRJL029104C1_FD_181142 | JGI IMG/M metagenome (GOLD analysis project Ga0247804, IMG submission 181142) | Plant litter microbial communities from Arlington Agricultural Research Station in Wisconsin, United States - UWRJ-L029-104C-1 | ecosystem: Environmental > Terrestrial > Plant litter >...
AACTAATAAAACTATGTCTTAATATTTTGTTAAAATAGTCTTTTTAAACAGTAAAAAAAGACAAAACATAAATATTGAATTCTATATATTTGTTTTTAAAGAATGATGAAAATGAGCCTCCTTAAAAAAACAAATATACCACAAATACTTTTCTCAATACTAGTTTTAACCTCTTGTGGTAAAGACAAAAAAACACAAACAGATACAACAGCAGAAGTCGAAGATACTTTACCTAAAATGAAACCATTAGCGAATGAAACTAAAATTTCACAAGCTTATATCAATTCAGTTGCCGGAAGAATAAATCACTTTTACACTAAAAACTGGCCGAACAATAGTATGAACGGAAGTTTTTTAGTGGCCAAAAATGGTCAGATTATCTTTGAAAGATATAATGGTTTCGCCAATAAAAATGAAGAAACGAAAATAACAGCAGAAACTCCTGTGCAAATTGCTTCTGTAAGTAAAGTTTTGACTGCAACAGCAGTTTTAAAATTGGTCAATGCAGGTAAAATTGATTTGGATCAAAAAGTAAACACTATTTTAAAAACATTTCCCTATCCGGATTGTACGATTCGAATGTTATTATCTCACAGAAGTGGAATGCGTAATTACGCTTATTTTACAGACAGAGATAAGTCGGTTTGGGACAGACACAATCAACTGACCAATAAAGATATTCTTGATATTTTAGCTACCAAAGATATTGGATTAGAAGCTAAAACCGGAACACGTTTTAGTTACTGCAATACCAATTATGCAATGCTTGCGCTTATTATCGAAAAAATTACAGGTCTGTCATACAAAGAAGCCATGTCTGAAATGATATTCAAGCCTCTTGGAATGACGCATACTTATGTTTTTGATGATGATAAGGACAGAAAAAAAATCGTTCCCTCTTATAAAGGTAATGGTGTCGAAATTGGTTTTGATTATCTGGATAATGTTTACGGAGATAAAAACGTATTTTCGACTGCAAGAGATCTTTTAAAATTTGACCGCGCCAGAAATGCTCCCGGATTTTTAAAACCTGAACTTTTAAAACAAGTTTATACCGGTTATAGTAATGAAAGAAAAGGTACCAAAAACTACGGTTTAGGTATTAGAATGATCAATTGGGACACGGGCCAAAATTATTACTTTCACAACGGTTGGTGGCATGGTAATACCTCATCTTATATTCCGTTAATGAAAGAGCATGTTACCATTATTGCTTTATCGAATAAAATGACAACGAAAACCTATGCAGTTCGTAAATTGGCTCCTATTTTTGGAGATTATCCGTTTAATTTCAAGGATGAAGAATAATATTATTTTTCTGAAAAATTTATTACAAAACTAACTTCAAATAGTATAAATTTGCAAACTCATTTTTGGGGTCGACTGGTTTTGACAGCAAGTCGAATTGAAAAGTAAGCACGTCGAGCATTGAGACCTTGCTCGTAAATATAAGATCTTACAATTTTACACGGCGAAAATAACTACGCTTTAGCTGCATAATCCGAATTATAGTAAGATTAAGCCACGTCCCTATCAGATAGGGAAGCTGGATTCTCCTTGAAAGCCTTGGTTTGTGGCGGTCAGTCCAGGGGAACCGTAAAAATAGACCTAGATTTCCATGAGCTTCGGGTGGAGATCGAAATTAAGAAGATAAGTGTTGAGTGGTTGTTCCTGACCTAGCTCAACAACGAAAATCCAATCAGGAAATAAACGTGTAGAAAGCTCTTTAGTTGCTTGTTTGGACCCGGGTTCGATTCCCGGCGACTCCACAAAAAAGCCTGTAAACTCAATATTTACAGGCTTTTTATTTTTTAGTTGACAATTTCGTTGATATTTTTATTGTTGATAAATTCAATATTCAACCAAACCAAATCAGGTAGTTTCACTCTAACGAAAAGAGTTGTAAAGTTATATTTTTAGTAATTAAACTAACTAATATATGAAACTACAAAAGCTTATCATTAAAAATTTTAGAGGTCTTAAAGGAGAAAACAATGTAATTGATTTCTCATCCTCAAACATTATTTTCCTTATAGGACTTAATAATGTTGGTAAATCTTCTTTTCTGCGTGCATATGAGTTTTTTATCAATTCCGCTCAAAAAGCAAACACATCGGATTTTTATAATTACAACGTTAATATTCCTATTGAAATAGAAGGAGTATTTTTAAAAGATGAAAATGACGATGATGACGACGAATTAGCATTAGCTCCTAAGGGCAAGGGTACAGATCCAGATTGGATTAAAAAATGGGTTGATGAAAATAATTTTATTCGTATAAAAAAAATCTGGACAGAAACTAATAATGCAGATAAATTCACATTTTCTCCTGAAACTAATGAATGGGTGTTAAACGGTTTTGGCGGAATGCCTTCACTATTTCAAAAACATTCTCCGACACCCATCCTCATAAGTGCAATGGAAACTGAAAATAGTCTTGAAGAAAAAGTAAATAAATTAATTCAAGATGAAATTCTCAAAAAATTAAAAGATGATTACGGCGAAGACCTAAATGATTTGGTAAACGGCGTTAAGAAACTACAGCAAAAAATAGCTGATTCTGATATTGTTACAAAATACAATGAGGAAATAAATGAATATTTTAAAAAAGTGTTCTCAGATCTTACTCTAAAACTTTCTCCTAAAGATGATGATAACATAAAATTGGAAGATTCATTTAAGAAAAATCACAGTGTAACAATTAGCAAGGATGGAATTGATAGAAATGAGGTTTTTACACAATACGGACATGGTGTGATTCGCCAGGCATTATATAATTTTTTAACTTTTCTAAAGAGATCTCGTGAAGGAAAAAAGAAAGAATATATTATCTTATATGAAGAGCCTGAATTATTCTTACATCCTGAAATTACATTTAAACTTAGAACAAGTTTATACGATTTAGCCGAAAATTCTCCGTTTCAAGTTATATGTGCAACCCACTCTCCCCTTATGATCGACATTTCGAAACCACACTCATCATTGGTTAGAGTAGTTAAAAAACATGACGAAACCACATTTACTTACCAAGTGGGAGATGAAGTTTTTAGAAGCGATGCAGAACGAAAACAACGTATTCAAATGATTAATAGGTTCAATCCTCATGTATGTGAATCATTTTATGCTAAGATGGTAATTATAGTTGAAGGTGATACTGAAGCTATTGTTTTTAGGGACTTGATTAAACGTTTTTATAATGACTATGAAATTTATGTCTTAAACTCAGGTTCCAAAAACAACATCCCTTTCTTTCAAGAAATTTTTACTGCATTTCACATAGAACATTGTGTAATACATGATTCAGACACAAGGTTTAATAAAGATAATTCAGTAAATAGCGCTTGGTCATTAAATGGTTCCATCTGGGATAAAATTGTTAAAGCAAATCAAATTATGGAAGGAATGGCTAGAAGATACGTTCACGTTCAAAACTTCGAAAATGCACACAATATTAATTCAAACAGTAAAGATAAACCTTTGAAGGCATTCGACTTTGTACAGGGTTTGGAACTTGATTCAGATGCTCCATGTCTAATGCTACTGAAAGACCTTTTAGGCGATCAAATAATCCTCCATGATAATATATATGTTGAGCAATTAAATTAGATTAAGACCAAAAAACATTACTTTCAAAACCCAAAAAAGCCTGTAAACATTTAGTTTTACAGGCCTTTAAGCCGGATAATTTGGTGATTTCATTGGCAAATATTAACAAAATAAAGAACTCATTTATCTTTTATTCTTACCTCTATCTTGAATATTCATACTAGGCCAAAAATGGTGCTCTTTATCTAAAAAAACAATATAAAAAACATCTTCCTCAATATAACCTGCAACAACTTCTTTACTATTTGGTGTTATATGTATTACTCCCCAATAAGATGGAGAGACATGTTTAGGCACAGTAAACTTTGATTTTGGAGGAAATCCAACTTGTGTGTATTGCTTAATTAATTGTTGGCCTAGTGCATTTGTCGCATCAAACTGTCCAATTTGTTGCAACCTTAAGCAAAGTTTTGACAACAACCCTTCTTTTTCCCACTCAGGAATTCTTTGCCCTTGCACACTATCCAGTTTTTCCCAGCTAAATGATATAGTTTTACTTTTTTGTCCTACAGATGGTCTAGTACCATTTTTTCTATCATAACGAGTTTCACTATTCGTATTATTTCTTTTAGCCATGCATTAAATCAATTAATTCATTTGTTATATTAATTGTCTCAGCAGCCCCAAAAACACTATCAAGATATTTCTTTCTAAAATCTGATGTATTTCTAACCACGCTTGCATCAAATTCTGACATTGGATAAAGCACAGATGAACCAAATTTATCCCTATCAACAAACCATATTTGATCACGTCTCAAAATTTCCTTATCTAACAAAATAGCATCGTGAGCAGTAAATACAAATTGTGAATTTTTAAAATTGAACTTATGAAAAAATTCTAATAATTTTCTGACAAGATTTGGATGCAATTTTGAATCTAACTCATCAATAAAAAGTACTTTACCATTAACTAAAGTATCATATAATGTCCCTAAGAGATAAATTAACTTCCTAGTACCCTGACTCTCATCATTTTCAAAATCTAAAGCAACAGAATCAATAATTATATTGTTTTCATCAAATTTGTTATGATAAGTAACTAACTCTTTATCTTTAGTCGAGTCAATACTTGATATTTCTAAAAACCTTACTGCCAAATTAAGCCAAGCTTTAAAATTTGGTGCTTTTGTTAAAAGAAAACTAGTAGCATTTTTATGACTACGATCATCCAATCCACTAATAACATTTATATCAAAAAAACATTCAACAACTCTGCTTGACTCTTTTCCATTATATTGAGCCAAATAACTCAAGAATAAAACGTTAGGATTTACATCTTTTTTATATTTTTTCCCTTCGGAAAATCCTTTACTATTTATCTTAAAAATATCAAGTTTCCTATCAAACAAAAGTGTTTCAGTGTCATTTTTCTTATAAAGCCACTCTGACACAATTTCGTATCCTAGAATTTCAAAACCATATCTATAAATGATATCCTTATCTAAAAATGATATTTCAAAAAATGTTGGTTTATTTTCGGTTAATGAACTTAATTTAAAATAATAGTCTGTTCTCCCCCTATCATCATCCTTTTTTAAAGATTCTGAAAAGGAATTATGGACAACATCTTTCATGAAACTAATTGCTTCAATAAAGTTACTTTTTCCACCACCATTACTTCCATATATTGCGGAAGACTTAAGTAAATCAATACCTTTTTCAGTTTTTATCACATGAGTTTTTTCTAACTCTTTAAAAGATTTTACTTTAGTTAGAAGGATTGAATTCTCATCCTTGTACGATAAAAAATTTTTAACTTTAAATTCTATTAACATTCTATTGCTATTTAATTCTACAAAAGTACAACATAAAACAATAAAAATACCATTAAATGGTAATTTTATAATAGTAACTATATTTTAATTAATTTACAATAGGTTAATTAATCTCACTCATTTAAAACTTCGAATTAAATTATTAGTCATCTTTCAATAATTAGCGATCGCTCTAAATATTTCAGAATGTTTTGAATCTACACCATAATTATGAATCAATCCTCTTTTTCTAAGATTATCTAATAACAATCCATTATAATCATTAACAGAAAAAGTTGGTTTCTTCTTTCTAATAAAAAGTCTACTATATTCCCCACCAAGAGAATCTACTAAATTTGTAATTTTTAGATCATCAAGATCCCCATTATAGATATTCAACAATTTAATCTTATCTCCATTTGTACTAGAAGATTGAAATATATTTTCAAAAACATCATCATCAAAATTCAATTTAGTATTTTTTTCAACTAACAAAGCTGAAATTGCCCTAGAAACATCTTCACTCTCTGTAATTATCTCCTTCTTTATCTTTGGAATAAATTTAATCTTATCTTCAGTTGTAATATTTTTAGATATCAATAATAAATAAGCCTCTTCTCTTTTTATTCTAAACTTATACTCATCTTCTTCGAGAAGGAATTTCGAAAAATTCCTTTCTAACAATCTAATATGCTTATTAGGAAAGAACTCTCTTAATCTATCGTAGTTCTTTTCGGTAAGAACCAATATATTATTAACTAAATAGTCAACCTTTATTGGGTTTAAATCTTCAAACTTAAGATCAGTCCTTGTGTATTTGCTATTCTCCAATAACTTTATGTAACTTTCATCTGAAATCTCGTTACATAAAAATAATTTTGTTCTAAATGTAAAATAATCAAATTCTCCATCTTTAGGCATTACTTCCTGTGAAAGTAAGTTAAAAACCTCCTCTTCATTAAGATAATTAATTAAATCAGCATCCATTTCCTTCTCACTATCGGTGAAATAATCGAGGACATTATCCCAATTAGCTACAACTTTATTATAGCTTAGTAATAAAGCTTTAACCTGTAATGTTTTAACTTCATCAAGCACATTTATCTTGGTTATCTCTTTCTGAATAATTTGATTTTTATAAATTTCTTCAAGATCATCATTATTCAAAAGTTCGACAAGAGAGCTTTCTAATTCTAACACATTTTCATCTATTTTCAGAAAAACATTTTTTACATAAGTGTTTATTTCCGAATTGACAAACTGTATGATACGTTGACAATTTGAATTTAACAATGTTGAATAATTGGCATTATTTAAGTTTTCATATGAAATTTCATTTCCATAAACTTCTAGCATCAATTGTATATTGCCTCTATTAATTTGATAATGACAGTTTTCATATACATAATCAAACAATTTCTTATTGCTTTCATCAGGAACATCTAGAGATTCAAACTTAATCTCCAACTTCTCAATTATAGCACTTATTTTGTCATATGATTTAGAATCTTCTGATTCAATTATTAGTGATAAAAAATTTGATTTCTTACTTATATAATCATTTATAATCGCTATATTTTTAGATAAAACGATATTATCAGCTGAAACATGACTAATAATTAGTTTCAAGTAACGTTCAACCTTATCTTGTGGATAATTACTTTTATTATAAACAAAGTCAAAGAATGTTTTCCATGACAAATAAAGTTTCTCCATAAAATATGACAATTGTCTCGTCTCATCAGAAATATACTCATCAATAAACTTAACAGATTTATCTTTTTCGTTACTTAGGATAGTTATAATCGAATCATATCTTTCTTGATATTTCAAATAATTATTTCCCAAATAATCGAGTAAATCAAAATTTAAAATCACTTCCCTTTTAAAATACTTTTCGTCAATTCTATCTATTAAATTTTCAATTTTAGCTAATTTATAATCAAATTTTGTTACCGTATTATTTTTTACATTTCTTTCAAAATTAAAATCTTCCGAAGTGATTGAAACACCATGAAATAATGAAATATAATCATTGTAATTTTCATTTATATATCCATTCAGTATTAAGTTTTTTATCAATTCATTATCATTAAAATCATCCAAATATTCGTTTATATCAACTTTTTCAAATACCTCTTTTAAATCCCAGAACTGTATCTCGGATCTATTCGATTTTAAATCATCAACTTTAATTTGAAGAGAATTAATTAAATTGATACTTTTATTTTCAATTAGTTTGCGTCTAGCCTCAAATGATAAATTACGATTAACTTCTTTTTCAATATCTCTAAAAGAAACATTACTATTGTAATATCCCGAGTTATTTTGATAATATCTAAAATTATCTGTTTTAATAATTTCTTCAAATAAATTATCAGCTAACAAACTTCCAATTTGATGACTTCCATTATTTATATAAAACGATGTTGCTTGTGGCACCTTATTACACAGAGCCATTATATAAATAGATTTTAACTCTGTCAAGTTTGTTACAATTTCAGACTTGTTAATGCTAATCTCTTTTTCTATTTTATCAATTTTTTCATCTATATTTTTTATGAAGTTTTTGATGTATTTATCTTTATTATTTATTAAATTAAATAATTTCCCCTCTTTTCTATTTAACTTAATAAAATCCCCAGGATTTAGATTCTTATAAGTTATTATAGCAAATAACTCTTCAGGCTTTTTCACAAACTTTCGTTTTAAAGCATTTCTATAAATAACAAATTCGTGAAATATATTGGTTAATAAACGCATATCAATATCGTTTATAAAAGTTACTACGTCAGATGTAAATCCTTTAGAAAAAATATCTTCCTCTAAACCAGAATCTTTAATCAATGTTTTTAATTGCTCATCAGCATTAGATGAATTTATAAATGGTATAACAGGTATAATATATTCGAAGAACTTAACCCTCTCGCTTTTATCTTCAAATAAATTATCTCCGACAGCATATATAAAATTGATTTCTCTTTTTCCATCTTTACTAACTAACTTAGAATTATTTAGCAAAATATTTATTTCTCTAAGCTTTGTAAAAATATCTGTACTATCAAATCTATCTAGATCTTCAATGATTACAACGTTATAAGGTGTCATCTCAAAAAAATACAAGATCTCTTCCAAATGTTCATTAAAGACCGACTTATTTACATTATCGCCCAATTCTAATTCCCCCTTTATACTAACTTTATTAATTTTAGAATTGCTAAATAGCTGAACTACTAATTTTGAGAATAGTCCTAAACCAATAAATGTAATTATAAAGACAAAGAAAGCTATAAAATCAAAACTCTTATCCGAATGCCACGTATTTGGATTTATTTTATTAAGATATCCAAATTTCAAAGATAAAATAGCTGATAAAACCCATAAAATGAAAGCGCTGGAAATTAACCAAATCTTCCAATCAGGCATATTTATGATTCTTTTAAAGCGTGATTCTGGTATTTCAGTTGGTCTTACGTGATAAAATATCTGCTGTAGTATACTTACTTCTAATAATCTTTCGAGTTCTTCTTTCTGTATTTTATTTTCAGTTTTTAATTTTTTAGTCTTATCAGAATTATTTAATTGATCAGATTTTACAGGGAGTTCTGAATCTAAATCGTCTAATTCTAAGTTCTCTTCATTAGATTTATTAAAAGATGCCAATGAAATATTGAGATAATCATATTCTGGATAAATATTTTTAAATGTCTTTATAATAGTACTCTTACCGGAACCATAACCTCCAGTTAGCGCAATATTATTAATGCCTTTAGTATCAATCGTATCTTTAAGCTTATCTAAATAGGGCTTAATTTTTTTTATATCCTTTTTCTTTGTTAGTATTTTGGGTGCAAGAGAACTAATCGAATTATTTACTAATTCGTTTTTCGCTTCTTTAGATTTAAACCAGTTTAATAAAGAATTTTGCATAAAAGATTTTTAATTAATTTTTGTAAAACTATAAACCACTTTTTTTAACTCTTGATTAAAAAAAGTATCATACAAATCATTATACCTGAAATCAGTAAGATATTCATCTTCCAATTCTTGTTCAAATTCAATCTCGAACTTTTCCAAAGTATTTTCGAAAAATATAGATTGATATTGCATCTTGTAGCGCTCATAATCTTCAGCGACACTTATATATCCATTCAAAAACCACCTATTAACCTGATTACCAAATTCCTGTAAATTTAATTGACTTAAAAATCTATACTATCAGATATAAATTCTGTTGCAGTTGTTTTAATTTTTTATTTATCATTCATTGGGAAATGAAATATATGAAAAAGTGTTCAACTATCGAACACATTTAATTAATCCTTTATGCGTTTTTAAATAAAAAAAATAACCATTATTGGAAAAAATACACAAAAGAAAAAAAACATTTGAGGATTTTAAAAAATATTAAACGAGACAAAATCAATATATAAAGGGCTTCAAGACTTTTTTTCAAGCTTATCTATAAACATTAATATAGGAATTAAGTGTTCAATTGAGATCCCATCAATTCCACAAAAAGGAAGATATTTAGATATATCTTCCTTTTTTTTTATTTCAGATCAAACCATAAATAATAGCTGCATTAAATTACCAATCCCAAGAACTTTGTTATAGATAAATTAAATTCAAAACTTTTATCTAATATTATTTATACTTTTGCACTTTACTTTCCCATAGAATGAACAATTCCCAACCTACACCCCACAACGAACTTGAACGTCTGGCAGCATTAAAACGTTATAATATTCTTGATACGTTGCCCGAACATACTTTTGATGATGCAACCAAACTGGTTTCTTATATCTGCAGTGTGCCTATCGCTCATATTTCATTTATAGACCGGGATCGACAATGGTTTAAATCTGAAATAGGAATTGGCGTATCTGAAGTGCCTCGTGAAATTAGCTTTTGCCGCTATACTATTATGGAATCTGAAATGGTTGAAATAAGCGACACTCATTTAAACGAAAGATTTAAAGACGATCCTAATGTTGTTGACGGTTTCAAAGTTAGGTTTTATGCCGGAGTTCCGCTTACAACTCCTGATGGATATAATATAGGAACCATTTGCGCCATAGATCATGTCGCTAAAGAACTTAATGAAAGCCAACGAAATGCCCTTTCTATTATTGCAAGGCACGTTATCAACCAGTTAGAATTAGGAACAAAAAATAATGAACTGGCTAAGCAGAAAAAAATTGCCGAACGTGCGGTATTGGCAAAAGATAGTTTTTTGGCTAATATGAGCCATGAAATCAGGACGCCTTTAAACGCGATAATTGGTTTTACAGATCTTTTGGCTCAAACAAAACTAGACGATGTTCAGCGTGATTATATTAATAGTGTTCAGGTTGCAGAAGAAAATCTACTATTGATCATTAATGATATTCTGGATCTTTCGAAAATTGAATCAGGTAATTTGATGATTGATGCACAGCCATTCAATTTAAAAAAAACACTTAAACATGTTTATGATTTATTAAAAGTAAAAGTTCCTGAAACTGTAGAATTTAATCTTTTTCTGGATGCTGATATGCCTGAAATTGCAATTGGCGATCAGGGAAGACTCAACCAAATACTAGTAAATCTTGCCGGTAATGCGCTAAAATTTACTGAAGAAGGTGAAGTAACTATCTCTGTAAAAAAAGTGAATGAAACTGCCGATGATTATTCGCTTAGATTTTCTGTCAAAGATACCGGAATAGGTATACCGGAGAAAAAACTTAAAACGATTTTCGAACGATTTACACAAGCAGAAGAAAGTACGACAAGAAAATTTGGCGGTACAGGGCTTGGCCTTAACATTGTAAAACAGCTCATTGAATTACAAAATGCCGAAATTCATGTAAAAAGTAAACAAGGCGTTGGTTCTGAATTTTTCTTTGTAATTACTTATAAAAAAGCAAATTACATTGAGAAAACAGACGAACCATCAGCAGAATATAATCCCGGTAAGTTAAAAATACTTCTTTGTGAAGACAATGCTTTAAATCAGAAACTGGCAAAAATAGTTATTCATAATTTTGGTTTTGAACTGGATACTGCCGAAAATGGTGAAATTGG
>Ga0247804_10001343_pt1 | contig 11423 bp, 12 predicted proteins | sample UWRJL029104C1_FD_181142 | JGI IMG/M metagenome (GOLD analysis project Ga0247804, IMG submission 181142) | Plant litter microbial communities from Arlington Agricultural Research Station in Wisconsin, United States - UWRJ-L029-104C-1 | ecosystem: Environmental > Terrestrial > Plant litter >...
CATTCTGGTACCACCTAAAGCTGGCCCCATAACTGAATTATGAATACCAATAATTGCTTTTAAACCTGTATCTTTGTCATTGCAAAAAACAATTTGTTCGTGATCGTCAAAAGATAATTGACCAAAAACAGGATCCATTTTTTGAAGTTCCTTTCCAGTTGCGAAAGTTGCATCCATAGCTATAGTATTTGTTAGTTTAAAATTATGAATTTGTCAAAAAGACTTCTCAAACTTAAACAAAAAATATACATGTGCTAATTTTTTATCTTTAAAATAACAATTTTACAATATAATTGTTTTGATTTAATTGCATTTTATTATACTTTTAATTAAGAATAATTCATAAAAACAGATCAACTCAATATTGAATCTCTTAAAAAAATGAAAGAATTAAGCTATTTAAATAAATATTTCATTAAATATAAATACAGTTTTTCGCTAGGAATTTTAATAACCATAATCGCACAAATATTCTCTTTATTTACTCCTAAACTGATTAGTAATTCTTTAAACGCTATCGAAAAGTTTGACAAACTGCCTGAGGCTCAACAAGCTTCTCAAGTGATTATCGATTTCTATCGTCAGGATTTAATTCATAACGTGTTGCTAATCATAGGCACTACAATTGTTGCGGGGTTTTTAACTTTTTTAATGCGCCAGACTTTAATTGTAATGTCGCGCCATATTGAGTTTGATTTAAAAAATGAAGTTTTTAAGCAATACGAAAATCTGTCGCAGAACTTTTACAAACAAAATCGTACCGGAGATTTAATGAATCGTATTAGCGAAGACGTTTCTAAAGTGCGAATGTATGTTGGCCCGGCGGTTATGTACACGATAAATACTTTTATTCGTTTTGCCATTGTTATCATATATATGTATAATGTTTCGCCTGTGCTGACCTTATATACGATTTTGCCGTTGCCAATTCTTTCGTATTGTATTTTTAAACTAAGTTCTGAAATCAATAAAAGAAGTACGACATTTCAGCAATATTTATCTAAGGTTTCGAGTTTCTCTCAGGAAATATTTTCTGGAATTAGGGTTATAAAAGCCTATTCATTAGAAAATCAACATCAAAACAATATGGTGGCTCTTGCGGATGAAAGCAAAAAGAAAAGTTTAGATTTAGCTAAAGTACAATCGTTATTTGGCCCGCTTATGATCGCTTTAATAGGAATCAGTAATTTGGTTGTCATTTATTTTGGAGGCGTTATGTACATCAACGGAACGATTCAAAATATTGGTACAATTGCTGAATTTATTTTATACGTAAATATGTTAACCTGGCCAGTAGCTTCGTTAGGATGGGTTTCATCGATGGTTCAGGAAGCAGAAGCGTCTCAAAAAAGACTAAATGAATTCTTGAAAATTGAGCCGGAAATTAAAAATAAAAATCACGGTTTATCTGATATTCAAGGAAGTATTGCTTTCGAAAATGTTAGTTATACTTATGAAGATACTAATATTGAAGCCCTAAAAAACATTTCTTTTACCGTAAAAAAAGGAGAAACCCTGGCTATTTTAGGAAAAACAGGATCTGGAAAATCTACAATATTATCATTGATTTCCCGTTTATATGATGTTAGTTCAGGAAAAATCACAATTGACCAGAACGAAATTAGCAGTTTGAACTTAAATGATTTGCGAAACAGTATTGGAATTGTCCCGCAGGATGCTTTTTTATTCTCAGATACTATTAAAAACAATATCAAATTTGGAAATCAAAATGCTACAGATGAAGAAGTAATTGCAGCTGCAAAAAGTGCTGTGGTTCATGATAATATCATTACATTCAATAAACAATATGACACTATTTTAGGCGAAAGAGGAATAACACTTTCAGGAGGACAAAAACAGCGTGTATCTATTGCAAGAGCAATTATTAAAGACCCTGCTATTTTACTTTTTGATGATTGTCTGTCTGCTGTTGATACCGAAACTGAAGAAACTATTTTAAATAATTTATTTGAAATTTGTAAAAATAAAACTACAATCATTGTCAGTCATCGGGTTTCTTCGGCTAAAAATGCCGATAAAATAATCATTTTAGAAGATGGTAGAATCATTCAACAAGGCTCTCATAATCAATTAATAAATCAGGAAGGTTATTATGCATCGTTATATTTAAAACAACTTTCAGAAAAAGAATTACTTTAATTGTTGCGTAATCGATAAATTTTTATGATTTTTGAGTACTATTAATTCCAAAAATGATAGAACGTATTATGAGAGAAAATGACATGTTAGAAAAAGAAGAGATCTTTTCTAAAGTATTACGAGCAGGAAGAAGAACTTATTTCTTTGATGTAAGAGCTACAAAAGCAGACGATTATTATATCACGATTACAGAGAGCAAAAAATTCACCGAAGAAGACGGTTCTTTTCATTTTAAAAAGCACAAAATTTACTTGTATAAAGAAGATTTTGGAGCTTTTGCCGAAATACTAGAAGAAATGACTTCATATGTCCTGAACCACAAAGGCGAAGAAGTAATTTCTGAAAGACACCAAAAAGATTTTAAAAAAGAATATGGTTCTGATAAACCTGAAGGCCAAAGATCAAGCTTTACAGATATCGATTTTGACGATATTTAGTCCAATATAACTTTTTAAAAAGTACGAGTCCAATATGTCCAGCATTTTGGACTTTTTTTATATATTTAAATTAAAAAAGCTAACCTTGAAAACACTAACCACAAAACCACATTATTGCCTATTATTGTTTCTCTCGATAATATCAATATCCTACAGCCAAAAATCCAGTTCAAATGTTGAAAAAGACATTGACAAGATCATAAAAAATATGACCCTGGAACAAAAAATTGGTCAGGCATGCCTTAAAGGAACTTCAAGCCGAAGCAAAGGATTATCTGATGAACTTAAAAATGATGTTAGAAAAGGTCTGGTAGGCGCAATTTTAAATCTTACAGATCCCAATCTTGTTTTTGAAATACAAAAAATTGCCCTAGAAGAAAGTCCTAATCATATTCCGTTATTATTCGGAAGAGATGTTATTCACGGTTACAAAACTATCTTCCCGATTCCGCTTGGATTAGCAGCGTCGTGGAATATGGATTTAGTCGAAAAAACATCCAAAATTGCAGCAAACGAATCCTATTCAAGATGCATAAACTGGACTTACGCCCCAATGGTTGATATCGCAAGAGACGCCCGCTGGGGAAGAATTGCAGAATCGCCTGGCGAAGATCCTTTGCTGGCATCACGATTGGGAGTAGCTTATATTAAAGGATTTCAGGGAAATGATCCTTTAGCTCCCGGACAAATTTTGGCCTGTGCCAAACATTTTGCCGCATATGGCGCTGCAGAGGGCGGACGAGATTACAACACGGTAAGCATGTCTGAATCTTTACTTCGAAATGTATATTTGAAACCTTTTGAGGCAGCAGCAAAAGCCGGAGCCGCTACCTTCATGAGTTCATTTAATGATGTAAACGGAGTTCCGGCTTCCGGAAATTCTTTTTTACTAAAAAAGATATTGAGAGAAGAATGGAAATACGATGGTTTTGTGGTAAGCGACTGGAATTCGGTTACAGAAATGATTCCGCATGGTTTTGCCGCCGATGAAAAAGATGCTGCCTTAAAATCTGCATCAGCAGGACTTGACATGGAAATGACAAGCTTATCCTATGCCCATCATTTAAAAACGCTGATTGCAGAAAAGAAAGTTTCAGAAAAACAATTAGACGAAATGGTTCGTAATATTCTTCGAATAAAATTTAGAGCGGGAATTTTTGAAAATCCATACTTTAAAGACCGTGAAAAATTTTCATTATTAAATGCCGATGCTTTGCAAACTGCGAGAGCTGCGGCAAGTAAAAGCTGCGTTTTATTAAAAAATGAAAATCAGATTTTACCTTTAAAATCGAATCAAAAAATAGCGGTTATTGGTCCGTTGGCAGATGCCTCACGAGAACAATTAGGAACCTGGATTTTTGACGGAAATAAAGAAGATTCTCAAACTCCGCTAAAAGCGTTACAAAATAGTTTCGGAACAAATAATGTCTTTTATGCTGCAGGACTTTCGCACAGCAGATCATTGTCTGAAGACGGATTTGCAACCGCAATTGCAGAAGCTAAAAAATCAGATGTAATTTTATTTTTTGCCGGGGAAGAAGCTATTCTTTCGGGAGAAGCACATTCACGAGCTAATATTAATTTACCGGGCTTACAGGAAAAATTAATAGCCGAATTGCAAAAAACAGGAAAACCAATTGTATTGGTCTTAATGTCAGGAAGACCTATAACATTAGGAGCCGTTTTACCAAAAGTAAATGCTTTAGTTATGGCTTGGCATCCGGGAACTATGGCTGGCCCTGCAATTTCTGATTTATTATTGGGAGTTGTAAACCCGTCAGGAAAACTGCCTGTAACATGGCCGAAAGAAGTAGGACAAATTCCGATTTATTACAACCATCCAAATACAGGAAGACCGGCAGATCCTAAAACCTTCGTTGCTATTCAGGATATTCCTGTAGAAGCCTGGCAAAGTTCACTGGGAAATAATTCGCATTATCTTGATGCGGGATATGAGCCACAATATCCTTTTGGATTTGGTTTGAGCTATACTACTTTCTCTTATGATAATTTAAAAATCGAAAAAGCAGTCCTTAAAAATAATAATACCGAAAAATTAAACGTTTCTGCTGTTATTACCAATACCGGAAATGCTGCAGGAATAGAAACGGTGCAGTTGTATGTTCGCGATATCACAGGAAGCATTGTCAGACCGATTAGAGAACTGAAAGACTTTCTTCAAATCGAATTAAAAGCTAAAGAATCTAAAACGGTGCAATTTTCAATTCCTGTTTCAGAACTTGCTTTTTATAATGACAAAATGGAACTTAAAACAGAACCAGGAGACTTTAAAGTTTGGATTGCCTCACATGCTGAAAATGGTCTGGAAGGCGATTTTAAAGTGGAATAAATTTTAGTGGAATGCATGAAAAATAATTAAGCACATAGAAACATAGCTATATTTCTATGTGTTTAAAATAATTATACCCAACGGGTTAAATTTTATATTATGAAGAAAATAACTTTACTACTCTGTTTTTTTATCGGAGTTACCTCTTTTGCACAAAAAGCAGAATATGAAACTAAAACCAATATTCAATATTACAATGCAGTAACCAATAAATCTGACAGTTACATAAATGAAAGATGCGTTTTAGATATTTACTATCCTAAAAACACTAAAAGTTTTGCAACAATAATCTGGTTTCATGGCGGAGGATTAACAGGCGGAAGCAAAGAAATTCCTGAAGCTTTAAAAAACAAAGGTTTTGCTGTAATTGGCGTTAATTACAGATTATCACCAAAAGTAAAAGCAGCAAAAGCTATTGAAGATGCAGCAGCAGCCGTTGCCTGGGCTTTTAAAAATATTGCCAATTACGGAGGAGATCCCTCCAGTATATTTGTTTCCGGTCATTCTGCGGGCGGCTATTTAGCTTCGATGATTAGTTTAGATAAAAAATGGCTTAAAAAAGAAGGTATTGATGCTAATAAAATTGCAGGGCTTATTCCGTTCAGCGGTCAGTGCATTACCCATTTTGAAATTCGAAGAGAAAACGGAATTCCGGAAAAACAACCCACTATCGATGAATTTGCACCGCTTTTTTATGTTCGTGCCGATGCTCCGCCACTTTTGCTAATTACCGGAGATCGCGAATTAGAAATGCTCGGCCGTTATGAAGAAAATGCATACATGGCAAGAATGATGAAACTGGTTGGACATAAAGAAACTAAGCTTTTTGAATTAGACGGTTACGGTCACGGCATGACTGAACCTGCTTTTCCGTTGCTTGTAAACGAAGTGAACCGAATTTTAAAAGAAAATAAAAAATAATCGATAAATAAATCCACGGCAATGGAAACAAACTTATTAATATTACCCGGACTAGGAAATTCGGGCGAAAAACACTGGCAAACCTACTGGCATAAAAAATTTGAAAATTCAACACGTTTAGTTCAGGATAATTGGGACGAACCGATTCTGGAAGAATGGCTGGAACGTTTAAAGGAGGAAGTTGCAAAAATAACTGCTCCGACAATCTTGGTGGCGCACAGTCTGGCTGTTTCGTTAGTATTGCATTGGGCTGCATCAAACAATAACAAAAATATTGTTGGCGCTTTGCTCGTTGCTCCTGCAGATGTAGATTCACCTCAACATACGCCTGAGATTATTCGAAATTTTTCTCCAATACCGCTTCTAAAATTACCTTTTCCTTCTATAGTTGTGGCGAGTGAAAACGATCCGTATGCTTCTTTCGAAAGAAAACAATATTTTGCAGAAAAATGGGGTAGCGATTTTGTAAATGTTGGCCAACAAGGACACATCAACTCTGATTCTGATTTGAAATATTGGGAAGAAGGGCAATTGATATTACAACAGTTAATTAAAAAAATCAATTCATAAATTTAAGTATGAAAAAAATATCATTACTTTTTATTACAATCTTACTCCTTAGCTGCAATAGTAAACCCAGAAATTTTGAAGGTATTGGAGAAATAAAACTTGGCAAAAATTTTAATTCCTTGACAAAATCTAAATTTTTTAAAAGAATAAAAGAAAATGAATATAAAATTGACAGAATTAAAATATCTGAACAAGTTGGATTTGTAAAAAATTTAACGATAAAATTGGAAAATTCACAGATTTATGATGTAAGTTTTGAAAGTACTAAATCGACAAATAATAGCGTCATTGACTCTTTAATGGAGGTATTCGGAAAACATAGCATGTTAAAAATTGAACCAAGTAAGTCTGCACCATTTCAAATAATCGAAAAAAGTGATGGGGATGTAGATTTTTCTAAAATAATAGAAAAAAAATATCCAAGTGAAATTACTTACAGATACTTTGACATCAAAAAATTAATTAATATTGTTGACGCAGAAGAATAAAATCTATTTAACCAATCCTTAAACCATTTTCTACTTTAAAATCAGGAGCTAACAAAATTACATCTCCCTCCTCGCCTACTGCACCGAGAACGAGACATTCGCTCATAAACTTTCCTATTTGTTTTTTAGGAAAATTGACAACAGCTACTATTTGTCTGTTGACTAAGTCTTCTTTCTGATAACGTTTGGTAATTTGTGCTGATGATTTTCTGATTCCAATTTCAGTACCAAAATCAATCGTAAGCTGATATGCTGGCTTTCTGGCTTCAGGAAAATCATTTACTTCTATAATTGTTCCTACACGCATATCCGTTTTTTCAAATTCACTCCACGATAAGTCCATATTTTTTCTGTTTTTTAATCTATTAATATTATAAGTAATACCACTAATTCTATAACTCTTTTCTGATGTTTCATTGCTAATTTTATGATTATAAAGAATAAGCTAACATTTAAAAATTATAGAAATGGAAAATTGTCTAAGTAACACCAGCGAATCTCTTAGAGATTCTTATTTTGATATTCATCACCAAAATACAGATAAATTTATAGAAACTGATCGAAATGTAAAACTATATGTGAAAGATTATGGAAAAGGAAAACCTGTAATTTTAATTCATGGCTGGCCTCTTTCTAATGAAATGTGGGAATATCAGATAGACTTTTTAGTTCAAAATAACTATAGAGTAATTGCTTATGACCGTCGCGGATTTGGTAAATCATCTAAACCATGGGACGGATATGATTATGATACTTTGGCTGAGGATTTAAAAGACATTATTGATCAACTCAATTTAGAAGATGCTACTCTTGTAGGTTTTTCTATGGGAGGTGGCGAAGTTGTTCGTTATTTTAGCCGTCATGGTGGAAAAGGAGTTACAAAAGCCGTTTTAATTTCTTCTGTTGTTCCGTTTTTATTAAAAACTAATGATAATCCGGATGGACATCCAAAAGAAAAAAGCGAAACTACAGCAAACGCTATCAAAGAAGACAGAATAGCATTTGTAGATAATTTTGGAAAAACATTTTTTGGAATAAATATCATCAATAAACCTTTGAGTACGCCTCTATTAGAATATTACAGAATGTTATGTTCTTTTGCGTCTCCAAGAGCGACACTGAAATGTGCAGAATCTTTTTCATTTACTGATTTTAGAGACGAACTTGATTTTATAAAAGTTCCTACTTTGATTATTCATGGTGACGACGACAAAATTGTTCCGATTGATCTTACTTCAAAAAAGGCTGCAGAAGGAATTCGCAACAATACTTTTATTATTTATGAAGGTGCACCGCACGGATTGTTCTACACAGAAAAAGACAGATTGAATAATGACTTATTGAATTTCTTAAATTCTTAAATTATTTAAATCCATTATATAAATATCCAAAGGAGCTTCTTTTAAAAGTTTCTTTGGATATTTTTTTTCGCGTCATCCTCTTTATTCCGAATTTAAATCTAAATTTGAAAAAAGAACTCTCAAAATGGCATCAACTTCATCCACCATATTTCCTCTAGGAACACTTGCTCCCTCTTTTAAACTAAAAGATACAAATTCTAATTATCATTATTCATTTGATGATTTAAAAGGATCTAAAGGAACTCTTGTGGTTTTTATGTCTAATCATTGCCCGTTTGTACTTCATGCACTTACAGAAGTTATCATGATTGCCAACGATTATCGTGTACAAGGACTTGGCATAATTGCGGTTTCAAGTAATGATGTCGAAAAATTTCCTCAGGATTCTCCAGAAATGATGACCGAATTTGCTTTTCAAAACAAAATAGACTTTCCTTATTTATTTGATGAAAGTCAAGAGGTTGCCAAAGCTTTGGATGCTGAATGCACTCCGGATTTTTACTTATTCGATAATCAGGACCGGTTATTTTATCACGGACAATTAGACGATTCAAGACCAAACAACGGAATTCCGTTAAGCGGGAGTGATTTAAGAAGCGCTATTGATGCCCTCATTTATAACAGAAGTTTAAACGAAACTCAAAAACCAAGTATTGGTTGCAGTATAAAATGGAAATAACATTTCTAGCTTTTTAGAATAATTTTCTTACCTTTGCAAAATCAATAAACAATTCTTGTTGTGCATACTATAAAAATATATCCGGTTGTCATGCTGTTTTCTTCAAAGAGAAAACCGATTACTGCTGCCTTTATTTCTCATAGTAAGGCCTTTATCAATTAGGCCTCCGTCTACTTCAATTCTTCTTTCAGGCGGAGGAATTTATACCACATTTTAATCCTTATTTTATTTGAAAGAGAAAATTCTCTATCAAATAAATTTTTGTTTTTGTTATTCAAAATTCAAACACAATATTCACATTCATGTAGATACGATATGTTTTTGAATCAAAATCAGATTTTTTAGCCTTAAACAACATTTTAAATAATAATAATAATAATAAATTAAGTTATGAAACCCACTCCAACATTCTGTAAAACAGATTATCAGTTTTTGAGAGAATTGATACTAAAAAGTAAAAACTCAACAAATTCTAAAGAAATAGGACAACTTTCGCACGAACTCGACCGCGCCATTATTAGTAAAGAAAGTGAATTGGATAATTCTATCATAAGAATCAATTCGCATGTAACTATTGAAGACGTATTAGCTAAGAAACAAATGAAAATTCAAATTGTTCTGCCTTCATTCGCAGATGTAAAACAAGCTAAAATTTCTATACTTGCACCACTAAGCGTAGCAATTATCGGATTTAAAGAAAACGATCAGGTCGATTGGGAATTGCCTGCCGGAATTAAAACTTTAAAAATAGTTGCTGTAAGCAATGAATAATTTTTTTGAACACCTCAACATGTAATGTGAAGGTGTTTTTTTATACCTAAAAAAAAGCATCCAATTAAGAATGCTTTACTTGATAATATTATAATTGAGAAGTTATATAATTGGATATTGAGGCCATTTGAGTATCGTCTAACTTCGCTTTTTTCTGCATTCTTGTCAATATTGGTTTCCATTCTTCCTGACTGAATTTTTTCGGGTCATATAATTTATGACATCTTGCGCAACTGTTTTCATACAAGTTTTTACCTTCTGCCAATTCAGGTGTTAATGCTACAACTTTTACGGTTTCTGCTACAGCTGGCGTTGCCGGAGTTGCTTTTTTAGTTCCACACGAAATAACAAATAACGCTGTAGCTGCAAGGATTAAGATTTTTGATTTCATTCTTATTTATACATTTTTGAGTAAATATAAAAAAAACCCATTCGGGATTCGAATGGGATTCTTATTTAAAACAAAATTAAATTAGCTTATAAAACTTATTTAACTTCCATTAATTCTACATCAAAAATCAAAGTTGCGTTTGGTGGAATAACTCCTCCTGCTCCCGCTGCTCCATAAGCTAAGTCAGATGGAATTACAAAACGAGCTTTATCTCCAACTTGTAACAAAGCAATACCTTCATCCCAGCCTTCGATAACCTGACCCTGACCTAATCTAAATTCGATTGGTTTTTTTCTTGGATAAGAAGAATCAAAAACTTTTCCGTTTTCAAGAGATCCTTCGTAATGTACTGCAACAGTTTTACCGGCTTCAGCTTTTTTACCATCTCCTTTATTAATCATTTTATAACGTAAACCACTTTCTGTTCTGTCAAAACCAGCAGCTAGTTGTTCCATTTTTGCTTCAGATTCTGCTTTCAAAGCTGCATCTCTTTTCAGACGGGCACCTTTTAAACCAACAAAAGCTTCGATAGCATTAAATTTTTCAGCTTCTTCTCCAACTCTAATGATTTCTACGCTTTGAAGACCGTCACCCTGAGCAACTGCATCAACAACATCCTGACCTTCGATAACATGACCAAAAACAGTATGTTTTCCGTCTAACCAAGAAGTTGGAACGTGAGTAATATAAAATTGAGAACCGTTACTTGCAGGTCCTGAGTTTGCCATAGCTAAAACTCCCGGGCGATCGTGTTTTAAACTTGGGTGAAATTCATCATCAAATTTATAACCAGGATCTCCTGTTCCTGTTCCTTTTGGGCAACCACCCTGAATCATAAAGTCAGGAATAACTCTGTGAAATGTTAATCCATCATAGAATTTTTGTCCTTGCGGTTTTACTTTATTTTCCATATTTCCTTCTGCAAGAGCTACAAAATTCCCTACGGTTCCAGGTGTTAAGTCGTGTGTAAGTTTTACTAAAATCGAACCTTTGCTAGTGTTGAATTTAGCGTATATTCCGTTTTCCATTTTTGTTATTTTTAATTTAATTGCAAATTTACAAATTAATTCTGTATCAACTTGTGCATTCTATTTTTTAGTCCCGAGGTTTCGGGATGATTTATAAGTAAGTCCGTAAATGGTTAATGCTAATGCTGACAAACCAGCGCATCCAATAGCTACGGCGTGCCATCCTCCTAATTTCCACAATAATAATCCGTAAGCTGATCCGGCAGCTGTTCCTAAAAAGCTAAACGACATGAAAACAGTATTTAATCTGTTTCTTGCTTCGGGAAG
>Ga0247804_10001345_pt1 | contig 11413 bp, 5 predicted proteins | sample UWRJL029104C1_FD_181142 | JGI IMG/M metagenome (GOLD analysis project Ga0247804, IMG submission 181142) | Plant litter microbial communities from Arlington Agricultural Research Station in Wisconsin, United States - UWRJ-L029-104C-1 | ecosystem: Environmental > Terrestrial > Plant litter >...
CGAGCTTGTAACTCATATCCAGATTAACCTAAATTATATCAATTCCTAACGGGTATTGAGATAACTAATATTCAATTGAAAAAATAAGCTTTATTTAAAGCACAAGCGAGACGCTTGCGCTAGATGGGTAGATGAAAAAAAATTGCACAGAATGGTTAAAGTAAAACTTTTCTAATCATAATCTACTGTTTGGTGGCTCACCAACCAGTCATCTCCTCCATCTCTTATATAAACTGAATTTAAAGCCATGAGTTTTTCGGTTAGTGAGACAACAACCGATAGATGAGATCACCTTTTAATTTAGCCAAGTTCTTTTAATAACCTTAGGTTATCCTTTAACTTTCCTATTCTTTTTTTCCAAATCCGAACCAATAAGTAAAGTGGAAATATCAAAAACACACTCCCCGCTCCCAGCAACATGAGCTTGCCTTGGGTGATATCGACGGTGGATAGGAAGAAGTAAGCAACTCCGCTGATTAATATAATTCTTAGCATTACACTTATTATAGCAAAATTTTTAAGCGCGTTAATTCGGTTTTGCAGTGATGAACTTATGTCGGGGCCTGCGATAAGTTCCTTAGATAGCCGATAGCCATAAGTATTGAAAATTATTGGCAGCGTTACAGATAAGAGCAATATCGCATTTGCAAGCATGGGTTTTTGCTCCGCATCTAAGCCTGTAAAGCAAATAATAACGAAAGCTGACCACCCAATTAATTCCATCATGAGTTGCTTTCTAATCCGACTAAGCACCGGGTGGCTTTTTTCTATTGTCATATCTTTAAGTCGGTCTAGTTCTACTTGTGGCGTTTTAATGCTTTGCCACTCACTTCTTAATTCTTCAATATTCATGGCTTAATTATTAATTTCTGTAGTCTTATTTTTATCCTGTTCAATTTTACGCCAACATTATTTTCGCTAATTCCAATTATCAATGCAATTTGCTGATAACTTAATTCATCGAGAAACAATGCGATTAGTGCCCGATCGGGCTCACTTAACTGTCTTATAGCTGCAAGAAGCGCCTCCTGCCTTTCGTTATACTCATTAATATTGTCTTTTAATTGTACATCGGGAAGATATTCTGCAAGGGTAACATCTGGTTTATTTTTTCTGAATGATGCCATAGCGGTGTTCAGTGCAACGCGATAAAGCCATGTTGAACTTTTAGAACTACCACTGAATGATGGGTATGACCTCCAAAGCTGGAAAATAACTTCCTGAAAAAGATCTTCCCGGTCTTCCGGGCTATCCCGGTAAATCCGGCAGATTTTATGGATAATGCCCTGGTTATCCTTTACCATACTTAGAAATTCCTTTTCACTCATCATTACTATTTGATGTTCTCTATTTTTTCTCCTTTTTCGGGGGAATGATCATCCGTAATCTTACCATTTACATAGATGCGATTAAAGTAACATTTTATTCCGGTTGCCGTATCGAAACTCAATGCATCCTGAACATGAAAATGCAAATGTGGTTCAGATGAATTACCCGAGTTGCCACACCGGCCAAGCAATTGTCCCTGTTTTATCACATCGCCTTCTTTTACGTTCACGGTATTTTGTTTGAAATGGGCAAAAAACAGATATTCATTATTTACTGTTTTTAAAATAACCGAATTACCTGGTAAATACATCTTGTTTAACTTCCCAGGAATATTATCTTCAACTTCATCTATTGCCAGTACTACGGTAGCATCAGCCGGGGCTAGTATCTTTTCGCCGAATGCGTAGTAGTCGGTATTTAATCTTCCGTCTGTTTTGTAAGAACGGCCGTTTAAGCCATTGATAACTATATCAAATGCGTACTGTTGAAATTTAATGCCATTGTGCAGATTAAGCACTTTGGTGTCGCCGCCCCAGAAGATGGTCCACTCCCCATTAAAGGGCAGCGATAATTTGGTCGCATTACGTTCAACTCTCGACGGAATAATAGCCTGGTAAGGCTTAACGAACAATCCATTGATCGTTGAAAGACTATCAACGGCCATCCATATTACAACCTGCTCCTTATCAAGCTCAGCAAGATAGGTGGTAAATGTATTTTCTACCGACATAAACTTGGTATTTTTTATCTTACCATACCTGTTTTGGAGTTGTTCGAGGAACACTATAATCTGGATTTGGCTTTTTGAGCGAATAAATTACAAACCGAGTTATAATGGCCTGAATTGCAGTATTCTTTGAACAACCCAATAACAGACTTAGCTTGTGGCGATTCCTGTTGTGCAATGGAACTAATCGTAATCAATACCATTATAATTAATAATAGTATTTTCTATGTAAATTTTTTTCTACAGCCACGCCTATTTACTTTTGATGGCGTCGATTTCGTTTTTTAGTATTGATATACTGTCTCTTAATATTTGTTGCTGTTTAAAAATCCCTTCAACTTTCTGGCTAATTTCCTGATTTTTTATATCCATCCGCTTCTCCGGGGAAGAATTGGGTCTGCAAGACATGACACTGATTGAAACAGCCATTAAAATTAATAAAGTCTTCATATATGCTTTTTCGACTATTAGTTGTTTGCATTTTGAAAAACTTACAGCAGGAACATAATATTTTACAATATGGTAGTATTTATTTATGACAAGCCTGGCGCAAGCGTCCCATTTGTGACTATTATATTCATAAATAAAGGAATCGAATAAACATTGATTAAGCCTTTATAAATAAACAATCTTGTAATATTAGAAACCATATAACAAGAGCATGTTTACACCAGAAAAAAACTAATAAAACTAAAGCACAGGCGGGACGCCTGCGCAAAATGGGAAACGTCGCTTGTGCTAAATGGGTTGCGACATTACAAATTTTAAATTATGGCTTTTTTATATTGGTACGAGTTTAAAAACTCGCGCCAGCATAATTTATTTATCGCAATCTGATCGGACTGGCGGAGGGCGCTGAACATGTTAAATAAACAAATTTTATTATTATTTTAGACCATGAAAATTAGCGCACTCCAAATCTTATTCTGCCTTGCTTTAGCTGTTTTATTAGGATGCAAAAAGCGGGACGACATTGCTGGTCCCACCACACCTTCACCTGCTGTAATTGCCGTAGATGAAGTAGGAATTTCCGGCAGGATTTATCTTCCCGATGGATTGCCGGCAAGCAATGCTGAGGTAGATATTGATGGTAAAACGATAACGACAAACACCGGAGGATTTTTTATTTTCCAGGGAAATGTTTCGAATCCGGACCGGGTGAAAGTTACTATATCCAAAAAAGGCTATTTTCAGTACACGAAGGTTTTAACCCTTGAAACAAACAGTTCAATTTCCGGATTGAACTTTTACCTGGCTGAGGAATTTACTGTAGCCACCATTTCAGCTGTTACCGGTGGAACAGCAAACGCGGGCCACGCCAGTTTTGTCTTTCAACCAAATGGTTTTTTGAATGCGGATGGCAGTATTTACCAGGGCCTGGTTACCATAAAAATGCCTAAAAACGTCTACCAGCGCAAATGGGCAGGAGACAACAGGGGAAAAACTTCTGCAAATCAGGATGTGATTATAGATTCATGGGGCGCAATGAACGTGCTGGCATATGATGATTCAGGAAAAATATTGAAATTATCAAAGGCCGCCGATTATACATACAGCATCGGTTACCAGTATATATATTTAACAACACCGGTAAAGTTCTGGCATTTTAACGAGGTAACGGCTTTATGGGAAGAAGGCGGTGATGCAACTTTAAAGGGCCAAACCTTTACCGGAACTACAAAGGATCTGTCTTATATGCAGTGGGGTGTTCCTTTCCAGGCCGCGCTAATTAAAGCACAGGTAAAGGACAAGAATCAGGTTATAGCAGAGGGGTATCACGTTGGTGTAATTATGACTGAGTTTAATAATGTTGCTACGCCGACAGTAATTGTCAATTCCAAGGGTACCGCAATGATATATGTTAAGGCAAACGCTACTTTACGAACAATTATCGGCACGCAATGCGATACTGGATTTCAGTATTGGAATATCAATACGCCTGCAGAAGGAAAATCAGCAAACCAGACTTTTATAGTTGACCTAAGCCCCTATCTATCGGTTTTTCAGGGTAGCGTTGAAGCCTGCGGATTTCAGGCAGTAAAGGGCAGGGCAGAATATACTTTCGATGATAAAAAAATGATTACGCCACTGGTAAATGGTGCATTTAAATTTAGCTTCCTGGCCTGCGGCCTTAGTTACAGAAGTGGTAATTTAATTATTTATGATGAACAAGGTGGCGTTATTTATAAAAACGATTCATGGGTAATTAAGCCAGGACTTGTAAATAATTTAAATCAGGTTTCGACTTGTTCTAAGGATCAGACAGGTACACTGACCGTTCTGGCCGAGGGGGTGAAATATACATTCCAGACGCCACAAGACAAGATTGAATTTAAAATAGAAGCTGATTACAGTGGAAAGCTGTATAACGTTATCACCGCTTCGGGTAGCAATCCCAACAGAAACTTTTTTCTCACTTATGCGGGTACCTCGCCCGGGAGCTATACTATTTACACCAATGAGCTTTCTATACCAGGTAAAAGTTATTTCTTAACATGGGGCATTTTCAAGCCGGGAAACGTAGAAATTACAAAATATAAAACCGGAGGGAACTATGTAACGGGTACTTTCAAGACTAATACAAATATAAACTATAGCCCTAGCAATCCCGCTAATTTTGCAGAAGTATCCGGAACTTTTAGTATTTCACAGGCGCCATAACTTAACGCATTCTGGCAAAGCGTCGCGCTTTTGACTACTATATTTTAGGACAAGAAATCCAGATTGCAATATCTTTGAGTAAGACTATTATATCGACATTGTATGCACAGGAACAGGATTAATAATTATTAACAATCAATCAAGTTGTCTGTGAATCCCTAATTACGCATCATAAAAAAGACTACAAGACAACCCTATTTTTCAGATTTATTTTATATTTACGCAATATTTTATATTTCTTAAACGCCAGATTCAAATTTCTATATGATTTGAATTTGCTTAACGCCTGAGTGGCAAGACCTAATTTTCACTCGAACAGCCTATTTTGAAACTATTCTCTACTATATCACTTTTATTGCTCTGCGTGTTAACGGCGAAAGCGCAATATCAATTCCGTGAAAATAATTTACCTGAAGAAATATCAATACTTGAGCATGCAAGGATACTGAATACAGGCACGAAAACATTAACCCTAAATGAAATTATAAGCAGCGGCGAAAAACTGCCTTTCAAAAAGTTAAGCGGCAAATTAGGGAATCTTGGCTTCACGAATGAAAATTACTGGCTAACATTTAAACTAAAAAACACGACAAAAACGGCATTATCCTATTACCTGCAAACAGCAGAACCTACAACGAATCAGGTAAATCTTTATTTGGTAAATGCGCATAACAAGATTGAATCTCAAAAAAGTGGCGATGATTTAGCCTTTTCCAGCAAGAGTGTCAAAAACAGACAAACACTTTTTAAAATCTTCTTAGAACCAGGCGAAACAAAAAAAGCGTTTATAGACATTAAAAATGATGGGCAGGGAAACAGCTTGCCTTTGATACTGCTCAGTGAGCAAAGGTTGTTGGAACGCAGCAATCAGGAACACCTGATTATGGGTATTTTTTACGGCATACTTGTAGTAGTCGCCACAACTTACTTCTTTTTTTTCTTCGCTATGAAGGAAATATCCTTCCTGTACTATGCGCTCTATGTGTTTTTCATAGGCCTGGGCGAATTTGCCCTGGATGGTTTTTATCATCAGTACATTGGTACGGGAAATTCCTGGCTCAGCCTGCATGCAATCATCATTTCCGAAATCCTTTTAAGTTTTTTTTTCGGAAGATACAGCCAGAAATTTTTAGAAATCAAGCAAAAAAACCAAAGAATCAACAAACTTTTTACCCCGGTGTATATCTTATTAGGTCTTTTGCTTATAGGTATTATTGTATACCCTTCCTCGTTAAAATACGCCTATATTATCATAAATATTGCAATACTGGCTGGATTGTTTATCATTCTTCTCTCTATTAGTGTAATCTTTTACAAGAAACAACCCGTCGATTTATTTTATACTGCCGGCATCTTAATTTTGACCATAATCATTATTATCGGTATGACCGAGAGACCCGGTATTTTTACCTTAGACCATTCCATGACCAACATGATAAAGGTTGGAATTACCCTGGAAATCACTGCCTTATCCCTCTCTATGGCCAATCGAATCCGAATCCTCCGAAATAAAAAAGACGAACTTCAAAATCTCGCGTTACAGAAATCGGAAGAAATGAGCGATTTAAAATCTTATTTTCTTTCCAATATGAGTCATGAGCTGAGAACACCTTTGAATGCAATTCTGGGTCTTGCTGCAATTATGGAAAAAGAAAGTAACGACCCAAGGGTAATTGCAAATTGTGAAGTAATCAGATATGCATCACATGGTTTAATTTCTTCTGTAAATGACATTATCGATTTCTCAAAGGTTGAAAAAAGCGAGTTAAAGCTAGAAAAAGTAGACTTTAACCCGATTAGTATCTTGAATAAGCTTGCCTTAAGCGCAGAGAAACAATGTAAGGATAAAGGTCTGACTTTTAACCTCGTAAAATCGCTGGATGAAAGCGTCATTTTGATTGGCGATCCGGTCAGGTTTGAGCAAATCATTCACAATGTACTTGGCAATGCCATAAAATTTACCGCTCATGGAAATGTAACCATGGAAGCCAAATCTTCAATAGCGCAAAATATATTGACCCTACAGATTACAATAAAAGATACAGGCATTGGCATACCCAAAGAAAAGCTGGGCAGTATTTTTAGTTTGTTTTCCCAAAACAGTTCAGATAATAAAAGAACACACGGTGGTTTCGGTATTGGCTTAAGTATTGTTAAAGTTTTAATTGATTTGCACCAGGGCAAAATAAATATCGAAAGCGCCATAGATGTGGGTACTACTTGCGAAATACTACTTGCATATCCAATTCAGGAAACAACTTCTAAAATGATTAATCTTTACTCAGAAGACGAATATAATCTTTTAGGAAAACACATTTTGGTTGTTGAAGATAATCCAATGAATCAAATGATAATCCAGATGATGCTTGAAGACTGGAAGAATACAAAAGTTAGTTTAGCTAACGATGGTGAGGAGTGCCTGAAAATACTGAAGAGTGATGACACCATTGATTTAATTTTAATGGACCTGCAAATGCCGGTAATGGATGGTTACGAGGCCATTAAGGCCATAAGAAACAATTCAACCAACATTAATAAAACAAACGTTCCAATTATTGTTATCACTGCTGATACCACCACCGCCACCAAAGATCGGATTTTCAACATTGGAGCCGACGACTATATGACTAAGCCGGTTGAAGAAGGAATGATGTATAAAAAAGTGACTGGTGTCTTATCGCTTAAGGATATTTAAAGGCCCTAAACACCTAAAATTTATAAAAATACATCCTGTACAGTCGCTAAGGCCATGAACTTTATAAGGCTGTATATCAATATTTCAACAATATGTAAACCGCTGTTTACGAAACTATTATTATATGCCTCTTTTTTAAAAAACAAGCAGAATTTCGGTTGAAATTTTTACGTATAAACACGCTGAAGTATTAAATACCGGAAAAAATTTAATTAGTTTTAACAAAATTAATGGCTGGTATATAACGTGTAATTTGTCACTTGCATACTATCACGGCTCTCAAATACGCTCAAATGAAAATAATCTTTCCGTATATGCAGGATAACTGCATCCTTCAATGTTTGTGCCTAAACGGCGTGTTCATCAGGCTATTTTTTAAACAGTGCTATTCGTTACATCTAAGTTATGGAAACTAAACCATATAGATTACTAGTAAACTTATCCATACCCTATACAACTAATGATGACAAGTATTAAGAAATATAGATGGTCTTTAAGGGCCATAACTAGCATGCTGGTGTTTAAAGTTTTTCATTTTTATTGGATAAAAAAAAGCGTTGCGTTCGGGTTATTGACGCTAAACGGTAAATTGAAGTTATTGCAACTTAATATTGGAAGAATAATACTTTTCAGGCTTGCTATTTATAAGAAACTTCTTTTTACATTATCTATCCTTTGTTTTGCAGAAATATCCAATGCTCAGAACACCTTGGATATTCTGGGGCTTACGGCTACCACACCGGCAGGGGCTGCTTACGCTTTGCGTAAATTGAGTAACGATTATACTGGACCATTGGTACGTATAACCATTGGCAATAGTTATTATGATGTTTACCCTGACGCATCGGGCAATAAAGTTTTCTCGTTAAACTCACAAATATCCGCAGCTTATAGTACCTATAACGCTGCAACAACAGGCGCTACTAATAATTTATTAAGCAGCATTGCTGTTAACAATTCAGCAACAGTAGCTATATGGTACGATCAGAGTGGTAACAATGCTGATGCCGGGCAGGCCACCGTAGCCACACAGCCCGAGGTGATTAATACAGGTGTGATTAATATTGCTAATAATGTACCTACTATTAAGTTTTCCGGATCCAAGTATCTGGTAATTACATCAACTGCTTTTAATAATGATTTAAGCGGCTCCGTAGTTTATAATGCTTCAACCGCGAATACCAGTTCCGGTTCAAGTTGGTTTAGGATGAATGGCATATTTGCATCAGAGATCGGGGGAATCACAACAGATTTTGGCTATGGAATTATCAATGGTAAATTTAGCGCAGGTAATGGAAACTCATCAGATCTTTTACTGGGGAGCAACACAAATGTTAATGATAATATTACAAAAATAAGCTCCTGGACAAGATCAGCTACAAGTGGTAGTGTAAACCTATTTACAAATAGCTACGCGGATGGTTCGGCAACATTAAATCCGGGTGCGAGAACCGCAGTTTCGTCGGTAGCTATAGGTGCCGCTACCACTACCGGAGGTGTATTTTTTAATGGTTCCATTAGCGAACTTGTTTTATTCCCGGTTATATACGGCGCCACTCAACGGCAAGCGATTGAGGCTAATCAAACAACATATTACAATATCACACAACCCCTTTTATCAACCGTAACCACCAATAGTCCAGCAACTAACATCACGCCTACCAGTGCTACATTATCCGGCACCATATCATCTGATGGCGGCGCTTTTATATACGACAGAGGTTTCGTTTATAGCATTAATGCTAACCCCGTTATAGGCGGTGCAGGAGTTCTGAAAACAAGCAATGGTACAGATATAGGCGCAATGTTGGCGAACATCAGCGGGCTCACTGGCAGCACTACTTATAATTATCAGGCCTATGCTATAAACTTGAAAGGAACGGCATACGGGGGTGATCAAACCTTTACAACAGCGCCACAGCCGGTTATAACCGCTTCAGGCACTTTATCTGCCCTGAGCACTACTTACGGCACCGCATCCACGCCAATTACATTCAACGTATCAGGTGTGAATATTAGTGCAGGTATAGTGGCAACCGCTCCTGCGGGGTTTGAATTAAGTACGGATGGTGTTTCTTATAAAAACTCCATAACTATTGGCTCGTCGGGTACAGTAGCGTCAACCCCCGTTTATGTAAGGTTAACAAGGTTAACAGGTATAGGTACATTTTCCGGCAATGTGGTATTAAGTAGTCTGCTCGCAACAAATGTAAATGTTGCAACAGCAATAAGCACTGTAAATGCTTTTACCGTTACAGCACCTGCATTTAGCTACGCGACACCGCAAACTTATAATGCTGGTACAGCTATTCAAACATTATCGCCAGTTAGCACGGGTGGCGCAGTACCTGCAACACTTTACAGCCAGGTTACAACTTTTGCGGGTAGTAGTTCGGCCACAACAGGTTCTGCAGACGGTATGGGTACAGCGGCAACATTTAATAGCCCAAGCGATGGGGTGTTTAACTCAACGGGCGATTTATTCGTAACAGATAATGCCAATAATGTTATCAGAATGATAACGCCAGTGGGCGTGGTATCTACATTTACATCAATTGCAACGCCCTTAGGCATTACAATTGATGCGAATGACAACTTATATGTAACCAGTGCAAATGCAGTATATAAAATAACTCCTGCTGCTGTAGTTTCCCTGTTAGCAGGTAATGCAACATTAACAGGTCGCACAAACTTAACAGGTGCTTCAGCAAGGTTTAATGGCCCCGCCGGTATCACCTTTGACGGAACAAATAACCTGTATGTGGCAGATGTTAACAATAACGAAATACGTAGAATAGTCATATCTACAGGTACGGTATCTCTGTACGCGGGTTCCTCCACAGGTGTTGCAGGTCGTGTAAACAGCAACAGCTCCCGTACTGCGTCAACATTTAATGGCCCAACAGGCGTTAGCATTAATCCGGGAAGAACTATCTTATACGTTGCAGACGCAGGAAATAATGAGATTAGGTCAGTTGGTATTAGTGTTAATAGTGTTACCTTATTGGCCGGTAGCACAACTGCTCTTGCAGGTACTACCGATGGAACCACCACAGCTGCTTTATTTAGCAAGCCATATGGGATAGTAACAGATTTATCAGGCAATATTTATGTTACTGATCAAACCAATCGCCTTGTTAGGAAATTAACTTCTGCAGGTGTGGTAACTACAGTCGCAGGTAATTCAACTGCCGGCACATCAGACGGAACAGGTTCAATAGCAAATTTTTCTATGATGGGAGGACTGGCGATAAGCGGAAATGGAAATATTTTTATTGCAGATAGGGCTAATCATAATATCAGAAAGTTGGAAGCTTACGGTTTTATTACAACGCCAGCATTGCCGGCAGGTTTAAGTTTAAGTGGTTCCGGTGCAATAAGCGGGACGCCAACTACGGTATCCCCGGCCACAGACTACTTGATTCAAGCGTATAATGCGTCGGGCAGTAGCAGCGCTACAATAAATATATCGGTAAAAGTCGATCCTGAAATAGAAACCTCAGGCACATTATCAGCGCTAAGTACAAGCTATGGTACTGCATCTGCGTCGGGTATGTTTAACATATCGGGTGCCAATATGAATGGTAGTATTTTGGTAACTCCGCCTCAAGGTTTTGAAGTGAGTTCAGATAATATAAACTTTACTTCAACAATAAGTGTAGGCGCCACAGGTACAATATCATCCGTGCCGGTTTATATACGATTAACAGCAACAAGCTCAGCCGGTACATATGCAGGCGATGTTGTGTTGAGCAGCACAGGCGCCCCAGGCGTTAATGTGGCTACAGTTTCGAGTACCATAGGTAAGGCAATAGCCAGTATCACCCTGGAAAATTTGACACAGACGTACGATGGTTCGGCTAAATCAGCCACAGCCACCACCAACCCTGCAAGTTTAAGTAGTATAACGATAACCTACGACGGATCTACTTCCGCACCTACCGCTGCCGGTACCTATGCAGTAGTAGCGAGCCTGAGCAATGCGAACTATACAGCCACCA
>Ga0247804_10001346_pt1 | contig 11409 bp, 8 predicted proteins | sample UWRJL029104C1_FD_181142 | JGI IMG/M metagenome (GOLD analysis project Ga0247804, IMG submission 181142) | Plant litter microbial communities from Arlington Agricultural Research Station in Wisconsin, United States - UWRJ-L029-104C-1 | ecosystem: Environmental > Terrestrial > Plant litter >...
CGGCTGTTCGGCCCCCGACGCGCCCCGGTCGGACGCGCCGACACCGTCGTCGACGGCCGCAGCTGCCGAATCCCCGTCACCCTCCCCGTCATCGACTCAGGCCGCCGAGCCGACGCTCGTACCGGCCGGCACCGCCGAAGAGAACCTGCCCCTGTTCTCGGCGGTGGTCGCGGGGGTCTGGGCGACACCGCAGCAGGTCACAGGGCGGGCGTATGTCGATGCGCTGGTCGCCGCAGGCTTCGACAAGGGCGCGATGCAGCTCACCCCCGACGAGAGCACCGTGGGCAATCCGGCCGAGAGCATCCAGTTCTCGGTGCGGTGGGGGCAGGAGTGCCTCATCGGCCAGGTCGGGCCGGCAACCGGCGCGCCCGTGACCGTGATCGTCCCCGCCCTCGCCGAGGGGACCTGCCTGGTCGGGGAGACCCGCCCGATCGATTGGTGACCAGCAGTTCGCGGGCTCTGCGGCGGCGAAGGGCCCCGCCTGTCGGCCCGTAGACTGGACAGGTTATGGCTGATTACATCTATTCGATGGTCCGTGCCCGCAAAGCTGTGGGCGACAAGGTGATCCTCGACGACGTCACGATGGCGTTCCTGCCCGGAGCGAAGATCGGCGTCGTCGGCCCGAACGGCGCCGGAAAGTCCACGATCCTCAAGATCATGGCCGGCATCGACACCCCGAGCAACGGCGAGGCGAAGCTCAGCCCCGGCTACAGCGTCGGCATCCTGATGCAGGAGCCCGAGCTCGACGAAGACAAGACCGTGCTCGAGAACGTGCAGCAGGGCGTCGGTCCGATCATGCAGAAGCTGGACCGCTTCAACGAGATCTCCGGTCTCATGGCAGACCCCGACGCCGACTTCGACACTCTTCTGGCCGAGATGGGCACGCTGCAGGAGGCCATCGACGCCGCCGACGCCTGGGACCTCGACTCCCAGCTCGAGCAGGCGATGGACGCACTGCGCACACCGCCCTCCGAGGCGATCGTCAACAACCTCTCCGGAGGTGAGAAGCGCCGCGTGGCACTGTGCAAACTGCTTCTCCAGAAGCCCGATCTGCTGCTGCTCGACGAGCCCACGAACCACCTCGACGCAGAGAGCGTCCAATGGCTCGAGCAGCATCTGGCCAAGTACCCCGGCGCCGTGCTCGCCGTGACACACGACCGGTACTTCCTCGACCACGTCGCCGAGTGGATCTGCGAGGTCGACCGCGGACGGCTCTACCCCTACGAGGGCAATTACTCGACCTACCTGGAGAAGAAGCAGGAGCGCCTGCAGGTGCAGGGCAAGAAGGATGCCAAGCTCGCCAAGCGTCTCGCGAGTGAGCTCGAGTGGGTGCGCAGCAATGCGAAGGGCCGGCAGACCAAGTCGAAGTCCCGTCTCGCCCGCTACGAGGAGATGGCAGCCGAGGCCGACCGCACCCGCAAGTTGGACTTCGACGAGATCGTGATCCCGCCGGGACCGCGGTTGGGCCAGGTGGTCCTCGAGGCGAAGAAGCTCCAGAAGGGCTTCGACGGACGCAGCCTGATCGACGGTCTCAGCTTCAGCCTGCCGCGCAACGGCATCGTCGGGATCATCGGCCCGAACGGCGTCGGCAAGACCACGCTGTTCAAGACGATCGTCGGGCTCGAGCCGCTGGACGGCGGCGAGCTGAAGGTGGGCGAGACGGTCGACATCTCGTACGTCGATCAGAGTCGCGGCGGCATCGACCCGAACAAGTCCCTGTGGGAGGTCGTCAGCGACGGCCTGGACTGGATCCAGGTCGGCAAGGTCGAGATCCCCTCGCGCGCCTACGTCTCGCAGTTCGGGTTCAAAGGCCCGGATCAGCAGAAGAAGGCCGGCGTGCTGTCGGGTGGAGAGCGCAACAGGCTGAACCTCGCGCTCACGCTCAAGCAGGGCGGCAACCTCCTGCTCCTGGACGAACCGACGAACGACCTGGACGTCGAGACCCTCGGCAGCCTCGAGAACGCGCTGCTCGAATTCCCCGGCTGCGCCGTGGTCATCACCCACGACCGGTGGTTCCTGGACCGCATCGCGACGCACATCCTGGCGTACGAGGGCACCGCAGAGGACCCCGACAAGTGGTACTGGTTCGAGGGCAACTTCGAGGCGTACGAGGAGAACAAGATCGAGCGACTCGGCGCCGACGCGGCCAACCCGCACCGCTCGACGTACCGCAAGCTCACTCGTGACTGACGGTTCCTCCCCGACTCCCACCGCCGCCGGTGCCCGCCGGCTGCACATCCCCATGCTGCTGCGATGGGGCGACCTGGACGCGTTCAACCACGTCAACAACGCCTCGATGCTCAAGCTGCTCGAGGAGGTGCGCGTGCGCGCGTTCTGGCGCCCCGGCATCGACGAGGAGGCACCGCCCACGGCGGTGCTCGACTCCGGAATCGACGCCGGAACCCTCACGCTCATCGCCCGACAGGAGATCGAGTACCTGAAACCGGTGCCGTACCAGCGCAACCCGCTCGACGTGCAGCTGTGGTTCGGCAAGATCGGCGGATCCAGCATCGAGGTCTGCTACGAGGTCTTCAGCCCCGTCTCCGCGGCGGGCCAGGAGCTGTACGCGCGCGCGTCCGCGGTCGTCGTGATGGTGGATGCCGCCACCGGCCGCCCCGTACGTCTCACCGACGAGCAGCGCTCCGCCTGGGAGCCCTACCTCGGCGATCCGGTCGTCTACGCGCACCGGCGCTGAGCAGGATCAGGGCGCGTCGGCCGGGGCCGTCGGAACCCGCACCATGATCTCCTGCGCCACACTGGCCAGCAGCATCCCGTCTCGCGAGTAGACGCGCCCGGTCGCGAGACCACGCCCTCCCCGCGCGTTGGGCGACTCCTGCACGTAGAGCATCCAGTCATCGACCCGACCGGGGCGGTGCCACCACATCGCATGATCGAGGCTGGCCACCTTGAGACCCGGTGTCGCCCACGCCACACCGTGGGCGCGCAGGATCGACTCCTGGATCGTCATGTCGCTCAGATAGGCAAGGGCAGCGCGGTGGGTGGCGGGGTCGTCGGGGATCTCACGCCGAGTTCGCATCCACACGGCCTGCCGCGGCACGCGCTCACCCTGGACCGTCAGATAGATCGGCGAGGGCACATGGCGCAGATCCAGTGGACGGTCGGTGAACAGCCGCTTGGACACCGGGTGCAGGCCCGCGAGGTGATCCTCGAGATCGGGGATGTCGTCCGGACCGGGCACATCATCGGGCATCTCGGCCTGATGCTCGATCCCGGGATCTTCGTCCTGGAACGACGCGATCATCGAGAAGATCGGCACGCCCTCCTGGAAGGCCTGCGTGCGGCGCGTCGAGAACGAACGGCCGTCATGGATGCGGTCCACCGAGAACGTGATGCCTTTGGACGCATCGCCGGGCCGCAGGAAGTACCCGTGCATCGAGTGAACGGAGCGGCCGTCCGGGATCGTGCGCTCCGCAGCCACGATCGACTGGGCGAGCACTTGACCGCCGTAGACGCGCCCGAGCGGCATGTGCTGCGAGACACCCGTGAAGATGTCCTCCGTGGTGCGCGCACCGGATTGCGAGAGATCGAGCACGGCGAGCATCGAGGCGACCGGATCGGGGTCCGGAACGAAGTCGTCAGGGGCGGTGTGATGAGCGTCGGTCACAGTGTTGTAGCTTAGGGCGGATGTCTCAGCGCCTGATCTTCGCGGATGCCCCCGCCGCGGCGGACGCCCTCACCTTCGCCGGTCGATCGGCACGCGTCGGCGACGGCGCGGTGCGCTTGGCCGCGGCCGGCGGCACCCTCACGATGACCGCGGCGCCGTTCGCGCCGCGAGGTCTGTTCGACGCGACGCCGACCGTGCTCGCGATGCGGGCGCTCCCGGTCGACCCCGAGCTGGTGTGCGACCTCGTCGTCGAGGCCTCAGAGCTCGTCGGCGCGGACGACAGTGCCGAACAGCTGCGGCTTCCTGAGACGGCGCTCTCGCCGTCGTGGGCGGGCGTGTCCCCGCCGCGCGGCGGGTGGGCTCAAACGGGCAGTATCGCGGCATCCGTCCTCGCCTCCCGAGCACAGTGGGGAATCGCCGCCGTGGCGGAGTCGCTTCCGCAGAATCCCGGTGAAGACGCGGTGCGCGCCGTGCGCGCGGCGGTCTGGGGAGCGCCCGATGACGCGTTGGGCGGACTCCCGCTGGGGGTGGCCTTCGCCGCGTTCACGCTGGGCTTCATCGTCGGCGAAGAGAACGCCCTCGTGCGCACATCAGGATCGTGGACGCGCGTGTCGCTCCGACGAGGTCACGTCATCGTGCGCGGCCCCGCCCGGACGGGCATGACGGCCGTGCGCGAGACAGGTCAGACGCCCGAGACCTAGACGGCGGCAGCAGCGGCGCGACCGGCGGTGCGCCCTGAGAACAGGCACCCGCCGAGGAAGGTTCCCTCCAGCGCGCGGTAGCCGTGGACACCTCCGCCGCCGAAGCCGCTCGCCTCACCTGCGGCGTACAGGCCGGGAATCGGGTCGCCACCAGGGGCGAGGGCACGTCCGTCGAGGTCGGTCTCGATGCCGCCGAGCGACTTGCGAGTGAGGATGTGCAGTTTGACCGCCACGAGCGGGCCGGCCTTGGGATCGAGGATGCGGTGCGGATTGGCGGTGCGCACGAGTCGGTCACCGCGGTAGGCGCGAGCGGAGCGGAGCATCGCGATCTGCGCGTCCTTCGTGAAGTCGTTGTCGATCTCCCGGTCGCGCGCTTCGACCTCGAGGCGAACCCGCTCAGCATCGAGTGCTTCGCCGCCGGGGAGCGCCTTCATCCCCGCGATCAGCTCGTCCAGTCCGTCGCGGACGACGAAGTCCACTCCGTGATCCATGAAGGCCTGCACCGGACCGGCGGCCCCCTTGCCCAGACGTGACTTGACCAGCAGCGGGACGTCGCGACCGGTGAGGTCGGGATTCTGCTCGCTGCCCGAGAGCGTGAACTCCTTCTCGATGATCTGCCGCGACAGCACGAACCACGAGTGGTCGTACCCGGTCGAGCGCAGGTGGGCGAGCGTGCCGAGCGTGTCGAAACCCGGGAACAGCGGCACGGGCAGTCGTTGTCCTGTCGCGTCGAGCCACACCGATGACGGCCCCGGCAGGATGCGGATGCCGTGGAGGGGCCACACCGGATCCCAGTTCTGGATGCCTTCGACGTAGTGCCACATCCGGTCGCCGTTGATCAGCCGTGCACCCGCGTTCTCGGCGACCTCGAGCATCGCGCCGTCCACGTAGGCGGGCACTCCGGAGATCATCGACGCCGGAGGCGCACCCAGACGTGCGGGCCACTGCTGGCGGACGAGGTCCTGGTTGCCCCCGATGCCGCCCGAAGACACGATCGTCGCCGCGGCGCTGATCTCGAAGGCGCCCACGATTTCGCGCGAAGTGGCCGTGCCGCGAGCGGCGCCCGACGGGGCGAGGATGTCGCCGGCGGCACCCGTGACCGCACCGTCGGAGGAGAGGAGAGCGGAGACCCGGTGGCGGGCGAGGATCGTGACGAGACCCTGCGCCTCGCCCTCTTCGACCGCAGCCTGGAAGGGCGCGACGATGCCGGGGCCGGTGCCCCACGTGATGTGGAACCGCGGGACCGAGTTGCCCGGGCCGGTTGCGGTGTAGCCGCCGCGCTCGGCCCAGCCGACCACGGGGAAGAAGCCGACCCCCTTCTGGCGCAGCCACGATCGCTTCTCCTCGTGGGCGAACTGCAGGTAGGCCTGCGCCCACCGACGCGGCCAGGCGTCTTCGTCGCGATCGAAACCGGCGGTGCCGAGCCAGTCCTGGTGCGCGAGCTCGAACGAGTCCTTGATGCCCATGCGCCGCTGCTCGGGGGAGTCGATGAAGAACAGCCCGCCGAACGACCACCACGCCTGCCCGCCGAGGTTCGTCCGCGGCTCCTGATCGACGATCGTGACGCGTCTGCCGGCGGCGACCGCCTCGGCGGCCGCGACGAGTCCGGCCAGGCCCCATCCGATGACGAGGACGTCAGTGGAGTGCGTGGCGGGGTTTGCGGGCATGTGCGACTCCTTCGTCGACGGGAAACAGCTAGTGGGGAGCAGTGGACGGCGGGTTCGTCAGGGGCAGGGATGCCGCTCCCCGGCCCTCCGCTGACGGGCCGATGCCGGTCGGCTCGAACGTGTTGACCATGGCGAACGCGGCACGCTGCAGGTAGTCCCACAGAGTCGCCTCGTGCAGCGGAGGAAGCTCGATCTCGTCGACAGCGGCGCGCATGTGCGTCAACCACCGATCGCGGGCGTCGGGGTTCACATGGAACGGCGAGTGCCGCATCCTCAGGCGCGGGTGACCGCGTTCCTGGCTGTACGTCGTCGGACCGCCCCAGTACTGCTCGAGGAACAGCGTGAGGCGCTCCTTCGCGGGTGCGAGGTCCTCTTCGGGGTACATCGGCCGCAGGACCTCGTCATCGGCGACGCCGCGGTAGAACGCGTCCACGAGGCGCACGAACGTGTCATGGCCACCCACCTCGTCGTAGAAGCTGACGCTCATGACAACTCCTCGGCACTGTCCGGCGGGCTCTTCGGCTGGTCCTTGGACGTCTTCTTCGGCCGCCACACCGGACGCTCGGGAGGCGGGGGCGGTGTGGTGATCGCGTTCGTCGGCTTGGTCTTGGGCGGGTTGGCCCCGCGCACGCGCTGGGCGCCCTCCAGGCCGCTGAGGGTGATCGAGTTCAGCTGGGGCAGCGTGAGCCCCATCTCGTCGACGGCGTTGAGCACCCGCATCCGCAGTTCACGGGCGACGTCGTCCTTCGCGTTCGCGCGCGTCTTCATGACGAGCCGGATGACCAGGGCATCACCCGATACCGATTCGAGTCCCCAGACCTCGGGCTTGTCGATGATGCGCGTGCGCCATTTGGCGTCTTTCGCGAGGTCCTTCATCGTCTCGAGCATCGTGTTCTCGACGAGGCCGATGTCGGTGCCGACCGGCAGAGCGAGGTCGACGATCACGCGCGACCACCCCATCGACATGTTCCCGATCCGGGTGATCTCGCCGTTGCGGACGTACCAGAGGGTGCCGTTCACGTCGCGGACCGTGGTGACGCGGACGCTGACGTACTCGACGATGCCCGTGGCGAGCCCCAGGTCCACGACATCGCCGATCCCCACCTGGTCCTCGGCGACGATGAAGATGCCGTTGAGCACATCCTTGACGATGTTCTGCGCGCCGAAGCCGAGTCCGGCGCCGATCGCAGCCGTGAGCAGGGTCAGCGAGGCCAGTGCGTTCGGCGCGAGCACGTTGACGATGAGCAGCAGCGACACGATGACGATCGAGACGTTCACGATGTTCTGCAGGATCGTCCCGAGCGTGCGCGTGCGCTGGACGAGTCTGATGGCCGCGAGCGGCGAGCGCTCCAGCGCCTGCGTGTCGTCCACGTTCGCCTTCGACTTGGCGCCGTTGACGATCCGCGAGACGACCCGCCGGATGACCAGCTTCAGGATCCAGCCGATGATCAGGGCGCCGAGCACGATGCCGAGCACGCGGATGGTGTTCCAGCCCATCTCGGCGAAGAAGCTGCCGATCGGCGCCCAGAACGCCGGGTCGGTGATGCTCGGGTCGGCGGAGGTCCAGGGCGTGATCATCGTGACGATCCTAACGACGGATGCCTCGGCACTCGCTGAGTGCGAGGCATCCGCCGGTGATCAGCTAAGAGGCGTCGCGATCCTGCACCGCAAGCGCTCGCTCGACGCCCGCGAGGTTCTCGTCCACGAGCCGGCGCAGCGCCGGAGCGGCATCCGGGTTGGCCGCGAGCCACGCGCGCGTGGCGTTGCGAAGCTCGAGGTTCGCCAGCGGTGCCGGATAGAGGCCCACGATGATGTACTGCGCGATCTGGTAGGAACGCGAGTTCCAGATCGGCAGCAGCATGTCGAAATAGGGCTTCACGAAATCACCCAGCTGGGCGACGGTGGCGGGATGCTGGAAACCGAGCGCCGTGGAGCGGACGATCGTGTTCGGCTGATCGGTGTTGTCGATGATCGACGACCACGCGGCCTGCTTCGCACCCGCGTGCGGAATGGACGCCTTCGCCTGCGCGGCGAACTCGCCGCCCTTCGCGGTGTTGTCCGCGGCGAGGGCTTCGTCGATCTGCTTCACGTGCGCGACGCCGCCCGCGGCGAGTGAGATCAGCAGCTGCCAGGCGAGGTCTGTATCGATCTCGAGGCCCTCGAGGGTCGTCTCACCCTCGCGCAGCGCCTGCACGGTCGCCCAATGCTCGGGCGTGGATGCCGCGGTGGCGAACGCCGTCACGAACTGCAGCTGGCTGTCGCTGCCCGCCTCAGCGGCCTGCGCGAGAGCCCACAGGCCGTCAGCGACCTTGGCGCGAGTCGCATCGCGCTTCTCGGGCGCGACGTAAGAGTTCGCGGCGAGCTGGAGCTGGGCCAGGGTGGTGCGGACGGTGGTGGATTCGGTCTCGCTGCCGATGTTGCGCAGCACGAGGTCCACGTAGTCGCTCGGCGAGGATTCGGCATCCCGCGTCTGATCCCACGCCGCGCCCCACACGAGCGAGCGCGCCAGTGGATCGGCGATGCCGCCGAGGTGCTCGATCGCGGTTTTGAGGGAGCGGTCGTCGAGACGGATCTTCGCGTACGCGAGGTCCTCGTCGTTCAGGAGCACCAGATCGGGGCGCTTGTGTCCCTTGAGCTCGGGGACTTCGGTGAGGTCCCCGTCGACGTCGAGCTCGACGTGGTGCACTCGCTCGAGGGCGCCGTCGGTGACGTTGTAGAAGCCGACGCCCAGGCGGTGCGGGCGAATGGTCGGGTAGTCGGCAGGGGCCGTCTGGGTGATCGCGAACCGCGTGATCGTGCCCGTTCCGTCCTCGCTGATCACCGGCGCCAGCGTGTTGACACCGGCGGTCTCGAGCCACTTCTTCGCCCACGTGCCGAGTTCGCGGCCGCTGGTCTTCTCGAGCTCCGAGAGCAGGTCGGACAATTCGGTGTTGCCCCACTCGTTCTTCTTGAAGTACTCGGCGACTCCGGCGAAGAACTCCTCGATCCCCACCCAGGCGGCGAGCTGCTTGAGGACCGATCCGCCCTTGGCGTACGTGATGCCGTCGAAGTTGACCTGGACGTCCTCGAGGTCGTTGATCTCGGCCACGACGGGGTGGGTGGAGGGCAGCTGGTCCTGACGGTAGGCCCAGGTCTTCTCCATCGCGTTGAACGTCGTCCACGCCTCGGTCCACTCGGTCGCCTCGGCGGTGGCGATCGTGGACGCCCACTCGGCGAACGACTCGTTCAGCCAGAGGCCGTTCCACCACTTCATGGTGACGAGATCGCCGAACCACATGTGAGCAAGCTCGTGCAGGATCGTGACGACGCGGCGCTCCTTGATCGCGTCGGTCACCTTGCTGCGGAACACATACGACTCGGTGAAGGTCACCGCGCCTGCGTTCTCCATCGCCCCCGCGTTGAACTCCGGCACGAAGAGCTGGTCGTACTTCGCGAACGGATACGGGTAGTCGAACTTGGCCTCGTAGTACGCGAAACCCTCACGCGTCTTGTCGAAGATGTAGTCGGCGTCGAGGTGCTGCCACAGGCTCTTGCGGCCATATACCCCGAGCGGGATGACCCGGCCCGAGGCGCTCGTGAGCTCGGAGAAGACCTCCTCGTAGGGTCCCGCCACGATGGCCGTGATGTATGACGAGATCGGCGGGGTCGGCTCGAAGCGCCAGGTGGCGCGCCCGTCGCCGTGCCGCTTCGGCTCGGGGGTCGGAGAGTTGGAGACCACCTTCCACGGCTCGGGGGCCGTGACGGTGAACTGGAACGTCGCCTTCAGATCGGGCTGCTCGAACACGGTGAAGACGCGTCGGGAGTCGGGGACCTCGAACTGCGAGTAGAGGTAGACCTCGCCGTCGACGGGGTCGACGAACCGGTGCAGACCCTCGCCCGTGTTCGTGTACAGGCAGTCCGCCTCGACGATGAGCTCGTTCTCGCGCTCGAGGTCCGCCAGGGCGATGCGCGAATCGGCGAACTCCGTCACGGGAACATCGCGGCCGTTCAGGGTGATCGACAGCACGTCGCGTGCGATCAGGTCGATGAACGTGTCGGCACCCTCCGTGGCGGAGAACCGCACGACGGTCCGCGATCCGAAGATCTCGTCGCCCTTCGTGAGGTCGAGCGCCACCTCGTACGAATGGGTGTCGACGATCGCGCGGCGCTCCTGCGCCTCGATGCGGGTGAGGTTCTCTCCAGGCACTGCTGCTCCCGATGTGTAGGGGGTTTCGGATGTCGCAAGACCGGCGGATGGCCGACGCTGGCAACCTCCCCAGCCTACGTCAGCCCTGCGCGGGAGAACCGGTATCGTCACCGGCTCGGTCTCGCGCATCCTCACGGGCGACGTGGCTTCGCGCGTGCGCGACGGCGGGTTCCAGTTCATCGAAGAGGTGATTGCTGTGGCGGAGCGCGCTGAGCACGCCCACCGTCGTGAAAAGCTCCACGTGGCCTTCGCGAACGCCCTTGATGAGCACCGTGACACCCCGGCGCTCCAGCTGCTGGACGATCTCCGACAGCACGTGCGCGCCGGTCGCGTCGACGAGCTCCAGCTGCGACATCCGGAGGATCACCACGGTAACGCTGTCGAGCGCCGTGACCGTGTCGAGCACTCGATCCGCCGCGGCGAAGAAGAGCGGGCCGTCGAGACGGATCACCGCGATGCGGTCGTCACCGGGCTCCGCCGCGCCGGCGATGGGCTCGCGATGCACCCCCGTGGCCCGAGACAGGGCGCGGATCGCGAAGATGCCCGCGACCGCCATGCCGATCACGACGGCGACGATCAGGTCGACCGAGACGGTCACGACCGCCGTGACGACGTACGCGATCGCATCCGCGTGGGTGGAGCGCAGGATCGAGCGCGCGGTCGCCACGTGCACCATGCGGACGGCAGTGACCATCAGCACGCCCGACAGCGCCGCGAGCGGGATCGCGCCGACCGGTCCCGCCGCCACGAGCACAACCAGCAGCAGCACGAGCGCGTGGACGATCGCGGCGACTCTCGACTTGGCGCCCGCTCGCACATTGACCGCTGTCCGGGCGATCGCGCCTGTTGCCGGCATGCCTCCGAAGAGGCCGGCACCGATCGACGCGAGCCCCTGGCCGACCAGTTCCCGGTCGGGGTCGTAGGGTCCCGTATCGGCGAGGGACGCCGCCACTCGGGCGGAGAGGAGGGACTCGATCGCCGCAAGCGCGGCGACGGCGACCGCGGGCAACAGGAGCTGCGACAGGGTGTCGATCGAGAAGAGCGGCAGACCCGGGGGAGGCAGGCTCGTCGGCAGCGCGCCGATCACTTCGAGTGGGGACGGCAGGAACACCGCGAGGACGGTGACGATCACGATGCCGACGAGCGATCCGGGAATCGAACGGTGCCAGAGCGGCAACAGGTACATGCACGCACCGACCACCGCGACGGCGGCCAGCGACCAGACGAGAT
>Ga0247804_10001348_pt1 | contig 11407 bp, 11 predicted proteins | sample UWRJL029104C1_FD_181142 | JGI IMG/M metagenome (GOLD analysis project Ga0247804, IMG submission 181142) | Plant litter microbial communities from Arlington Agricultural Research Station in Wisconsin, United States - UWRJ-L029-104C-1 | ecosystem: Environmental > Terrestrial > Plant litter >...
TAGAAGAAAACGGACATCATAATGTTGGGATCATGAGTTACAGTGCCAAATATGCTTCAGCATTTTACGGACCATTTCGTGATGCTTTAGATTCTGCTCCGGTAGATTCTCAAAATATTCCAAAAGATAAAAAGACATACCAAATGGATTATGCTAACCGAATTGAAGGTATTCGAGAAGCATTATTAGACGTTGAAGAAGGTGCAGATATCGTTATGGTAAAACCAGGAATTGCTTATTTAGACATTGTTCGCGAGGTAAAAAATGCCGTTCATGTACCGGTTGCAGTTTACCAAGTATCTGGTGAGTACGCTATGGTAAAGGCCGCAGCAGAAAAAGGATGGTTGGATCATGACAAAATTATGATAGAGCAACTATATTGCATTAAACGTGCAGGTGCTAGTATTATCTCTACCTACTTCGCAAAAGAGGCAGCTGTAATTTTAAACAGATAAGATGAAAAAAGTATTATTCTTATCGGCAGTTTTAGCATTTACATCTTGTAAAAAAGAAGCAACAGAGAATGTTCCCTCTACCACAGAAACTTATTCAGAAGGACAATCGGCCGAAGCCAAAACTCCTGAAGCTTTGGGAAAAGATATTTTTGAAGGAAGAGGCAATTGCTTTTCCTGTCATCAGGTTGATCAAAAGGTAATTGGGCCAAGTATTCAGGAAATAGCTAAAATCTACAAAGATAAAAAAGGTGATATTGTTACTTTTCTGAAAGGAAACGCAGAGCCTATTGTAGACCCAAGTCAGTTTCCTGTTATGAAAACTAATATTCCGATTACGCAGGCAATGTCTGACGAGGAATTAAAAGGACTCGAAGCTTACATTTACAGTAACTTGAAGTAAGACATTATAACTTAAAGAAAATCAAGATTATAGAAATAAAAATGGCGCTAATTTAGCGCCATTTTTTATATATTTAGTTTACCAGATTTTTACTCTCTTATCCGGTTCAACATACATAGGATCTCCTTTTTTGATTCCGAATGCATCATAAAAAGCCTCAACATTCTGAATTGGCACATATGCTCTGTACATTCCAGGAGAATGCGGATCTGTTTTTACCTGATTTTTAATCGCTTCATCTCTTGATTTTGTTCTCCAAACTGTAGCCCATGAAATAAAGAAACGCTGTTCTGGTGTAAAACCATCAATTAATCCAGGAGTTCCATTTTTCTTTAAATACAATTGCAAACCATCATAAGCAGCATTGATTCCACCAAGGTCACCAATATTTTCACCTAAAGTAAATTTACCATCTACGTGAATTCCCGGTAAAGGCTCTAAAGCACTATATTGATCAGCAAGTGCAGTTCCTAATGCTGTAAATTGTTTCAGGTCTTCTGCCGTCCACCAATCAACAAGATTACCATCTGCGTTATAACGAGCTCCTGAATCATCAAATCCATGTGAAATTTCATGTCCGATCACAGCTCCAATTCCTCCATAATTTACGGCTTCATCAGCTTGGTAATTGTAAAAAGGCGGTTGTAAAATCGCTGCAGGAAAAACAATCTCATTATAAGATGGGTTATAATAAGCATTTACCGTTTGTGGAGACATTCCCCATTCTGTTTTATCAACTGGCTTGTTGCGTTTTTCAAGATCTTTATTAAAATTCCATTTGGCTAAGTTTTTTGAATTCTCAAAATAGCTTCCGCCTTCAGCAACACTTTTAATTTCAAGAGCTGAATAATCTTTCCACTTATCAGGATAACCAACTTTTATAGTAATTTTATTCAGTTTTTCAATAGCTTTGACTTTTGTAGCCTCAGACATCCAAGTCAGATTGTTGATACGGTTTTGATAAGCCAAAATTACATTTTTGATCATATCAACTGCTTTGGTTTTTGCTTCGGCAGGAAATACTTTCTCTACATACAATTTACCAAGGGCTTCTCCAACACTTCTATTAACCACTAGCAATGCTTTTTCTTCACGCGGAAGTTGCTTGATTGCGCCTCTCAATGTTTTACTGTAGAAATCAAAACTCGCCGTTTCAATATCTGTCGATAATTGTGTAGACGCAGCATTTAATAAATCCCATTTCAAATATTCTTTCCACTGCCCTACTTTGTTTTCCGTAAAGATAGTTTGCAGCGCTTTCATATAACGTGGTTCTGTAACAATAACAGAATCTAACTTAGCTAAACCAATAGAAGCAAAATAAGCATTCCATTTAATGGCCGGAGTTAGTTTTTGAAGATCTGCTATAGACATCGGATTATATTGCAAGCGGCTGTCTCTGCTCTCCACACGATTTAATCTAGGAGAAGACAAAGATGTTTCAAAAGCTAAAATTTCTGCAGCACTTTGCTTTGCCTTTTCCGGTGATTCTCCAATAAACTGCATCATCTTTGCCAGATGAAGTTCATATTTGGCACGTTTTTCTTTAGAATCTTTGTCTTCAGATGTGTAATAATCTTTATCAGATAATCCAAGGGCACTTACGGCTATGCTTACAGAATTCTTAGAACTGTTTTTTTCATCTGCTCCAATATAAATTCCGAAAAAGCCGGAACCTCCCTGAACTTCCATTTCAACTAAATACTTTTGAAGATCTGAAACGTTTTTTATGGCATCAATTTTTTTCAAATAAGGTTTTAAAGGTTCGATCCCTCTTTTGTTTCTTCCAACAGTATCTAAAACAGTGCTGAACAAATTTACAGCTTTGCCCTGATCTGTATTCGATTGATACTTTGGGTTAGTTGAAGCTTCCTTCAAAATTGCCATCGCATCTTTGTCGGTTTTTTTAATCAATTCATTAAAACTTCCCCACGTTGTACGATCGCTTGGGATTTCCGTCTTATCTAGCCATGTTCCGTTTACAAACCTGAAAAAATCCTGACCCGGACTAATTTTGGTATTCATGTATGAGACATTGATTCCCGGTTCTTTTGAAGTTACATCCTGAGCGTTTGCTGCTGTTAATGAAAACAATGCAGAAAAAACACAAAACATAGGTTTACTAAGCTGTTTTTTCATTTTACTATATACTTTGAGTGTAAATACAAACATATTGCTATTATTTCAAATTTTATGTTAAAATTATACAATAATAAAACGTAAGTATTATCATAAATTTTCATTCGAATCAGCAAATATTTTCATGAATAAAAAGCATTGGATTTAGATTCTATTTGAAATAGTTTTTGGAATATTTGTCAAAAGAATTTAAACAAATGAGAGCAAAAATTCAAACCGCATTTTCAGGAAAAGTCGAAGCAATCGGACTGCCCATTTTGGCATTATGCTGGGTTAGTTTTTTCTGGGGCACAACATGGTTGGCTTCCAAAGAAGGAGTTCGACATATGCCGGGTCTTCAATTGGCAACCATTCGCCAGTTTTTTGGGGGAAGTTTGTACATCGTTTATTTTCTGATCAAAAAAGAACCATGGCCAAAAGGAAAACAATGGCGCACAATTGTGGTTTTGGCAATTTTAAATTTTGCTTTGAGCAATGGCCTAAGCACGTGGGGCGTAAAATATATCAGCAGCGGATTGGGTGCCATCATAAGTGCAATTTTCCCTATTTGGATTATTGCCATCAACTTTTTTAATGGTGAAAGAATTGCGAAACTGGCCATAACCGGAATCTTAATTTGCTTTGGCGGAATCTGTATCATCTTTATGGATCATTTGGGTGATTTCTTTAAACCCGATTTTCAAGTTGGAATCATCCTCACCATAGCTTCAACCATTACGTGGGCTTTCGGAATTTTGCATACCAAGAAAAAGGCGGCAAGTTTTAATCCTTATTTCAGTTTGGGATTACAAATGTTTATTTCGAGCTTTATTCTGCTAGCAGTAACAGAAGCTGCCGGAGTAAATATTCCACTAAACGAAATTCCATCTCAATCCTGGTTTGCCATTGGTTATTTGGTTGTGATTGGTTCAGTTTTAACGTTCATTGCTTTTATATATTCACTGCAGCATCTTCCAACAGAAGTTAGCAGCATTTATGTTTACATCAATCCGATTGTGGCGATGGTTTTGGGTTCTTTAATTTTTGGAGAATTTCTGACACAGTCTATTCTTATTGGAGTTTTAGTTACTTTATCAGGATTGTATCTGGTCAATAAATCGATTCGAAAAACCAAAGTTTAGCGTGCATAGATTATTCGCCACGAATTTCAAGAATTTACACTAATTAGTATTTAACATAAATTGATTCGTGAAAATTAGTGGAATTCGTGGCAAACTATTTAGCCTGTTAAAAAGCGTTACAATTGCGACTTTTAAAAAGTCCTTTTCGTATTTTTGCACCAAATAATTTTTATGAAATCGTTTCTTTACAAATACAGAAAATTCTTTGTTGTTCTAATTGTCTTTTCTGTTGTCACTATATCTTTATTTTATTCGGCTTTGAAGCCACAAAAAACGTTACCCATTTATAACCCTGCTGACGTAAATCCTGAATTGGTTGACAGTACGGTACAATACAAAAGCAAATACCACACCATTGCTGATTTTTCATTTGTAAACCAAAATGGCGATACGATTACCCAAAAAAATTACGAAGGAAAAATTTATGTTGCCGACTTTTTCTTTACGACTTGCGGATCTATCTGCCCGAAGATGAGTACGAATTTATCTGAAGTTCAAAAAGCTGTTTTAAACAATCCAAAAGTAATGTTGCTTTCTCATACGGTATTTCCAGAAGTAGACAGTGTTTCTGTTTTAAAAGCTTATGCCATAAAATATGGCGTTGATGACAGCAAGTGGAATTTGGTTACGGGAGATAAAAAAGACATTTATACCATGGCCAGAAAATCATATTTGGCTGTAAAATTAGGACGCCCAGATCAACTCTACGATATGGTACATACAGAGAATTTTGTTTTAGTAGATCAAAAACGTCGTGTTCGCGGCTTTTATGACGGGACAAATAAAGAAGAAATAAAACGCCTTTTAGCAGATATTGATTTCTTATCTCAGGAGTAAAATCCCTTATTTTTAGAAAGATTTAGCATATTCAAAAGTATTAATTGCCTTGGAATAAAGAATTATTGCCTACTTTTGCAATCTAAATTCAATCTAAATAAGCTTGCAAACTACAATTCACACTCTGAAAAAAGGCGAGAAAGCCATTATCAAAGATTTTGATATCGATCTTATTCCTTTAAAATTATTAGAAATGGGTTGTTTGCCGGGCAACTTAGTCGAATTACTTCAAATTGCTCCTTTTGGAGATCCTTTGTACTTAGACATTAATGGCTCGCACGTTGCGATTCGAATTGAAACTGCTCGTGAAATTGAAGTTGAACTTATCAAAACCAATTTGTAATGAGCATTCAAAATATTAATGTTGCCCTTATCGGAAATCCGAATACCGGAAAAACTTCCGTTTTTAATCAACTTACTGGTCTTAACCAACAAGTTGGAAATTATCCAGGAATTACGGTTGAGAAAAAAATTGGGTTCTGTAAATTATCTCATAACATTAAAGCTAACATTCTGGATTTACCAGGAACCTACAGCTTAAATGCCAGTTCAATGGACGAAAGTGTTGTTATTGAACTTTTACTAAACAAAAACGATAAACTATATCCGGATGTAGCAGTTGTCGTAACAGATGTTGAAAACCTGAAACGAAATTTACTGATTTACACACAAATAAAAGATCTTGAAATTCCGACGATTTTGGTCATCAATATGTCTGATCGTATGGAAAGAAAGGGAATTAGCCTGAACATTCCGTATTTAGAAGAAAAACTAAAAACCAAAATTGCGTTGGTAAGTTCTCGTAAAGGCTTGGGAATTGATGCACTAAAGGAGTTGATTGTTTCTTATAAAACCATTCCGCACGAACCGTGTTTAAATTCATCTGTTATTGATCCTGAATATTTTGAGAAATTAAAGCACGCTTTTCCAAATCAATTATTATATAAATTGTGGTTGGTGATTACGCAGGACGTGAATTTTTCGAATTTAGATCGTAACGAAATCCGAAGCACTTTTACCAAATCTCATTCAGAATTAAAACGCTTACAGCAAAAAGAAACCATCAAAAGATATCAGTTTATAAATGATGTTTTGAAAGAAGGTTTGCAAGTTGATGCCTCAATGGCAAAAGATATCAGAGCCAAACTTGACCGTGTTTTAACGCACAAGTTTTGGGGTTATGTTATTTTCCTTGCCATCTTATTTATAATTTTCCAATCGATTTTTAGCTGGTCAACGATTCCAATGGATTTCATTGACAGCACTTTTGCTTCTTTAAGCAGTTGGGTTTCAAAAGAGTTGCCAAGCGGAATTCTGACCGATTTACTTTCACAGGGAATTGTGCCGGGTATTGGCGGTGTTATTATTTTTATTCCGCAAATTGCGTTTTTGTTTTTATTCATTTCTATTTTGGAAGAAAGTGGTTATATGAGCCGTGTCGTTTTCCTGATGGATAAAATAATGCGAAAGTTTGGTCTTTCCGGAAAAAGTGTTGTGCCGTTAATTTCAGGAACTGCGTGTGCAATTCCGGCGATTATGGCAACCCGAAATATCGAAAACTGGAAAGAACGCCTTATTACGATCTTGGTAACACCATTCACGACTTGTTCTGCAAGATTGCCTGTTTACACGATTATTATTTCATTGGTAATTCCGAACGAACGTTTGTTTGGTTTTTTAAACATGCAGGGATTAACGCTAATGTTATTGTATTTATTGGGATTTGTAACCGCAATTCTGTCGGCTTATATTTTAAACAAAATATTGAAATTTAGCTCAAAAACGTATTTTGTTGTTGAAATGCCAAGTTACAAAATGCCTCTTTTTAAGAATGTTGGAATTAACGTTGTTGAAAAAACAAAAGCCTTTGTTGTTGGAGCAGGTAAAATCATCTTGGCGATATCTGTTATTTTATGGTTTTTAGCATCATACGGACCCGGAAAAGATTTTAACGAGGCAGAAACCATTGTAAAAGAAAAGTTTGTTGACAATCCGTTAAATGAAATCGAGTTTGAAAACGAAGTTGCGTCTCAAAAATTAGAGAGTTCTTATATCGGAATTATGGGAAAAGCTATTGAACCAGCTATTCATCCATTGGGTTACGATTGGAAAATTGGAATTGCCATTATCAGTTCCTTTGCTGCCCGTGAAGTTTTCGTAGGAACATTAGCCACTATTTACAGTGTTGGAAGCAGCGATAATGAAGCCACTATAAAAAGCAAAATGCAGGAAGAAATAAATCCTCAAACTGGTCAAAAGATCTTTAATTTTGCTTCCGGAATTTCATTGTTATTGTTTTACGCGTTTGCCATGCAGTGCGCCAGTACATTAGCCATTACCAAAAAAGAAACCAATTCATGGAAATGGCCGGCAATGCAACTTATTTTAATGAGTGGTCTGGCCTATTTTGTTGCACTTTTTGCTTTTCAACTTTTAAAATAAACGGCCATGATACAAGAAATTATTGCCTTTGGAATATTACTCATTGCTGTCGCTTTCTTAATCAAAAAGTTCTTTTGGAAATCTAAAAGCAAGAAAGATTGTGGCGATGGAAATTGTGGATGTTCGTAAGGAAAGGTTCTAAGGAACTAAGATTCTAAGATGCTAAGGTTTTGAAAGCAATTTCACAGAGATACACAAAGTAAAAAACACAAAGCTTCGCAGAGATTTTAATTCTTTGCGAAGCTTTGTGTTTGTTGGCGAATATTGTCGAAAGAAAACTTACTTCACTCCTTCCCATTCTGCATAAAACTGTGCCAGAAATGTTTCCATAAAACGATGTCTTTCGGCGGCGATTTGTTTTCCGGTTTCGGTATTCATTTTATCTTTTAAGAGCAAAAGCTTTTCGTAAAAATGATTTATTGTTGGTGCATTGTTCTTCTTGTATTCTTCTTTTGACATATTTGTTATTGGAGCAATTTCAGGATTATACAAAGTCCTGTTTTTAAATCCCCCGTAATTAAATGCCCTTGCAACTCCAATAGCTCCAATTGCGTCGAGACGATCTGCATCCTGAACAATATCCAATTCTACAGAATGGAAACTCTTTTCAAAATTTCCGCCCTTATAAGAGATGTTTTCTATTATATTGACAACGTGCTGAATAATTGTCTCAGCAACTTCTTCGGATTCTAAAAATAAACGTGCTGTTTTTGGACCAATGGTTTCATCTCCGTTATGAAATTTACTATCTGCAATATCGTGAAGCAAGGCTCCTAATTGAACTACAACTAAATCGCAATCCGTTCCTTTTGCGATTAAAAGTGAATTTTTATATACACGTTCGATATGAAACCAGTCGTGACCTCCTTCGGCATCGTTTAGTTTTTCTTTTACGAAAGCAATTGTTTTATTTATAAGATCGGGGTTGTTCATCGTTATGTTTTTGTATTGAGAATGTAACGCGTATGACGCTGACTTAGCGGATTTGCGGTGATGTTTTTTTTAAATTGAATTCTTTAAATAAAAAATGTTGATTGCCTTAGTTATAAACTTTAGCAATCAACAATATATATTTTAATCTAAATTCTAAAATCAGAAATCTAAAATTAAAGTCTCGCCGGCTCAACCCATTTAAAGATATGTCCTTCTTGCGGAATTACAATTCTATCAGATATTCTGGCCATACGCGAAGGCAATTTCATTAAATAATCACGGGCCTTTTCTGCTTCGTCTGTAAGATTAGAAATTTTATCAATTTCCCACTTATCGATTAATTTTTGCATGATATCTACATAATCGTTTGCTGTATAAACACCAATACGCTGTGCAGAGTCTGAAAATTGCTCAAAAGCTGTACTTATTTTTTGACCTGATTCTCTTAAGAAATGTGCTGGCATAACGATTTTTTGTTTCATCATGTATTGAAAAGCAAGCATCATTTCACTTGGGTCTACAGCAAAAATTCGTGTTACGAATTCGCTATAGGCATGATGATGACGCATTTCGTCACCGGCAATCATTTTACACATTTTAGACAATTTATTATCACCAAACTTTTTAGCTATCTGAGCTACTCTGTTGTGCGATACATAAGTTGCTAATTCCTGAAAACTAGTATATACAAAGTTTTTGTATGGGTCAGTTCCGGTTCCAATATCAAATCCGTCGTTGATTAGGTGCTGCGTCGTCATTTCGATTTCGCGCATGTTTACACGACCAGACAAATACAAATATTTGTTTAGCAAATCACCGTGGCGATTTTCTTCTCCAGTCCATTGTCTGATCCATTTCGACCAGCCATTTCCACCATTTTCAATCTGGTCTATACCTTCTACATCCATTAACCAGGATTCGTAGGTTGGTAAAGCTTCCTCGGTAATTGTATCACCTACAAGTGTTACCCAGAAATCGTATGGTAATTCTTTAGCAATTTCACGTAATTCTCTAACCTCCTCAAAGAAATTATCTCCTTCAGAATTAGGCAGAAAATCTGACGGCTGCCAAATTTTTTCTACTGGAATTAAATACTGTTCAACGAAGCTATCCACGTTTTTTTCCAAAAACTGCATTACTTCTAATCTAATGTTTTTTATAGACATTACTTATTTTAGATTTGGGATTTAAGTTTAGCTTTTTACTAAAAACAAAAATCTATTTATACTCGTTTACTCCTTCAACAACTGCTTTTTCCGTCAATGCCATTAGTTCTGCAAAATCATAATCTTTTACAGCGAACGCTTTATGCACGGTAAAAGTAAGACGATTTCCTAAACCAACAGGAAACATACCATAACGAACCATTTTCCATGAATTGTTGATGCTTACCGGAACAACATATGCCGATGGGGCATATTTACAAAGAATTTTTAAACCGCTTTGGGCAAACTCTTTTGGCTTTCCTGTTTTACTTCGTGTACCTTCCGGGAAAATTACAGCAGATCTTTTATACTTCTCAATATATTCAGACAATCCCTTGATTACGGGAATTGCTTGTTTTGGGTCTTTTCGGTCAATTAGCACAGATCCTCCGTGGCGTAAATTATATGATACACTCGGAATTCCCTTACCTAACTCCTTCTTACTTACAAATTTACAATGAAAACGTCTAAAGTACCAAATCATAGCTATGATATCGTACATACTTTGGTGATTTGATACAAAAATTAACGGAACTCCAGTAGGAATTGCCTCTCTGTTTTCTATTTTGTACGTAGTTCCTACTAAGTTAGTGCATCTTAAAAGAAAAAAATTCAGATAATCTACACTCTTTTTATGCGCCTGATATCCAAAAACATTCAGGCATATCCATTGTATTGGATGAAAAACCAATAAACACGAACTAAAACATATATAGTAAATTACGGATATGGGATACGAAATTATCTTTTGCATGCTTAAAAAAATTAAAGGCCAAAAGTAATAAATATATTTTTAGCTGTATTAAAATTAAAAACAATAACCGCGTTTATGGTTTAATTGTACCTTTGCCTTATAAAATTGCAACTTTTTTCTGAATTAATGAACTTCACTTACCCAAAAAACGAACATTTAAAAAGTAAAACTACGATTGGATTATTATTTTCCGAGGGAAAATCGGTTTCAAAATATCCTTTGCGCTTAGTTTATCGTTTAGCAGAAACTGATTCAGAAGAAAACAGAACTAAAATTGGGGTTTCTGTTTCTAAAAAATATTTTAAGAAAGCAGTTGATCGCAATTATTTCAAACGTGTTTTGAGAGAAACGTATCGATTGAACAAACATTTACTTTTGGATAATTTGCAACAGCCTTATTCTTTGATGTTTTTTTATCAAACGAAAGACCGTTTATCGTATGAAGAGATCAATACGAAGACGGTGCAATTGTTCCAAAAATTTCTTCAACAAATAAACAAAGTTGTTGATTCTGAACCAAAATCAGAATTGTAATTACTTTGTAAATCGGTTCTTTTTAAACTGTCATTGAGATTCAGTAGATCGAATCGAACGTTGTTGCTGATTTATTATTATTTTAGTGCTTTATTTATTTCAGATATCATATCATCATGGCTACTTTTTTCAAAAGAAAAATTATTATACCAACCGTTGCGGCGGCATTTTTATTTATTGGAACCAGTTTCAAAGACGATTTCTTTGAGATTGCCAAACAAATAGAAATCTTTACTACTCTTTTTAAAGCCGTTAACACGAATTATGTCGACGAAACAAACCCGGGTGATTTGATGGATAAAGCCATTAAAAGTATGTTGGGAAGTTTAGATCCTTATACGGTTTATTTTAATGAACAGGATGTGGTGAACTTCAAAATCAACAATACTGGTGAATATACCGGAATTGGTGCTATGATCGCCAGAAAGAAAGATCGTTTGATTGTTCGTGAACCTTATAAAAATTATCCGGCAGACAAAGCAGGATTGAAAGCTGGCGATGAAATTATTCAGATTGGTGATGTATTAATTGCTGATTTTAAAGATGATGCTTCACAATTATTAAAGGGAACCAAAAATACTAAGATT
>Ga0247804_10001349_pt1 | contig 11403 bp, 11 predicted proteins | sample UWRJL029104C1_FD_181142 | JGI IMG/M metagenome (GOLD analysis project Ga0247804, IMG submission 181142) | Plant litter microbial communities from Arlington Agricultural Research Station in Wisconsin, United States - UWRJ-L029-104C-1 | ecosystem: Environmental > Terrestrial > Plant litter >...
AAGGCGCACTCGGTGATCTTCGACAACGCGAAGGTCAAGCGGCTCGTGCCCGACTACCTTGCGACCATCCCCTTCGCCGAGGGTGCCCGCGAGATCGTCGAGTGGCATGACGCGGATGCCTCGCGCCGCGGTATCGACGAGTCGCTCAATGCCCGGCTCGACGCGCTCGTGGCGGGCATCCGGCGGTAACCGCCTTCGGGGGTTAGTCGTCGCGCGACATCCCGCGAGAACTGCCGCCTCCCCCACCCCGGCCCGCAGCTCCCAAATGAAGGAGAAATGGCGCGACTCGCCGTCGCAGAGTGCCATCCGGCGGCGTTGCCGGCGATTTCTCCTTCATTTGGGGAAGTTCCGCGGGCATCTGGGGAAGTTCCGCGGGCGTCTGGGGAAGTGCGCAGGCCGGGGCAGGGTGCGGCGCGGCGCGGCAGAGAGAAGCGGGCGCGGCAGCGGATGCCGCGGCTCAGCGCGCGGGCGGCGCGGCGATCTTCGCGGCGGTCGTCGCGGCGGTCGTCGCGCCGCGGTGGAAGGCGCTCGTGAAGACCTGCGCCGCGGCATCCTCGCCATCGAGCAGCGCGAGCACGCCGGTGCCCGCCGCGCGGCCCTTGTCGAAGGCCGGCTGCACCATGGTCGTGAGGTCGATCGGTGCGATGCCGTCGAGCCTGACGCCGTCGAAGCCGACGACGCTGAGGTCGTGCGGAACCCGCAGGCCGAGTTCCTGCGCCGCCCGGATGACGCCGACCGCGAGCAGGTCGCTCTGCGCGACGATCGCGGTGGGTCCGGAGTCGGCGGCCAGCACCTCGAGCCCTGCCCGGTATCCCTCGTCGACCGTGCTCGCGGCGGTGACCCAGCCAGTGGCATCCGGGAACAGGTCGCGCACCCCGAGAATGCGCTGGGATGCCGTGTAGCCCTCGCTCTCGGCCTCGCGCTCCGGGGTCAGCCAGCCGCGCGAGTGCGCGGCATCCAGCGACAGGGTCACCATCGACACCCGCTCGTGGCCGAGCCCGCGCAAGTGCTCGGCGAGCACGCGGGTGCCGGAGCGGTTGTCGAGGTCGATCGAGAGCACGCCATCCATCGGCTCGGTCTCGACGCCGACGATCGGCACACCGCGCTGGCGGAACACCTGCACCGCGCCCGCGAGGCGGGTGCTGCAGCCGATGAGCACAACCGCGTCGATCGGCACCGTGCGGAAGCTCGCCGGCCCCTCGGCGTTCTCGGTGAGCAGCAGCAACGCCGATCCGCTCGCGCCGATCGCGTCGGAGATGCCGTCGAGGGTCGAGATGTTCATGGGGTCGCGGAAGGCATCGCTCACGCTGTCCTCGAGCACCACACCGACGATGCCGGACCGACCCCGGCGGAGCGACTGCGCCCTGGGATCCGGTCCTGCGTAGTTGAGTTCGGCTGCTGCCGCGAGCACGCGCGCCTTGGTCGCATCGGAGACCGGCCCCGCACCGCTGAAGGCGAGGGATGCCGTGGAGGCCGAGACGCCGGCGAGCGCTGCGACCGCTGCGAGGTTCGGTCGCTCCGCACTCGTAGTTGCCTGCTCGTCCATGGATTGCTACCTTAGTCGAATCGATTCGATCGAATCGATTCGACTTTCCGTTCCTCTCCCTCAGGACTCCCGATGACGACCACCCCCTCCACCGACACTCGCCCATACGCCGGCGGCCTGACCCGCAAGCAGGTCGTCGCCTGGCGCAACGCGATGTTCGTGATCTTCGCACTGTGCGGCATCGGGCTGGCGAGCTGGGTCTCGCGGGTGCCTGCGGTCCGCGACGCGCTGGGCGCATCCACGCTGGAGATGGGCGTGCTGATCTTCGGTGTCGCGCTCGGCTCGATTCTCGGATTGCTGGGCTCGAGCCACGTGATCGCGCGACTCGGCGCCCGCCGGACCATGGCCCTCTGCTTCACGATCGGCCCGGCGGGCTTCATCGTCGCCGGACTCGGCGCATCGTTCGGTCCGAGCGCCGTCGTCGTCTTCATCGGGCTCACGGTGTTCGGGGCCGGGCTCAGCATCTGCGATGTCGCGATGAACGTCTCGGGCGCCGCGAACGAGCGGGTGCTGCGCAAGACGATCATGCCGATCTACCACGCCTTCTTCAGCTTCGGCACGATGATCGGCGCTGGACTCGGCGCCGTCGCCGAGCTGCTCGACATCCCGATCTTCATCCACATCGCGGTCGTGAGTCTGCTCATGTTCGCCGGCGCCCAGCTGGCGCTGCGGCACCTGCAGTCCGAACACCTCATCGACGGGGCAGAACCCGCGAGCGCCGACGATCACGCGTCGACCTGGCGCGACCGGCTCAGCATCTGGCGCGACCCGCGCACCCTGCTCATCGGGCTCATCGTGCTCGGCATGGCCTTCGCAGAGGGATCCGCCAACGACTGGCTCGCCCTCGCCATGGTCGACGGCTACGGGGTCGACAACGCGACCGGCGCCATCCTCTTCGGCGTCTTCGTCACGGCCATGACCGTCGGCCGCCTTGCCGGCGTCGCAGTGCTCGACCGCTTCGGCCGCGTGCCGGTGCTGCGCGGTTCGGCCGTGCTCGCGATCCTCGGCCTCGTGCTCGTGATCTTCAGCCCGACCTGGCAGCTCGCCGTCGTCGGCATCGTCGTCTGGGGCCTCGGCTCGGCGCTCGGCTTCCCGGTCGGGATGTCGGCTGCCGCAGACGACCCCAAAACCGCCGCCGCGCGGGTGAGCGCCGTCGCCACGATCGGCTACTGCGCCTTCCTCATCGGCCCGCCGGCGATCGGCCTCCTCGGCGAGCACTTCGGGCTGCTCAACGCCCTGCTCGTGGTACTGGTGCTTGTGGTCGGTGCCGGACTCGCTTCCGGTGCCGCTCGCGAGCCGCGTACGCTCGTCCCGTGACCGCTCCGATTCCAGTCCTCGCGGCGACACCGCCGGCCGCTGGCCTCGTGCGCTGGCGCAGCGCGATCTTCGCGCTCTTCCTGGTCAACGGCCTCGTGCTCGGCACCTGGGCGTCACGCACCCCGGCGGTCGCCGCGAGCCTCGACCTGGGCCTCGCCGAGATGGGTGTGCTCATCACCGCGATCCCCGTCGGCGCGCTGCTCGGACTCGTCGGATCGAGCCACGTGCTCGAGCACCTCGGCGAGCGCCGCACCGCCCTGCTCTCCCAGACGCTCATGGCGGTGGGGGCGGCATCCTTCGGCCTCATCGCGACGTTCACCGGCAACGCGATCATCGGGGCCGTCGCGCTCGTGGTCTACGGCGTCGGCATCGCGACCACCAACATCGTCATCAACCTCGAGGCCGCGGCGAGCGACCGGGCGACCGGGCGCACGCTCATGCCCGTGTTCCACGCCGCGTGGAGCGTCGGCGCATTCGTCGGGGCGGGGATCGGGGCGATCGTCTCCGCGGCCGAGGTGACGATCGGCATCCACTTCACGGTCATCGCCGCCGTGGCGCTCGCTGTGTCGGCCGTCGTGGTCCGCTGGTTCGTCGAGCTGCGGCACGACGGCGGCGAGACCGCGCCTGGGTTCGCCGAGCGCATGCGGGTGTGGGTCGAGCCGCGCACGCTGCTCATCGGGGTCATCGTGCTCGCGGCATCCTTCAACGAGGGCACCGCCAACAGCTGGCTCAACCTCGCGATGGTCACCGGACGCGACTGGTCCCCCGCCGCAGGCGCCACAGCCGTGACGGTCTTCACCGCCGCGATGTTCGTCGGCCGGGTGGTCGGCGGATCGTTCGTCGACAGGTTCGGCAGGGTCGCTGCCCTGCGCACGGCCTTCTCCCTCGCCGGCGCCGGCGTGCTCGCCGTGGTCTTCGTCGACGCCCAGGCGGCGAGCTACGTGGGCATCGCGCTCTGGGGACTCGGCGCCTCGCTCGGCTATCCGCTCGGGATGTCGGCGGCCTCGGACGAACCCCGAAACGCCGCCGCGCGGGTCGCAGCGGTCGCGACGGTTGCGACGATCTCCGGCCTCATCGGCCCGACGGTGCTCGGCCTGCTCGGCGAGTTCTTCGGCCTGCCGCAGGCGTTCGTCGTCGTAGCCGCACTGCTCATCATCGGGCTGCTCGTGAGCTCGGCCGCGCGGCCGCCGCGCGCGCTGCGGCATCCGCTGCCCTAGGCTCGACGGGTGCGCCTCGTCATAGCCAAGTGTTCCGTCGACTACGCGGGACGGCTGAGCGCTCACCTCCCGCTCGCCACCCGCCTGCTCCTCCTCAAGGCCGACGGCAGTGTGCTCGTGCACAGCGACTCGCTGAGCTACAAGCCGCTCAACTGGATGAGCCCGCCCTGCACGATCTCCATGATCGAGCCCGAGACCGAGCAGACGGATGCCGGCGTCATCGAGATCTGGAAGGTCACCCAGGCGAAGACCGCCGACCTGCTCGTCATCTCGATCCACGAGATCCTGCACGACAGCTCGCACCCGCTCGGCATCGACCCGGGCCTGCAGAAGGACGGCGTCGAGGCTCACCTGCAGAAGCTCCTGGCCGAGCAGATCGAACTGCTCGGCGACGGGTACCGGCTCGAGCGTCGCGAGTACATGACGGCGATCGGCCCGGTCGACATCCTTGCGCGGGATGCCGCCGGCGCATCGGTCGCGGTCGAGATCAAGCGGCGCGGCGACATCGACGGGGTCGAGCAGCTGACCCGGTATCTCGAGCTCATGAACCGCAACCCGCACCTCGCCCCGGTTGCGGGCGTATTCGCGGCGCAGGAGATCAAGCCGCAGGCCCGAACCCTCGCCGAGGACCGCGGCATCCGCTGCGTCGTGCTCGACTACGACGCGATGCGCGGCCTCGACGACAGCGACTCGCGGCTCTTCTAGCTGTCGCGCACGTTGCGCACGAAGTTGCGCACGTTCTGGCCGAGGGCCTCGATGCGCTTGACCCGCGCGGCCTCGACGTCGAAGCCGATGTAGGCGCTCGGCGGCAGCTTGCGCACGTTCGCCGAGCACTCGAACCCCGCGCATGCGAGCGTCGCGATGGTGTTGCCGTTGCGCCCGGCCGCTCCAGTGCGGCGGGCGCTGAAGACCACGACGTCGTTCGGCAGGGTCACGTCTTCACACCAGGTGCACTGCGGGCGCGATCGCGGCCTGCCGTCGGCCTGCCGCAGCATGATGCCCACCGGGTCACCGCTTTCCTCGAGGTCCACGATGGCGTAGCCGATCCCCGGCACCTTGGCATCGCGCCAGCCGAGGAAGTCGAGCTGCTCCCACCGGAGCGGGGCGAGGTCGGGCAGCGTGAGCGCCTTGCGCTCGCGCAGTGAGGCGTTGATGAGCGACCCACGGATGGCGGCCTCGGTGAGCGTGATCACGACGTCGGCCAGTTCCTCAGGGCGACGTCCAGCGCCGCGATGGTCTGCGACCAGGAATCGTCGGCCGACCGCGAGGTGTAGGCGAAGCCTCCCGACCGCTCGAGCGTGACAAAACCGTGGAAGGTGCTGTGCAGCATACGCACGGCGTCGCTCTCGTCGGGCTCGACGAGGGAGTAGCCGCGCAGGATCGCCCGGGTCATCGCGGAGTGGCGGGGCGCTGCGCTGGCGAGCGCGGTCTCCGGGTCGAGCCGCATCTGGGCAGCGGCATACCGGCCGGGATGCGCCGTGGCGTACTCGCGGTAGGCGTCGGCGAACGCGACGAGCGCGTCGAATCCAGCCCGGCCCGCGAGGGCGGCCGAGACCCTGTCGGCGAGCTCGGCGAGGGCGAGCACCGCGACACGCGAGCGGAGGTCGTGCACGTTGGCGATGTGGGAGTAGAGGCTCGCGTCCTTCACCCCGAAGACGCGGGCGACGGCCGAGATCGTCACGCCATCGAAGCCGATCTCGTCGGCGAGGTCGGCTGCGGCGATCGTCACGCGCTCCGGGGTCATTCCTGCTCTGGCCATGTTGCCTATTGTCGCACAGGTTTTTCCTAATATGCATAGGTTTGCTGGTGCGACCCGTGTTCGACCGCAGTTCACCGCGCTGGCAGGCCACCCGCCTAGGCTGGAGGCAAATGACCTCGCCATACTCCTGCATCCTCTTCGACCTCGACGGCACGATCGCGGATTCCGCGCCCGGCATCACGGCGTCGCTCGGCCTCATGTTCCAGGAGCTCGGTCGCCCCGTGCCCGCGCAGGAGGAGCTCATGGCGTGGGTCGGCCCGCCGATCCTCGACTCGTTCCGCGACCTCGCGGGCCTCGACACCGTGGAGTCCGCGCAGGCCCTCGCGATCTACCGTCGCCACTACCTCGACACCGCCGCCAAGGAGAGCCCGATCTTCCCTGGCATCCCCGGTGTACTCAAGGCCATCCACCAGGCGGGCGTGCCGCTCGCGCTCGCGACATCGAAGCCCGAGTTCCCGGCATCCGTCATTCTCGACAACGGCAACCTCACCCAGTACTTCCGCGTCATCTCGGGGGCGTCGATCGACGAGATCCGCAGCGCAAAGAAGGACATCGTCGCCGAGGCCCTGCACAGGTTCGGGATGATCGGGGTCGACGTGAGCCGCCCCGTCATGGTCGGCGACCGCAAGCACGACGTCGAGGGGGCCGCCGCGCACGGGGTGCCCACGATCTTCGTCGAGTGGGGCTACGGACCGGTCGAGGAGCAGGCCGGCACGCTCGCGGTCGCGAAGGATGCCGCGGAGCTGCAGGCGCTGCTGCTGGGTTGACCTAGCGGGTGATGCGCATCCGCACGAGGTCGGTGCGCTGCAGCGAGATGCTGTGGGCGAGCGGCGTGCCCTCGCGGTCGAAGGTGAGCTGCTCGGCGCGCAGCACGGGATGCCCGGCCTCGACGTCGAGTGCCGTGGCCTGATCCGCGTCCACGACGATCGCCGCGACATCCGTCGCCGTTCTCGCGACCGACCCGGCGATGTGCCCGTTGAGCATGTCGAAGAGGTCGGTGCCGATGTCGGTCATCGCGCTCGGGTCGACCTCGACGCCGTGCAGCACCGTCGGGATGTGCTCGGTCATGGCCGCCGAGGGGATGCCGTCGACCGTGAAGAGTCGATAGACCCGCCACGCGCGGGCACCCGGAGCAAGCCCGAGGGCCGCGGCCGCGGCATCGGACGGGACTTCGAGCGAGCAGGACGACTCACGGAGCGCGACGGTGTGCCCACCCTGCTGCACCCGGTCGCGGTACGACTGGATCGTCGACATGTTGAGCGATGCCGCCGGCTGGGGAGGGCTCACGAACGTGCCGACGCCCCAGCGTCTCGTGACGAGGCCCTCGGTCGCGAGCACGCCGAGCGCCTCGCGCACGGTGCCGCGACTGACGTCGAGCTCCTCGGCGAGCTGCTTCTCATTCGGGAGCTGGTCGCCGACAGCGTACGTGGTGCCGACGAGCCCGCGGAGCTGCGCGAGTGCTGCGTTGACGGCGGTATCGCGCTTGGCCATCGCCGCTCCACTTGCTGTCATGGCGGCGGACGCCGCGTGCCTGTGCGGCTACCAGACCTCGCCCAGTACCCGCATGATGTTGCCCCCGAGAACCTTGGCGATGTCCGCATCGCTGTAGCCGTGCTTCACGAGCCAGCCGGTGATGTTCCCGAAGCTCTCCGCCGGGTTCTCCAGCCCCTCAACATACTCGATCTCGGGATGCGCGCGCTTCGTGTCCTGGCGCTGCGCGTAGTTGCCCGCGTACGCGCGGTGCACGGCCACGTGGTCACCGAACATCGTGTCGGGTCCGAACGCGACGTGGTCGATCCCGACCAGGTCGACGAGGTAGGTGAAGTGGTCCATGACCGACTCGATCGAGTGCGAGAGGTGGTCGGGCGAGATGGTGGTGTGCGGCGCAGCCTCGAGGCCGATGAGCCCGCCGCGCTCGGCGCACGCGATGATGACCTCGTCGGGCTTCATCCGGGCGATCGGCCACACGGCTCGCGCGCCGGCGTGGGTGATCATCACGGGCACCGTCGAGTGTTCGATGACGTCGAGGCAGGTCTGGTCGCCGGAGTGCGAGATGTCGATGAGCATGCCGATCTTGTTCATGCGCTCGACGGCGCGGCGGCCGAAGTTCGTGAGGCCGCCGTCGTTGCGCTCGGCAAGGCCCGAGCCGAGCATGTTCGCCTGCGAGTAGGCGATGCCGAGCTGGCGCACGCCGAAGCCGTAGAGCATGTCGATGCGGTCGAGCTCGTTCTCGATCATGCTCGAGCACTCGAGTCCGGCGATGAGCGCGAGCTGCCCGTTCGCCTTCGCATCGAGGATGTCGGCGACACTCTTCGCGTGCACTACGAAGTCCTGTTTGGCGAGGTCGGCGAGCCGGAAGCCGAGGGCGTAGATCATGTCGTCCCACTTCCAGCCGTTCTCGCTCGTGACACACGAGGCGCCGGCCATGAAGTTGTCGACGACAGCCGTGAGCCCCGAGCGGGAGAGCCCCGCGTACCCGGTGCGCTGGCGGCCGGTGCGGTTGAGCGCCTTGATGTCGCCACCGTCCTCCGGCAGCACCACGGCGTGCTCGTGCAGGGAGAAGACGATCTCGTCGCGCATGATGCGGTCGGTGCGCTCCTGCTGCTCGGCGGTCAGCCCGAGGTCGAGCGCCGGTACCCGATCGAACTCCTTGGCAAGGTCGAAGTGCTTGTAGTCATCGCCTGGCGTCAGGTAGTCGTAGGCCGTGTAGCCGTCGTAGCGGGGGGCAACTGGTTGCGTCATGGTGTTCCTTCGCGTGAAGCGGATGTGGCGGATGGAGCTGGCTCGGTGAGCGGGAAGTGGCAGGCGACCTCGCGGTCGACGTCGGGTTCGACGCGCGCGAGCGGCGGTTCGTGGGTCGCACACACGTCCTCCGCGAGCCAGCAGCGGGTGCGGAAGCGGCATCCGCTCGGCGGGTTGACCGGACTCGGCGGGTCGCCCTGCAGCAGTCGCCTCGACCGCGTTCCCCTGAGGGTCGGGTCGGGGATCGGTGCCGCCGAGAGCAGGGCACTCGTGTACGGGTGCGCCGGCCGGTCGTAGACATCCGCCCGGTCGCCGAACTCCGCGACCTTGCCGAGGTACATGACCCCGATGCGGTCGGAGATGTGCCGCACCACCGAGAGGTCGTGCGCGATGAAGACATACGAGAGTCCGAGCTCGGCCTGCAACCGCTGGAACAGGTTCACGACCTGCGCCTGGATCGACACGTCGAGCGCGGAGACGGGCTCGTCGCACACGATGACCTCGGGGTCGAGCGCGAGCGCCCGGGCGATGCCGATGCGCTGCCGCTGGCCGCCGGAGAACTGGAACGGGTAGCGGTCCATGTGGTCGGGGTTGAGGCCGACGAGCTCCACGAGCTCCTTCACGCGGTCGAGCCGCTTCGCCCGCGGGATGACATCCGGGTGGATCTGGAACGGCTGCATGAGGATGTCACGCAGCGTGCGCCGAGGGTTGAGCGAGGCGTACGGGTCCTGCAGCACGATCTGGATGCGACGGCGCAGCGTGCGCGCCTCCGCCCCCTTCGCGGTGTGCACGTCCTGCCCGCGGAACAGCACGGCTCCCGAGGTGGGGGTGTCGAGTCCGACGATCGTGCGGGCGAGGGTCGACTTGCCGCAGCCGGACTCGCCGACGATGCCGAGCGTCTCACCCTTGCGCAGGTCGAAGCTCACGCCGTCGAGGGCCTTGACCACGTCGCGCGATCGGCGCAGGAACTGCCCGCGCACCGGGAAGTGTCTGGCGACGTCGTCGACGGTGAGGACTACATCAGGCTCGGCCACTGAGGACCTCCTCTCGTCGATGGCAGGCGCTGAGCCTGTCGCTGTCTGCCGGCGCCGCGAGGGGTTTCACGAGCGGCGGTCGTTCCGTGGCGCAGATGGCGATCGCGGCCTCGCAGCGATCGCGGAACGCGCAGCCGCCGCCGAGGGTCAGCAGGTTCGGCGGCGCACCAGGAATGGCCCAGAGCTCGGCATCCTCGCGGTCGACGCGGGGAATCGAGCGCAGCAGCCCGCGGGTGTACGGGTGCGCGGGGTTCGTGAAGAGCTCGTCGACGGTGCCGGATTCGATGATGCGGCCGGCGTACATGATCGCCGCGGTGTGGGCGACCTCGGCGACGACGCCGAGGTCGTGGGTGATGAGCACGAGGCCCATCCCCTTCTCCTCCTGCAGCTCGAGCAGCAGCTCCATGATCTGCGCCTGCACGGTCACGTCGAGCGCCGTCGTCGGCTCGTCGGCGATGAGCACCGCCGGGTCGAGCGCGATCGACATGGCGATCATGATCCGCTGGCGCATGCCGCCGGAGAACTGGTGCGGGTAGTCCTTGGCGCGGTCGGCCGGCGCGGGGATGCTCACGCGGGCCATGAGCTCGACCGCGCGCGCCCAGGCGTCGGAGCGCGACATCCCGCGCCTGACCCGCAGCAGCTCGGCGATCTGGCCGCCGACCGTGTAGACGGGGTTGAGGGCGGAGAGCGAGTCCTGGAACACCATCGCGATGCCCTCGCCGCTCACCCGGCGGCGCACCTTGGCGGGCGCTGCGAGCAGTTCGATGCCGTCGAAGAGCACCTCGCCGGAGGTGATGCGCCCGGGCGGGCTGTCGAGCAGTCCCATCACGGTCTGGGCGGTCACCGACTTGCCCGATCCCGATTCGCCGAGGATCGCGAGCGTCTTGCCGGCCATGACGTCGAAGCTGACGTTCTGCACGGCGCGAACGACGCCGTCTCTCGTGTCGAATTCGACACTGAGATCGCGCACGCTCATCACGGGATCGCTCATACGGCGTCGCCCACTCCCGAGCGCAGCAGGAACTCGCGCACCGTCGACTGGAACAGCTCTGGCTCCTCGAGCTGCGGCGAGTGGCCGGAGTGCTCGAAGATCACGAGCTCGGCGTTCGGGATGCCGTCGACGATCGCCTGCGAGGCCGGCACCGGTGTGCGCCAGTCGTGCCGCCCGACGACCACGAGGGTCGGGCAGGAGATCTCGCCCAGCCGGCCGCTCAGGTCGTACGCGGGCATGTTGACCCCGAACGCGTAGTTGTGGGTCGCGTAGTGGTACGGCGTCGCGAGGGCCTTGCGCTCGACGGCGGCCGGGTCGTAGGTGTGGTCGTAGAGCGGCAGGATAGCGCGCCAGTAGCGCTCGAACTCCGTGTTGTCGGCGAAGTTGCCGGTGCCGATGCGCTCGATCGCCCACGGGTCGATCGTCACGCGCTCGCTCGTGCGGGCACGCTCGACGGCGAGGTGGTCGTAGTCGGTGGTCGCGGCGGTGTCGCGCAGGATGAGCGCCGAGACCCGATCCGGGTGGGCGAGGGTGTACTCCATCGCGAGGAACCCGCCGTAGGACCCGCCCGCCATCACGAAGGTCTCGAGCCCGAGCCACTCGCGGATCGCGTCGATGTCGGCCACCCACTGCTCGTGGGTGAAGGGGCCGTCGTCGCTCGACTCCCCCGAACCGCGCGCATCGAAGGTGACGATGCGGTAGTCGTGGGCGAAGGGGCCGAACGAGCGCACGGGCTCCGACCGCGAACCGAGACCTGGGGCGCCGTGGTGCACGATGATCGCGGGCGCACCCTCCGG